>JAEEGL017018519.1_pt1 | contig 10849 bp, 8 predicted proteins | sample 9134231 | NCBI WGS metagenome assembly JAEEGL01 (sample SAMN16246548, study PRJNA631951) | gut metagenome | biome: gut microbiome; feature: rumen; material: fiber-attached | host: Bos | place: Iran: Karaj | collected 2018-10
ACATAAGAAGCCCGGTCACAACCACCATTGTAAGCGTGCCGGCAAAAAGCATTGAATAGAATTTTTTATTCAGGAATGTCATGGTTCTCTTCTCTCATTTCCTTTATTCCTTATATACATTTATAAGTTCCGGGACTGACATGCCATTTCTCTGTCAAAAAGTTACGTTAATGCTAAATTATTCTAACATACCGGCCGCTTTTTATAAAGGCTCATGCATTGTCTTTTTACCCTGGCAGCCATGAATAAAAAAACTCCATCCGTATGTTTATTATGTAAGAAAGAATGACGTCTTTTCCTTTCATGAGTACATAATAATCCACGGATGGAGCCAAGTCCAAATCCTCCTGCAGCCCGGATACCTACCCTATCAACCAGTCGTACATTTCCTGATACTTGAGTGCACTCACATGCCAGCTGAAGTCGGCAGCCATTGCACGGTCTATCATCTTGTTCCATTCACGTCTGTGGTTTACGAATACATCATATGCATAGCGGATCGTTCCCAGCATCTCATGAGCATTATAGTTAAGAAATGAGAAACCGGTTCCCGTACTCTCATACTGGTTATAAGGTTCAACCGTATCCTTAAGTCCGCCGGTCTCACGAACGATCGGAATGGTTCCGTAGCGAAGCGCCATGATCTGCGACAATCCGCAGGGCTCAAACAGCGACGGCATAAGGAAGGCATCAGAAGCGGCATAGATCTTATGCGACAGTCCCTCGGAATAATAGATATTGGCCGAAACCTTATTGCCGTACTTCCAGTCGAAGTGCCTGAACATATTCTCATAGCGTTCCTCACCTGTGCCGAGGATGACCACCTGAATATCATCCATCTGGCACAGCTCATCCATAACATACGCTATAAGATCAAAGCCCTTCTGGTCGGTAAGACGGCTTACGATACCCAGCATGAACTTCCTGTCATCCTTATCCAGTCCCAGCTCCTCCTGAAGCGCACGTTTATTCTTTACCTTCTCCTTGCGGAAATCACGGGCATCATATTTGAAAGGAATGAACTTATCGGTCGTAGGATTATAATCCGTATAATCAATTCCGTTCACGATACCGCGAAGGCTGTTCTCTCTTGATTTAAGAAGACCATCAAGACCCTCGCCGTAGAACGGCATCTTTATCTCTTCCGCATAGGTCTCGCTTACGGTAGTGATAGCATCGGCAAATACTATACCTCCCTTAAGCATGTTGGCATCCTTGTATGCCTCAAGCTTATCCGGCGTAAAATAGTAATCCGGCAGTCCGGAATAGGCCTTGATCGTCTTAACATCCCATTTACCCTGGAACTTAAGGTTGTGAATGGTCATTATCGACTTCATATTGCGATAGAACTCACCCTCATGGAAACGTTCCTTAAGATACACGGGAATAAGTCCTGTCTGCCAGTCGTGGCAATGAACGATATCCGGCTGAAAACCGACCACCGGAAGTATCGACAGTGAAGCCTTACAGAAAAAGCAGAACTTCTCTATATCCCACAGCAGATCACCATAGGGCTTGGGGCCCGAGAAATAGTGCTCATTATCTACAAAATAATAGGTTATGCCCTGATACTCCATCTTCATTATACCGACATACAGGGTTTTATTATCCATATCCATATAGAAATGTCCAACATATTCCATCTGATCCCGGTATTCCTGAGATATGCACATATACTTGGGAATAACAACACGGCAGTCAAAATACTGCTTATCAAGGCACTGTGGAAGCGAGCCTACAACATCGGCCAGACCTCCTGTCTTAATAAACGGAACACATTCAGATGCTACAAACAATATTTTCTTCATAGGCTTCCTCCGGTTCTTAATATCCTTTCCGTTAATTGTACCAAATATATGACTGAATTGCTACAAATTTCTGTAAAAAACATCGAGCAATGATAAATTGGTCATCGATATGTCACAGACACCACGGAATAAGGCTTCCCATCCTCGTTGTTAAGCGCGACCGTACATACTTTATCCTGCTTATATACCACAGGAAATATCTTATCATTAAGATGAGCCTGAATCCTGTAGTCCGCACGCAGTCCGCAGATCTCTCTCTTATATCCGTTTTCTTCTTTATCCCTGCCGTTCTCCATACCCTTTGTTATCCCTGCTGTACCCACAGGCTCAATACACTCTGCCTCATCCGCTGTCCCGGCATCGCCTCCGGACTTCCCGTTATATGTGCTGTCAATCGCAGCCAGTGCAAAATTAATATACTGACAGTTGTTTACATGCATATTGGTATCCAGATGATGAAGCATTACCGTCCGCTCATCCACGATGGTCTTCTCACATTCATCATCCGCAGGGAGCAGTATCTTCCTCGGGCTGTAGGTCATATCCAGCTTCTCACCGATCCGGTAAGCTCCTGTGATGAAATCGGGAGCCTTAACCGGCGTCATCTTCTCCGTATTCACCATCGACCAGGTAGTATTGGCCCTCACGATATAATTACCTTCCTCATCCTTAAGATAGAAATTACGATATCCCATAAAGCTTTTGAAATCATAGGGGTAGGTTCCGACACTCACTCTGTCACAGAGCTTGGGAAGGCGCTCTATCTCTATCTCCCAGTAATTGAGCACCCATAGAAGGGAATGCTCTCTCAGGGTATCTATTCCCACCCCTGCATCCTCCGACTGGAATATAGAAGCATCCTGAAATGCATCAATAAGCGCTGTTATGGACAGCCGGTTATTTATATCGCATCTGCTGAAGCTTATCCTGTCACTGTATTCATACTCGTATGTTCCCATGTGATCCCCTTTCATTTTCCTTCATAAGAGAAATAAATCTGCCGTAATAAGAATTTCCGTTGGAATTACGATCTGCTGCAAGAAAAAGACCGGCCTGTACGACCGGTCTTATAAGTCTTATTATCCAGACTGCATCAATACCTGCTGATATCCAGCTTCTCAATGCTGTATGTATCCTCGTATTTGGTAACTACATTCTTATGTATTGCCGAATTGCTGTAAGAAGCAGACATTATGGACGGATCCGAGAAATCATATACAAGAGAACCGTCACTGTTTAATACAAAATCATTAAACCTTACCACAGCCTCACAGCTGCAGGTAACTCCGTCTGCCTGCGTGATCGAAACCTTATAGATAAGATCGAGTTCATTATAATCATTACCCAGCTTCCCGGCCTCCTCGGGATTAACTGCCTTGAAATATGCAGCTATAAGAGAAGGTTCCAGATATCTGAAGGTCGCCTGCTGATTGATATAAACCGGAACCAGATTGGCTTCACAGAATATCCTCACTCCGTATTCATTGGCGTCTACAAAGGCCTTCTTGCCGGCCTGTATCGCCTCCTTTATCACCTCATCAGGTATCTGGCTAATGGAATCAACATACCGGTCTGTGCCGTTCACAACATACTCCCTTACACATTCCTCGGCGGGAGTGGTAATGTAGTAGAAATCACTCAGACGCTCATTCTCATTGAAGTAACACCTTACCCTTACAGTCTCACCCGCTGTGTAGTACTCCTTATACTCCTCAGGCTTAAAAACAAGTGACTGTATAAACGGGTTACTACTGTTATTTGTAACAGTAAGTTCCACATTGGGCGATACCCCGGAGAACTCAACTGCCAGATCCTTAAACAGATCCTCTGCCGTAAGAGCCGTTGCATCCGTAAGACCCTCAACCGTATATACACTCTCCGTATCATCAACATTGATGCGAAGCCTCTTGGCAAGATCCTTATCATATAAATACGATACCTTGAACTGATCTCCGTTCTTCAGGTCGTCGTTCCTGTCTATCATTGCTGCAATGCCTGCCGCGAACTGAAGATATTCATCGTTCTTAACGGCCTTGTTGGTTATGAGCGCCTCCTTCTGCGCAAGCCTGATGGTATCCACCTCATCAAAAAGCATGTCATCCTTACGTACCATCCTTACCTTGCCCAGATTATTATAGCCCTCATAGCTCTCTTCGAAATAATCCGCAAGGACAAGAGTATCTCCCGGAGTAGCATTGGCAACCACGTACCATCCGGCTCCGACGATAGCGACAACTATTGGAATCAGAAACAAAAACATCCATTTTCTCATCTATACATTCCTTAAATATCAACAAAAATCTGATACAAAATACGCGCAATTCAGTAATTTATCACAATTATGTTAACCCAATAACATATATTAACACTACACCAGCTCTTTTGCAAGCTTTTTCATCTCTTTCGCACTGGCAAATACGCTTTCCGTAATCTCGGCTCCGCCCATCATCCTGGCAAGTTCGTTAACAGACGACTCCTCATCAAGAGTGATCACATCCGTCTTCGTGGTGGTTCCCTGTACCGATTTCCTTATCTCGAAATGATCGTCAGCCATGGCAGCTATCTGAGGAAGATGGGTGATACAGATGACCTGATGCCTTCCCGCCAGCTGTTTAAGCTTCTCGGAAACCTTCTGAGCCGTCCTTCCGCTTATTCCGGTATCTATCTCATCGAAAATAAGCGTTCCGACGCTGTCCTTCTCTGCAAGCACTGACTTAAGCGCCAGCATTATCCTCGAGAGCTCACCGCCCGATGCGACATCCTTAAGAGGCCTTACCTTCTGTCCCGGATTGGTGCTTATAAGGAATTCCACCGTATCGTATCCGTCAGCTCCGGGATGCTCCTCATCTCCCGTAACCGCTATCTCGAACTGCACATCCAGGAAATTAAGATCCACGAGAGCCTCCTTAAGCGCCTTCGCAAGAACCAACGCCTCCCTTCTCCTTATTTCCGAAATGCGGCTGCACAGCGTAAGAAGCTCCTCCCTGAGCTTATCATGCTTCTTCTCAAGCCCTGCAAGATACGCCTCATAGTCGGAATATTTCATGAGAAGCTCTTCCTGCTTCTCAAGATATGCATTTATCTCCTCTACCGTATCTCCGTATCTCGTCCTTATATGATTAACTGTATTAAGCCTTTCCTCGACCGCTGCGAAGCTCTCGGGAGATGTATCCAGCTCACTCTCATAGGCAGCGATCGATCTGTTGAAATCATTAAGCAGGCTGTCTATATCTGTAAGCTCCGAGATAAGTCCTTCCAGTCCATCATCATACTCTGACACTGCTCTCAGCCTTGAAAGTGCGCGTCCCACCTGTGCTCCGGCGGCTTCTCCCTCATATCCGGTCAGCATATGCGCGCCTTCCACCGCTTCTGCTATTCTCCTTGCATTGGAAAGCTTACGGTATTCGGTCTCCAGCGCCTCCGCTTCACCTTCCTTTACCGCGGCGTTCCTTATCTCATCTATCTCGAACTGAGCCAGCGCAGTCTCCTTGTCCATATCCCTGTCGGAGGACCGGGCTTCCTTAAGCTCCTTTTGGATCTGTGAGTATTCGTGATATTTTTCCTTAGTCTGTACCAGAAGCGTAAGCAGCTCCTCACCACAGTAGCTGTCCAGTATCTCCTTATGCTTGGATGTATACAGAAGAGACTGATGCTCATGCTGTCCATGAATATCGATAAGCACGGATGACAGCTCCTTAAGAGCCGAAGCGGATGCTGTCTCTCCGTTGATCCTGATAACATTCCTGCCCTTCATAAGCTTACGCTGCATCACCACCTGATCATCCTCAAGCGGTATCTGAAGCTCCTCAAGCTTCTGTCTTACATCATCGGAATCAACGCTGAAAATAAGCTCACACAGCGCGTATTCCGCATCCTCCCTGATCACATCCCTGGGCATCCTCTTTCCCAGCGCAAAATTCACCGAATCGATAATGAGTGACTTACCGGCACCTGTCTCACCTGTCAGAATGTTGAGTCCCTGTCCGAAATCGATCTCCACATCATCGATCAGCGCAATGTTCTTAACATGCAGATTTAAAAGCATCTGAAATATCTGTCCTTTCTTATCAAAAATCATATGCAGTACGGGTTATCATATGATCTTTATCTCTACAACAGTCTCTCGATCCGGCTCATCACCTTATAGGTATCATCCACCGTCCTTACTGCGCACATCACCGTATCGTCTCCTGCTATGCTCCCGACTATCTGCGGAAAATCAAGAGCATCTATCGAAGCGGCAACAGCCATGGCCATTCCCGATATCGTCTTTATCACAAGGATGTTCTGCGCCATATCCATCGACTTAAATCCGGCGCGGAGCACATTCACGTATTTTTCGTCTATCTCATCCCTTGCCTCAGGGTGTTTCGCATATCGCTGCCTTCCGTCACCTGCGGGCACCTTAATGAGGTTAAGCTGCTTTATGTCTCTTGACACGGTTGCCTGCGTCACCGCATAGCCCTCACTGTTTAAGCGGTCCGCCAGCTCATCCTGAGTCTGTATTATTTCATTGCTGATTATTTCAAGTATCTTGGTCCGTCTGTCGCTGCTCATGTTTCTTGCTTCGTTCCTCTTCCAACCCTCAGACATTACTGCCGTACATATTTGTTTACGTCTTCTGTATCTCACCCCGGATATGATTCATGGATTGTTTCGTACTGCGGTCCTGTGATCATTACATCGCTCTCAGCTTCCTTCCAAGCACTTCCAGGAAGCCTTCCTTACTCATCTTAATGAACTTGGTAACACCCGTGGCCTTCTTTATGTCAACCAGATCCCCTGCCGAAAGATTAATGGCAGCTGACCCGTCACAGGATACACAGGCTTCATATTCATTGCCGTATTTACTGTCACATATCTCTATCCTTATCTCATCCTCAGCCGGCAGTACCACAGCTCTTGTATTAAGGGTATGCGGGCATATCGGCGTAATGAGTATGATGCTTGCCGATGGTTCCACTATCGGACCGCCCGCCGACAGGCTGTAGCCCGTTGACCCTGTAGGCGTTGAGACTATTATTCCGTCAGCCTCATATGTCGTAAGAAAACGGTCATTTACATAGACCCTGTACCTCACCACATGAAGGGCTCCGTACCTTGTTATCACTATATCATTAAGGGCATCTCTTTTTACGCCTCCGGTCTCGGAGCTTAGCATCATCCGCTCCTCGATCTCATATCTTCCTTCTATCAGCCGGTCAAGCGTGGGAATGACCTGATCTCTCTCCACTTCCGCAAGATACCCAAGCCTCCCCAGATTAATGCCAAGCAGCGGGATATCCTTCCCCGACAGCGCCCCGGCTACCTGTATAAGCGTACCGTCACCGCCCAGAACTATCACACACTCCGCGCCCTCATCCACATGCATTTCAAGCTGTTCCTTATGCACATTATCATAGGTAACCGAAACACAGGTACAGCTGCATCCGTTCTTCTTAAGATATTTCTGTATCATATCGCCGACCTTGTTGTCGGCATCCTTTTCCTTATTCGATACCACAAGATAATTATTCATCGGGTCTCCTCACGCTAATCCTGTAACTCTTTACCTGTCTCCACTTAACATGGAACAATGTAAAAACAGCAATGCTTTCGAGATTATGTCAACCTCTCATGTGCCTCATTAACGATAGCCTTAACATAATCATAGTTCCCGTCACCGGCGGCATTGACGGCATTGTCGTCCTTGTCCCCGATATTGTCCCTGTCATTTTCATTGTCCGTTTTAGTCTTCTTTATGTAAACCAAATATTCTATATTCCCTTCCGGTCCCCTGATAGGTGAATATGTAAGTCCGAGAACCCGGAAGCCTGTCTCTTCCGCAAGCTTAAGAACCTTGAATATCACTTCCTCATGAACGCTCTTATCCCTTACAACGCCCTTCTTCCCCACCTTCTCACGGCCTGCCTCGAACTGCGGCTTGATAAGGCAGACCATTGCGGCCCCGTCCTTCAGCAGTTCATATGCCGGTGGAAGTATCTTATCAAGCGAGATAAATGATACATCACAGGAGGCAAAATCAAGCTTATCTTCTATATCATCCGGCTTCATATATCTGAAATTGGTCTTCTCCATGCATACGACGCGTTCGTCATTCCTAAGCTTCCAGTCAAGCTGCCCGTGGCCCACATCAACGGAATATACTTTAGCCGCTCCGTTCTGAAGCATGCAGTCCGTAAAGCCTCCCGTAGATGCTCCGATATCCATACACACCTTACCTTCAAGCTCTATCGGGAATTCCGACAGTGCCTTCTCGAGCTTAAGCCCGCCGCGGCTTACATATTTAAGCGGATTGCCCTTGACCAGGAGGTCTATCCCCTCCTCTTCGAAGGTAGATCCCGCCTTGTCCTCCCGCTGTCCCTTCACGAAGACATTGCCGGACATTATTATTGCCCTGGCCTTCTCTCTCGACGTGGCATAGCCCTGATTAATAAGTATAACATCCAAACGCTGTTTCATACCGTCTCTTCCTGCATCAGACTTATCGGAACCGTGAACTCATGTACCGGGGTTTCCTTCCTGTGCTTGTTTCCCCAGCTGACATACTGTGTGATGATCCTCTTGACTATGGTCTCGGTGTCTATACCCACTTCCTTCTTAAGCAGTTCAACATTTCCATGCTCTATATAATCGTCCGGAAGAGCTATTATAAGCACATCACAGTCAAGCCTATGCTCGAATATATAATCCCTGACCTTCTCACCGTAACCGCCGCTCTGTACGTTCTCCTCCAGAGTCACTATGAGAGAATGGCTTACACACATTTCGCGTATGACATCCTCATCAACGGGCTTGACAAAGCGTGCATTTACAAGGCTGCATGGATATCCCCTCTCCTTAAGCTCCATGCGTACCTCTTCGGCAGATCTTACCATGCTTCCGAGAGCAAACAGCGCGATATCATTTTCCTCATATATTACTTCACTCTTACCGAAGCTTACAGGAGCCCGGAATTCCTGAAGGCCGTCATATGCCTCACCCCTCGGGTAGCGTATTGCTATCGGTGAATCAAACTTCACTGCGAACTTAAGCATGTCGGAAAGCTCCCACTTGTTCTTGGGTGCCATAATGGTCATATTCGGTATCGAAGACAGATATGAAATATCGAATATTCCCTGATGCGTCTCGCCGTCCGCTCCCACCAGGCCTGCCCTGTCTACCGCAAACACAACCGGAAGATTCTGTATGCATACATCATGCAGTATCTGATCGTATGCCCTCTGCAGGAACGAGGAATACACAGCAACTATCGGTCTGAGTCCTCCTGCAGCCAGTCCCGCGGCGAAAGTGACCGCATGCTCCTCCGCTATCCCCACATCAAAGAAACGGTCATGATACATATTACTGAACCGCTTAAGACCCGTTCCGTCAGGCATTGCGGCTGTGACTGCCACCACCTTGTCATTCCTGGCTCCAAGCTTACACATAACCGTGGAGAATATGTCCGTATAATTGGCCTTTTTTCTTTTCTTTACCGGCAGCCCCGTCGCTATCTCGAAGGGCTCCGCGCCGTGGAATCTTGCCGGATGACGTTCTGCCGGCAGATAGCCCTTGCCCTTCTTGGTGATCACGTGTACAAGAACACATTTAGGAAGCTTGCGTGCCTCTCTTAGCATCCTGACCATAGCCTTTATATCGTGTCCGTCCACGGGGCCAAGATATGTGATCCCCATATCTTCAAAGAACATTCCGGGAACCACCAGCTGCTTTACTCCGCTCTTATAGCGCTTAAGGGTGTCAACCAGCTGCTCGCCGCCCCGGATCTTATTTAACGTATTCTCAAGACCTATCTTGAAATCCTTATATGCCTCAGCCGTCCTTATCTTGCGCAGATATTTCGACATTCCGCCGACATTCTCCGCTATCGACATGTTGTTGTCATTCAGGATTATCACATAATTGGTATCGAGCCTGGCAGCATTGTTAAGCGCCTCATATGCCATGCCTCCGGTAAGCGCTCCGTCTCCTATCACGGCATATACGGCGAAATCCTCTCCGTTAAGATCTCTTGCCTTTACAAGTCCCAGGCCTGCCGATACGGACGTTGATGAATGGCCGGTATCGAAGCTGTCGCAGAGGCTCTCCTTCCGCTTGGGGAAGCCGCTCATTCCGCCGTATTTTCTCAGCGTCTCGAAGCCCGCCTGTCTTCCGGTAAGCAGCTTATGTGTATATGACTGATGCCCCACATCCCATATGATCTTATCCTTCGGAAGATCCGAAACAAGATGCAGCGCCATGGTGAGCTCCACAGCTCCCAGGTTCGAACCCAGATGTCCGCCCGTCACGCTTATCTTGTTTATAAGGAACTCTCTTATCTCCTGGGCAAGATCATCATATTCGTCTGCAGGGATGTTCTTTATATCGTTAGGTTTTTTAATTTTATCAAGTATCACAGCCTGATCCCTTTTTTGTCATTACTGTTTATTTCTTCCCACTTATCAAAGCCTGATAATATGCCCCTGTTTATCTGTCACGGTTGATAAGGAATCGTATAAGCTCCTCAAGGAATTCGTTTCTCTTATCAAGCTTCTGAAGCTGTTCTATGGCATCTCTCGAATATGCAGCCACGTCTGCGGAAGCAGTCTCAAGCCCCTTTATAGTTACATAGGTGGTCTTGTGATTCTTCTCATCGGAGCCCACGGGCTTACCTAGTATCTTAGGATTCCCCGTCACATCAAGGATGTCATCCTGTATCTGGAAGGCTATTCCCACTGCTTCACCCACCTGTTCCATTATCTCAAGCTCTTTGTCATCGGCTCCGCCAAGGACTGCTCCTATCATAAGAGCCGCCTGGATGAGCGCGCCCGTCTTTAACCTGAATATGAACAGAATACTGTCCTCTGTAAGCTTAACATCCTTATCCTCGGCCTCGACATCATATACCTGACCGCCGACCATACCGAATATCCCGGCCTTCTTTGACAGGATCTGCAGCGCCTTCACCGCTCTTTTCAGAAGTACGGGATCATCACCGCATAAGTCAAGCGATCCTGCGGCAGCTTCATATGCCATATTGAGAAGGGCGTCGCCTGTAAGTA
>JAEEGL010042554.1_pt1 | contig 10848 bp, 9 predicted proteins | sample 9134231 | NCBI WGS metagenome assembly JAEEGL01 (sample SAMN16246548, study PRJNA631951) | gut metagenome | biome: gut microbiome; feature: rumen; material: fiber-attached | host: Bos | place: Iran: Karaj | collected 2018-10
CTTCTTCCAGTTTTAATATCAATCTCAAGTAAAGAATAATCTTCATTACATCTAATTCTTTTATAATCTGTTATTGCAAGTTTTCCTTCTTTTGAAGAATATGTTACCAATTTTTGATTTTCTTGAAGGTATGATTGCAATGTTTCTTTTTCTTTGGTTTTACCTATTACTACTGCATAATATATTCTTGTTGCAATTTCATTCCAACTATCTTGTAATACATCTTTTAAATGTTCATTTTTAGAAAATAATATAACTCCTGAAGTATCTTTATCAAGTCTATGAACAACAAATAATTTACTATTACTATTTCTCTTTTTTAAATAATTTAACAATACTTGATATAAATTATTATTATTATTTTTATCTTCTTCTGTAGCAATAGTAAGTATTCCACTCGGTTTATCAACGACAAGATAATTATCATCTTCAAATATTATTTTAATTTTACCAATAAAAGAATCAATATCTTTTTTTCCTATTACTACTCTATCATTTTCTTTTAATAGATAGTTATATTGAGTAATAATTTTATCATTTACTGAAACCATTCGCTTAGTTAATAATGATTTAATATTATTCTTACTACCACTAATATTTTCTCTTAAAAAATCATATAATTCTTTACTTTCTAATACCTTATATTCTTTCATAGATTCACCATTAATTTAATTTTTCATATATTATAAAATAAGAATCTCGATAAACTCTTTGATAATTAGTATCTAACTCTAATAATCTATGAAGATTACTTGTAGTTTTTAAAAGTACATGAGTAACGCCATATTTATTAAATAAATTTTCATAGTCATCAAACATAATTAGAAAATCTTTATAAACTTTACATCCAGGATTAAATTCTTGTAAATATAAATCCGCTCTTGAATCAATAAATACTGGTATTCCTCTATACATTAGATAACTTCCATAATTATATTCATTATATATTTTAATATTTTTATAATCATAATTCTCAATTATATAATCACTTGCTTCAACTGGATAATCTTTAACATCTATATATGACACATTATATTTTTTAATAATTCCAAGTGATAATAATATAACAAAGAACACCATTATAGTTATACAAAAAGCACTGCTACTAACCGCTTCTAATATATCTTTAAGCATAAAACTATTAAACATTCTTGCAAAACTAAATGATCCTAAAATAACTAATAAATTCGTATTTCTAATTGACATAAATGATAATAGAAATAATCCAGATAACATAAAGAAATCTCTAAGTTTTATCTTTGTATTCTTATTCAACGCTAATAAAATAAATATGAACAATAATATATAAAGCTCTGGTCTACTACTGATACTTGAAGGCATATGTTCAGATATATGACTCATTGATACGCCCCTTTTGGTATTTATAAAATAAGTAAAAGGTACTAAAAAATTAGGAGTCATAAATCCTGATAATAAGCATATACAAAGAGCAATAAGAGTTGGTTTTAATTTACTCTCCTCCACTTCTAGATGAAAATAATTCAACAATAAAAAATTATTTTTTTTACCATAAATATATATTAAATCTTGTACAATAAATGGTAAGAATAAAACACTTATCAATGGCCAAACTGCTAAATGAATATTGGCAACAAGAACTGATAAAATAAACATAAAAACATAATACTTTTTTTCATTTGTTTCTCTTATTTTTTCAATAAAATACAGAATCAACAACATCAATGGATAACTAAACACTTGTGCTCTTGCAGCAAAAAAGCCACCCAATCCAAAACTCAAAAATAAAACTAATAAATATGATAAATAAGTATTTCCTGTTATTTTTTTACATAATAAATACATAAGCATTAAAGTTGTAAAGCCACACATAATTACTAAAATATAAAGCGAAGTAAAACCGCCAACACTATATAATAAATAGATTACAAGATCAAACAAAGCATGTGGATAAGTATAACTCAAGTTTGGAATCCATGAAAAATGATCCTTCATATCAATACCATTTTTAAGAATACTTTCCCCTATCTTAACAGTATAAAATGTATCATTTTGTAAAATTTTCTTAGTAAGGAAATAAGATAATACAAAGAAACTAAAAACTACTAATATTGTAAATAATACTTTACTCTTCTTCATAAATCCTCCTATATTGTTTTATGTCTAAACACAAATAATTTATTTGTTAAATAATTATAGAAAAAGGTCATTGATGAACTTATAACTTTAGAAATAAACTTTGGTATTAATAATTTTTCTATTAAAAATGCAAGTATAAGTGAATCTATTAATAAACCAATAGCTCTAAATAAAATAAAACTATTAACTTGTATTGCACCTTCAAGTTTTCGCCTTGGAAAAGCTTTAAACAATCTTCTATCCAATAAAAATAAAACTGTAAACGATACAACATATGCAATGGTATTTGCTACTATATAAAAACCATTAGTTAAGATATTAATGATTATATAAAGTGCATACATAATAATTGTACATACGAAGGATACAATACAATAATGGATAAATAGTTTATTATTTTCATACAATTTAATTAATTCTTTTTTCATTATAATCACTATAAAAATTATATCAAATTTAAAAAAAAGATACAAATGTATCTTATAAAACAAATAATAAAATTGATAAGAAATGAAGTATCGAAGCGGCTAAAACAAATATATGGAAAATTGAATGAAAATATCTCACTTTTCTACCAAAACCATAAAATATTGCTCCAACTGTATATACAATTCCACCTGCAACCAGTAATAAAACTCCACCCCAAGGAATACATTCAGTAAGTGGCTTATAAGCAAAAATTATAACCCAACCTAAAACCAAATAACTTATACAAGAAATAACTTTATATTTTCTTAAATTTACAGCATTTAATACTATTCCTAGTATTGCAACTCCCCAAACTATAGAAAATAGTATTAATCCCAAAGGATTAGGAAGTGCCACTAAAGTATATGGTGTATATGTTCCTGCTATTAATAAATAAATACTACAATGATCAATAATTCTAAAAACTCTTTTAGCATTATTTACTGCAAGTGAATGATAAAGTGTTGACATTGTGTATAGAATTATTAATGTTACACCATAGATAATACTACTTACAACACCAATTCCACTACCATGAATAGCACTAAAAACTACACATAATACAAGAGCTGCTATTGATAAAAGTGCACCTATTCCATGAGTTACAGCACTCATTATTTCTTCACCTAACGAGTATTTAGGAATTTCAATTTTTTCTTTTAATGTCATTATATCCTCCAATTAATATCAAAAATTAAATGTTGATTTATCAAGTTTTAAAAATTCTTCATAATTAATAATATTATCAGAATAACTTACAAAATCAATGGTAATGGTTTTACCATACATCAAATCTTCATCCATATCTACAATTTTAAAAGTATATCCATCTTCACATATTATCATTAAATTATTATTGAATATATAATTTGCTCTTTTAATTTCAATACCATATTTAAAACTTACAAGTCCATTCTCATAAATATTCTTAATAATGTTTTGAACATTATCCTTAGTTAATCTTTCGTTTACATTAACATTTATTTCCAACTTATTATTATAAATAGAACTATATCTTATATTATTGACATATTCTTCAATAGAAATATCTTTATTAAGAATATCATAAGTTTCGTAATTTAAATTATTATAAATAATATAATAAATATATTTATCTTTATCCATTTTATATTCGGGTTTATCAATTCCAAAACCATCAATAATTGATAACCCAGTTATATTGTTAATATTAGGTAAAGAACCTTTTAATTCTTCTTCTAATTTATTTTTAACAAGATAAATAACATAGTTATCATAAAATCCATTATATATTACTGCACTAGAAAAATTATCAACATTTACATTTATCTCTTTTACATAGAAATTAATATCATTTTTATCTTTAACTAGAAATATATCATTAATTATGTCAGTGTTATTACATGTCTCATCAATATAATTAGTATTGTCTTTAGAATAACAATAAGTAGTAACATGTTTAAGAACAGTAAATGAATCGTTATACTTATTATTTAAGTATTCATTAATTTGTTCTTTTTCTATATTTGTAACATCATCCATAATTCTTAAAGCAAAGGTGTTTTCCTCTTCTTTATTATCAAAATCGCCAAAAATGATACCTATAATCACTAGGCACAAACCAATTGACATAAATAGCTTAGATTTCTTATTCATCTTATCACCATTCCATTTAAATAATACCACAATTAATGATAAAAATTTAGACAATAGAAAAAGAAAGTGATCTTCTTTACACTTTCTTTTTCTACTTCTGTTTCATCGTCGGGAATAAAATGACTTCTCGAATTGTCTCTTGTTCAGTAAATAGCATTACCAATCGGTCAATGCCATATCCAATGCCTCCTGCTGGTGGCATTCCATATTCGAGAGCTTCAACAAAGTCCATATCAATATCATTTGCTTCTCCATTTCCTTTGTCTCTTTCTTTTAATTGCTCTTCGAATCTATCTAATTGGTCTATAGGATCGTTTAATTCTGTATAAGCATTAGCAAATTCATTTCCTCCTATAAACAACTCAAATCTATCAACAAATCTTGGATCATCTTTATTTCTTTTAGTAAGAGGGCTTATTTCAACTGGATGTCCATATAAGAAGGTAGGTTGAATAAGTGTCTCTTCTACATATTTTTCAAAGAATAAATTAATTATGTGTCCAACGTTTTTTTGATGTTCTTCAACAGGTATATGATGTTCCTCACATAGCTTTAATGCCTCTTCAACACTCATTTCCTTTTTGAAATCTATTCCTGTCTTTTCTAATATAGCATCGGTCATACTTACTCTTTTCCATGGTCCTTCTAGATTAATTTCATGACCAGCCCAATTATAGGTCATTTTTCCAACTACTTCTTTAGCAATTTTAGTGTACATTGCTTCAGTTAGATCCATCATTCCTTCAAGATCACTATAAGCAAGATAAGCCTCCATCATAGTAAACTCTGGATTATGTTTTGGATCCATTCCTTCATTTCTAAATGTCCTACCTATTTCATATACTGCTTCCATACCACCAACTAATAATCTTTTTAGAGGTAGCTCTAAAGCAATTCTTAAATACATATCTATATCTTGCGCATTATGATGTGTTACAAATGGTCTTGCACTTGCTCCAGTAAGTAAATTAGTTAAAACAGGAGTTTCTACTTCTATAAATCCTCTATCATCCATAAAGTTTTGAATGCATCTAATTATTTTTGGACGCATAAAGGCTACACGTCTTGAATCTTCATTCATTATCAAATCAACATAACGTCTTCTATAACGCTCTTCGATATCTGTAAGTCCATGGAATTTTTCAGGAAGTGGTTTTAATGCTTTTACTAAATGTGTATATTCTAAACACTTTATAGTAACCTCACCAGTTCTTGTTTTCATTATTTTTCCATAAACACCAACAATATCTCCAACATCTGCACTCTTAAATAGTTCGTAAACATCTTCCCCAACATCGTTAATTGAAATATATATTTGAATATTTCCAGTCTTGTCACTAATTGTAAAGAAAGAAGCCTTACCCATTTTTCTTATAAACATTATTCTTCCAGCAACTTTTGCTGTATCAGTCATACCTTCAAATGCATCATGATCTACATCCTTATATTTTTCTTTTATGTCATTAGCATAAGAATCTCTTTCAAATCTATGACCGAAAGGATCTATTCCCATTTTACGAATTTCTTCTGCTTTTTCTCGTCTAACTATTTCTTGTTCTGTAAACTCTCTCATTTCGTCCATTCCTCTCAAATTCAATGTTATATTATATATTAATTAATTTATAATTACAAATCTTTTTTCTCTACAACTAAAATTTTACCATCACCGGAATTATATATTATTACATCATCAGTAACTGTTATTCCGTTATTTTTCGCTTTGATATACTTTTCAAATGAAACTCCATCAATTGAGCCCATTTCTTCTTCACCCATACTAATTGTTAGAATACTGTTACTTGCAAGATTAAATTTAACTTCATAATCGCCATATGTTCTTCTAAATGTTTTTACTCGTTCAATTACTTCGCCTGTTGAAACATTATAGAATTCATATCCATCGCCATCCAAAACTAATATTGAATTAATGAATACTCCTAAAATATCGCTTGTACTATCAACAATGCCCAATTTTTCCATTTTGCTATTGTACATAACTATACTATCGATATTCTTTGTAACTAAAGTTTTATCAAAAATGTTTATTTCAATAGCATCTAGTTGAACAAAATTATGGTCTTTATCTAAATAGTAATACGTTTTTTCTGTATCGTATCTACCAACTTCAATTATTAAATTACCATTAAAATTATATCCGACAAGTGGATTTTCAGCTGCACAGCACAATTCATAACTGTAATCATCTAATTCAGGCACATTTAAAGTAGCACCTAGATCTTTGTAATTTGAATCAAGCACAGTTAAAGTATTTTCATCAATTGCTGCTAAATAATAACTACCTACTTTTTCAATGAATAAATATTTAAAATCAATTAGTGTTTTTCCACCACTATCAATCATTCCTATTTTTTCATCATTCTTAGCAGCATATTTTTTACTTCCTAAGTAATATAAACCTTGGTACTTGTTCTTTATTAAAATCTTATCTTTATTTACATCATATAAACCATAAGCATTTTCTTCATTAAGAGTTATAACTGCATTACCATCATAAATATGCTTATCTTCATAAGCCCCTAGTGAATGTGTATATATAAATTTATCTTTCAATTTAATAGTTTTATAACCACTGCCAGTTAAAATATACAAGTCGCTACTTGCATCATTATCAATGTAATAGCCATATAAGGTTCCATTTAAATTAGTAATAAGTCCCTCATCATCTGACGAAGAATTAATATTTAATACTTCACTAAACTTATCACTGTCAAATCTATTAATAATTACTCCATTTCCCCTTTTAACTTCATATAACGAATCTGCACCTTCATAAACATCAAAACCATTGTCAATTTTGGCAAGCGAATTACCTTCTAAATCAGTTATTTCATTACCATCATAGATATACCTGTTATCAAACACAGCTTTTGTATATCCATTGTTTTCACCAGATGAATCGTTTGGATTTACATTCTCTCCTTGTCCATTATTATTAGTAGTATTCCCATCATCACTTTTACCAAATATTTTTACAAGCAGAAAAATAGCCAATAATAATACAATTGCTACTACTACAATAATAATTATTAGTTTTTTTCTGTCATTATTCTTCTTTTGTTTATCTATTCTTCGCTTTTTTTCTTCTGCCGTCAGTTTTTCATCCTCTTCAGGATTATTAAACTCGACATTTTTAAAATTGGCTTCTATCTGTTTTTCTAAATCATCTTTCATAGACATCACCAACTTTATTATACACCAAAAGTGTAAACAAAATAAAAAGTTTACATATTTTTGTAAAACAATATGTAAACTGCTGTAAACTATTTTTTATTTATTAAGAATTCTGGTAATAATTCTACTTTCTTTTTTCCTTCTATAATATCATAAATCAAATTAATGATAGGGATTTTTACTTTTTTGTTTTTTAATAGCTTATAAATAGATTGTATTGTATATAAACCCTCTATCGTAGTATTAGCAACATACTCATCAACTATATTTTTATCTTCTTTCATTCCTAAAAGTCTACCATAGGTAAAGTTTCTTGATTTCTTACTAGTTGCTGTTAAAAGCAAATCTCCAAATCCAGCATACGATAAGATTGTTTTCCTATCCCCACCAAGTTTACTTATCAATTCCTTCATATCATGCAAAGATTCAACAATAAACATAGCTTGAGTTGATTCAGGATATCCCATACCATCAAGGATTCCTGCTGCTATTGCAATTACGTTTTTAATTGATCCACATATTTGAACACCAATTATATCTCTTGTCTCACGAAGTTTAATTGAATCACTTTCTAATGCCGTTTTAACAAGTTTTCTTGTTTTTTTATGTTCTCCCGCAAGAGTTAACCCAATTGGACAATTTGTAACTACATCAACTGCAAATGATGGTCCAGAAATAACTGCATATTTTCTTGTTTTAACATGGCGTTTAAATATATCCGCAACGAACAAACAACTATCTCTTTCAATACCTTTTGAAGCTAATAAGAACGTTTGAGTATCTTTATAATACTTACTAAGTTCATAACTGACATCATCAACATAACCAGCTGGAACTGCAATTACAATTAATTCTGCTTCCTCTATCGATTCTTTAATATCAGTTGTAACTTTTATATCACTTGGTATTTTAACACCAGGTAAGCATTTAACATTTTCATGTTCTTTTAAAATTCTCTCTTTTTCTTCCTCGTGCTTTGTCCACATTACTATCTTATTTCCATTTTTACGGAACATAAGAGCAAGTGCTATTCCATAAGCACCAGTACCAATTATTGAAACATTCATAATTTCACCTAGATACTTAAATTATGATAAACATTTTGAACATCATCTATATCTTCTAATTGTTCAATAAGTTCAAGAACCTTTTCAGTTGTTTCATCATCAAGTTCAATATAATTATTGGGTACAAAAGTTATTTCACTAGTTAAGAACTCTTTAACTCCAATTGATTCTAAAGCATCTTTTACTTTTAAGAAATCTTCACTAGTCGTATAAATATCATATGAATCGTCATTAACTGTTACATCTAAAGCACCATTATCAAGAGCACACATCATAATTGTATCTTCATCAAGCGTCTTATCAATAGATATAACACCTTTTCTTTCAAACAAATATGAAACTGAACCATCTGTCCCAAGATTTCCACCTTTTTTAGTAAGTGTACTACGAACCATCATAGCAGTTCTATTTCTATTATCTGTTAAACAGTCAATCATCAAAGCTACTCCACCTGATGCATATCCTTCATATCTTATTGATTCGTAATCCTCTCCGCCTGCTCCGCCTACTGCTTTATCAATTGCTTTTTGAATATTATCCTTAGGCATATTATTACTTCTTGCTTTTTCAATTACCGCACGCAAACCAGGGTTCGCATTTGGATCTCCATTAGTACCTTTCGCCGCAATTAATATTTCCTTTGCTATTTTTTGAAATATTTTCCCCCTTTGTGCATCCAATTCTCCTTTTTTTCTATGAATTGTTGCCCATTTTGAATGTCCACTCATAAATTGCACCTTCCTTTTTTATTTCATAATACTAATTCATAATATAATTTTAATGCTAATAACGAAATATTGCAATCAAAAAGAATACTTAACGTATTCTTTATAAAACATTATACTTATCGATTAGCCCAACGAATTCGTCTTGCAACTTTTTTAAGTTTTCCATACTATCAGCTTCAAATCTTGCTGTTATATTTGGTCCAGTATTACTACATCTAACAAGTGCCCAACCATAATCGAAATTTACACGTACACCATCAATATCTAAAATATTATACTTTTTAGATAGCGAATATTCCTTAATCTTTCCTACAACTCCAAATTTTGTTTCATCACGAGATGCAAATTTCAATTCTTCAGTAGAATAATATTTATTTATTCCATCTAACAATTCACTGACACTTTTATCTGTCCTAGATAATATTTCCAATAATCTAAGCCCAGCATATAATCCTGAATCAAAACATGGCCATCTGTCATTGAAATAAACATGTCCTGATAATTCCCCACCGAATGGAATCTTATCATCTCTTACTTTAGCTTTAGTATAAGAATTACCAGTTCTATAGCAAATACCTGTTCCACCTAATTTTTCAATTTCATCTGATAGCGATTTAGAACATTTAACATCATATAAGAATTCTTTCTTTTCTACCTTATCAATTATATCTCTAACAATAATTATCATATATTTATCAGTAGCAATATAATTTCCTTTTTCATCTACTACACCTAAACGGTCACCATCACCATCAAAGCCGATTCCTAAGTCAGCATGAGTTTCAACAACACGTTTTTTTAGAGCATCAAGATTTTTTTCAACGCAAGGATCAGGATGATGATTTGGAAAACTTGGGTCACTTTCTTCAAAAATAATATCTAAATCAATAGGAAATTTTTCATATATTTCTCTAGCAATACATGAAGTAGTTCCATTACCTAAATCTAGAACCACTTTTACTTTTCTTTTTCCAAAATCAAGTGATTTTTCATACAATTCAATGTATTCTTTTCTTATATTATATTTTGCAAGTAGTCCATGTCCTTCATCGAATTCACCCTTCATTGTGAAATCTCTAAATTCTTCAATCATTTCTCCTCTTGCATTTCCCCTATCATCAAATGCAAATTTAAAACCATTATCATCTTTTGGATTATGACTTGCTGTAACCATCATACCAGTAGGATTTTGAAGTTTAATACATGCATAATAATACATAGGAGTTGTTACAAGTCCTAAGTCAATTACATTAACCCCAGTACTTAAAATACCTTTAATCAAGGATTCAGCAAGTTCATCCGAAGAATACCTATTATCTCTTCCTACAACTGCAGTAAAATGGCCAAGTCTTCTAACGTAAGTTCCAAAACTTTTACCAATAATATTTGCTACTTCAGCATTTAAATCTGTTGGATAAACTCCTCTTATATCATATCCTCTAAAAATATATTTATTCAATTTTTCTTCCAGTTTTAACATCTACAAGCTCCTTCTTTACATCTGATACACTATCACAAACATATTGTTTCTGCTTCAAATCTTGAATTACTACTCCTGAAACATGCGCATATGTTTTTAACAAAGGAATATCCTTAAGCTCAGGGTAATTTTCAAAATCTATTTTAAACACATATTTACC
>JAEEGL010148726.1_pt1 | contig 10848 bp, 9 predicted proteins | sample 9134231 | NCBI WGS metagenome assembly JAEEGL01 (sample SAMN16246548, study PRJNA631951) | gut metagenome | biome: gut microbiome; feature: rumen; material: fiber-attached | host: Bos | place: Iran: Karaj | collected 2018-10
TACTCGAGCTGGGTATATGACTATATCCTCACGGGAAGGCCCGTATTCCTCTATGTGCCTGATATCGCCAACTACGACCAGGCAAGAGGTTTCTATTATCCCTTGGAGAGCACGCCTTTCCCGCTTGCAAAGGATAACAGCGAACTTGTGTCTGCCGTCGGTGCTTTTGATACCGATGAATACGACAGGAAGGTCAAGGTGTTCCTTGAGGATAAGGGATGCTATGAGACCGGCGATGCTGCCAAGAAGATCGTTGATAAGATAGAGGAACTGATCAGGGAGTAACGGTCAATCCTTTTGAATGATCAGATCGTCCAGACGTCTAAGATCGATCCCATAGATATAACTGTGTCCTGATGCGTCAATGTGCAGCAATCCGCTGTCAGCTATATTTCCGAGCATCTTTCTTAATGTCGGTTCGCTTACTCCGACATTGTCCTTAAGATCCTTGATCGTCATTCCCGTAGAAGCGAAGAGTTCAGTTAAGATCAGCTCCCGATAGAGATCCGGATACTTCTTCATTTGACTGTACGGGAGTCGATCTGTCATAGAGTCATACTTGTCCCATAAAGCCTTACGCTTGTTAAGGGCGGTTACCAGGTTTTCCATGCTCTCGAGAAGTATAGTCAGGAACATATCGATAAAAACTGTCAGTTCACCGAAGTTCGCCTTGTCATTACATTCAACAAATGCTTTGTAGTAAGCTGCCTGTGTTGCTTTTACCGTATAAGATAACCGATAACCGATTATCGGGTTAAGCTCACTTATAAGCATATAACTGCTTATAAAGCGGTTCAGCCGGCCATTCCCGTCGTAGAAAGGATGTATGTAACCCAGCAGGTAGTGGAATACCGATACTCTGTAAAGGAGTTCCTCATCGCTGTTAAGATAGGCTATCGCTTCGCTCATGGTCCTGATGATCTGCTCTTCAGGATATAATCCCTCATGCACATGCTCCATCTTATTCCCATCTACAAAGACTTTGTTCTTTCTGAATAAGATCCCGTCCGGCATATCTTTGTCAGACTCCTCCAAGACCTCGGGTAGTACAAGTTCGTCATAGAGATCACGCAGATCCTGACAAGAATCCAGTGAGAGTGTATCAGAAGTCATCAGCATAAGATATTTGTCGACGATACCCTTGAACCTGGTTCCTTTGTTATCATAAGCAGCCTGCAATTCTTTTCTGGTGCTTTGTATGCCTTCAATACTGTTCGTTATCTCTATCTCATCGAAAAGGCACTTCATCATGTAGTCCGCGACAGCTCCGGATGGTAATTTGGAGCACAGCTTTATAACCTCTTTGTCGAGCTTGTAGATCTGAAGGACTTTATGACGGATCTCCTTTGTCTCTACAAAAAAGGCAGGATAAGAAGCGACTCCGATCCCTATCTTTTTGGCATCATATGAGTTAAAGCGCCTCAGATACTCGTTATGTGAGTCTCCGTGATGAATATACCCGTATTTTTTAAGTGTAAGATATGACATATGAGCCTCACTACATAAAAATTGATGAGATTTTGTGTCTTATGCTGATTGTATCATGCTGTACACACAAAAAACATGCAAAATTTGTGTTCTAGACGGAGAGCGAGGCAGTGCTGATGATACACACCTGAAAGCCGATTATCCCTTTCAGGCTTATTGGCGGTCTCATTTGACTTTGGAAGCGGATCTCTTTTTATACTCGTATACAGTAAGTCCTGCAAAGGCAATAATTCCGACTGCCGTCATAACGACACCGAGCTTGAAGCCGGGGCATTCGTACCTCAATTCGATGGCGTGAAAACCGGGCTCGAGTTCAATACCGATAAAGGCAATGTTGACGTTATCAATGATATCGACTTTCTTGCCGTCGACATAGGCTGTCCAGCCGCCATTGTTGATGATGCTCAGATAGAGTAGACCGCCTTCGCTGTCAACGTAGCCTTTGACCTTGTCGTCTGAGAGCGATTCCGTGACAAAACGATCAGCAACCAGAGCCGATGCCTGACTGTCGAAGTTCTCCTGTGAGACAGCATAGACATTGATAGCACCGAGGTCATATGTGCCGATCTTATCGAAGTTGATAGTGATCTTGGACGGACCTTCTTCGTAGTATCCCAGGTGTCCGAGATATTCATCAGCATAGATCGCCTGAGAGCTTGCACCTGTCTTATTGACAAATGCGACATGCGTTCCGCCGGAACGGACATCGATCCTGAAGGAGTTATCGTCTTCATAACCTATATTCTTGAGATCGAACATCATCCTGTCGTAAGAAGATGCATCTTCGGGAAGAGACTCAGCCTTTATTTCCGAGAGAGCCCTTGCATTGCGGCACACATCTGTAAAGGCGATGTAGAGTTCAGAATCGGAGACAGGATCGATCGACAGTACTATCGATGCGTTCTTCTCATTAACTGTAAGTGTGTTGCCGTTAAGTTCAAGACCGTTCATCTCGGCGATCTCGAAGGGCACATCCGTTGTGTCGATCACTATATCATCTGCCGTGACCTTATTGGCATTACCGTCGTAGCAGTCAGGTACGATGGCAGCCTGCATCATTGTCTGTTCGAGCTCGAGCGAAGTAAGCTCGCTTACTTCGGATTCCGTGATCACATCAGGGTAGACATAACCAAGTCCTACATCATAGATATTCTGCATTACCGTGGTGTCATCATTAACTGCGACAGTCGTAAATCCGTATGCAGCATTATCAATGTAGCGCTGTTCACCTGCTACAAAGAATTGTGTGCCGAAGAGCAGGTTCAGGCGGCTTCGGCCGTCATTACGGTTATTCATCGTTCTGTAGATATTGTTGACGCCGAGAGCCTCGTCGAAGTCAAAGATCAAGGGATCCATCATCGATGAATAAGAGAAAACGGAAGGTATACCCGTATACATGCTCTCGTTGCTGAAGGTGGTGAAGATCTCAGCGTGCTCGAGATCCGGGTTCCCCGATACGCCTTCCTTATAATCGACTCTGTAGAAATCATTATCGATCGCAGGATCAAAGTCACACATAAGCGACTTCTGATACTGCGCGAAGGCAACATCATTATCATGATGGAAAGTCAGCTGACTTGTGATATTCGGAGCATAATAAACGAATGTGCAGAGCGCGAGATCCGCCGCAACGAGCGCGAGTGCTGCAGCCTTGCCCGTACGTCTCTTATAAACGTCAGAAGGCATGAACAGCAGTATGCCGAATATGACCGCGAATACAAGGTTTATCATCGCGACGTAGAAAGCACCTCTCTGCATTATTGTGGCGATGACACCCGTGAAGATCATATTGACGAGAACGATACCGTAAAGTATCAGAGCTCCCGTAATGTATTTCCTGATCGTCTTCGGATCCTTCTTATCTATGTTCTCATAGGAACTGATGCCGGCCCATGTGTAGAAGAACATCATACCGTAGCACCAGCGGGCGACCGCATAGTTGAATCCGTTAAAGATGTTGTTGAAGATCGGGAAGAAAAGGAATACCGCACAGATGAAGAACATAATGATCGGCACGCTGCATTTCTTATTCCTGATACATATGAACATGGCAGGTATCATAGCGAAAAAGAACGCTCCGAGACTTACCGCGGAATAATTACCGAATATCTCGTAATTGGAGATATATCCCGGAAGATAAGACAAGGCGGTCTTCAATTCGGGAAGTATAAGATATTCAGGCTTCTCACCCTTAGATGCCTGCATCAGTCCCAACAGTGAAGGCATAAGTGCCGCACCCGCGATGAGAACGGAAATCAATACACGAAGGGCGTATTTGCCGACATAACTTAAGAAGTCTTTCCACTTGTCTTTGGCAAAGCCGCTGTTGACTGCATATCTGACGATAAGATAGATCACTACGAGTATGCAGTTCATATATGAGAAATAAAGGCTTGTTATCAGCGAGAAGGCGATCGATAAGGTGAAGAGAAGAGACTTCTTTTCCTTCTCGAACTTCTCGATGCCGAGGATGATAAGCGGGAAAATGACCATCTGTGTCAGGAAAGATGCCTGTGCAGTAGCGCGAAGTCCCCATGAGCAGAAGACATAACTTACCGCACCGATGAGCGAGAGTGCCCTTGAACTTCCCCGGTAGCGCAGGAAACGGAGCATAAGAAGACCTGCAACATAGAGCCTGAGGAATTCGGCAACAGTATATCCCAGGTCGATCCTGTTGATGGGGAATGCTGCCGCAACATAGTTGAAGGGGTCGAAGAAGACGTTACCCATATTGACGATGGTATCGTTTCCGACACCGATATCCCATGCCCAGAAGTTGAAGTTCCCGTGAAGGAAGAGTTCCTTTACGCTCCTCCTGAGATAAACGATAAACGGGTACCACTGATAGAATGCATCTACATTCTTGAGCATCGACTTGCCGGATGCGAACACCCAAAAATAAGCCACACCGCCTATCAGAAAGAATAACAGCGTGTATAGCAGATAGACGTTACCGTTTATCTTTTTGAGAGTCGACTTATTCATCTCTTGTCGTACATCTTGTGGTAGTAATTCTGATACTCACCGGAGATGATATCCTCCCACCACTTTCTGTTGTTGAGATACCAGTCGATCGTGAGCTTGATGCCGTCTTCGAACTTAGTCTCAGGCAGCCATCCGAGCTCATTATGGATCTTTGTCGGATCGATCGCATAACGCATATCGTGTCCCTTACGATCCGTAACATATGTGATAAGGCTCTCGGGCTTGCCGAGTTCCTTGCAGATCAGCTTAACGATATCGATATTACGCTTCTCGTTATGTCCGCCGACATTATAGACCTCACCGATGGTTCCCTTGTGGATGATAAGGTCGATAGCTTTGCAGTGATCCTTAACATAGAGCCAGTCACGTACATTCAGTCCTTCGCCGTAGACCGGGAGAGGCTTATCGTTAAGCGCATTGGCGATCATCAGGGGGATCAGCTTCTCGGGGAAGTGGTAAGGTCCGTAGTTATTCGAGCAGCGGCTGATGGTTACGGGCAGACCGTAAGTCCTGTAGTATGCAAGTACCAGAAGATCGGCAGATGCCTTGGAAGAGCTGTAAGGCGAGCTCGTATGAAGGGGAGTGGTCTCCGTAAAGAACAGGTCAGGCCTGTCAAGCGGAAGGTCTCCGTAAACTTCATCTGTCGATACCTGATGATATCTGATGTTTCCGTATTTACGGCATGCATCCATAAGAACGGACGTACCGATGATGTTGGTTTCAAGGAATACCTGCGGATTCTCGATCGAACGGTCGACATGAGACTCTGCAGCGAAGTTAACGACTACGTCGGGCTTCTCATCTTCGAAGATCTTATCTATGGCCGGAGCATCGCAGATATCGACCTTGTAGAACTTGAAGTTGGGATTATCCATAACTGATTCCAGTGTGGACAGGTTACCTGCATAAGTTAGCTTATCCAGACAGATGATCCTATAGTCAGGATACTTCTCGAGCATATGAAAAACAAAATTGGATCCAATAAATCCTGCTCCGCCTGTAACGATAACGTTCATTTTTAACACCTCTTCTTATGATCTCTTGTCCATATATACCAGCTTATCGTCGGCAACCCTCATAAGGTGCTCGCCGTAAGGTGACTTTCCATACATGTTGGCAGCCTCGATCAGCTGATCCTTTGTGATCCAGTGAGAATGATATGCGATCTCCTCAGGTGCGGAGATTATGACACCCTGTCTGTTCTGGACCGTCTGAACGAAGGTCGAGGCCTCCATAAGGCCGTCCATCGTTCCGGTATCGAGCCATGCAAAACCTCTGCCCAGGATCTGAACCTTAAGGTTGTTCTCTTCGAGATACATCTTATTAAGATCCGTGATCTCGAGCTCGCCTCTTGCCGAGGGCTTGACCTTCTTGGCCATCTCCACGACACGGTTGTCATAGAAGTAAAGACCCGTAACACAATAATTGGACTTAGGCGCCGTAGGCTTCTCTTCAAGCGATATCGCATTGCCGTTCGAGTCGAATTCGACTATACCGAACTGTGTAGGATCTTTTACATAATAAGCGAAAACAGTTGCCTGCCCCTTCTTCGCGTTCATGACCGCCTCAGACAGGTTAGTGCTGAAATAACCGCCGTAGAAGATATTATCTCCGAGTACAAGAGCGCATGAATCATCTCCGATGAAGTCCTCTCCGATAAGGAACGATTGGGCGAGTCCGTCAGGAGACGGCTGGACCGCATATTGAAAGTTGACTCCGAGTGCGGAACCGTCACCCAGAAGCGTCTGGAATCTGTGAATGTCCGAAGGCGTGGATATTATCAATATATCCCTGATGCCTGCCAGCATAAGCGTTGACAACGGGTAATAGATCATCGGCTTATCGTAGATCGGCAACAACTGCTTGGATGTAACCTTGGTGAGCGGATAGAGCCTGGTACCGGATCCTCCGGCAAGAATGATTCCCTTCATGAATATACCTCCGAATCAGGTAAACCGTAAAAGTAACATATAAAATGCGCATACGCGCGACAACGCATTAATGATACACCAAAACATTTAAATAATAAATGTAAAAGACTATACAATATGACCACCCCGCCAACCTGTCTGTTTTATTCATTATGTGATATCATCAATTGGAAATGAACGGATCTTAGGGTCCGTATCAGAGAAGGAGATTTGAGATGATTCCGTTTAACAAAGCATCCGTTACCGACAAGGAGATAGAGTACGTTGTCGATGCCATGAAGAACAGCAAGCTGTCCGGCGACGGCAAATATACGATGAAGGTCTACGAAGAGTTCAAGAAGAGATTCGGCATAGAGAATATGCTCCTGACGACTTCAGGAACTACCGCTCTCGAGATGGCGGCCATTCTTGCAGATATCAATCCGGGAGACGAGGTTATTGTTCCTTCGTTTACTTTCTCTTCCACAGCGAATGCTTTTATGCTCAGAGGTGCCGTTCCGGTCTTCTGTGATATCAGGAAAGACACGATGAATATGGATGAGACCCTTGTCGAGAGTCTTATCACTCCCAAGACCAAGGCTATCTATACAGTTGATTACGCGGGTGTTCCCTGCGATATGGATGTGATCAACGAGATCGGCAAGAAGCACAATGTCATGGTCATCGAGGATGCTGCTCAGGCAGTCGGTTCAACATATAAGGGACGTGTTGCGGGAACACTTGCCACATTCGGTTGCTACAGCTTCCATGAGACAAAGAACTATGTTATGGGCGAAGGCGGCGGAATCGTCATCAATGATCCTGCCTATATGGACCGTGCCGAGATCATCCGTGAGAAGGGAACCAACAGACGTCAGGTCCTCAAGGGCATGGTCGACAAGTACACTTGGCACGATATCGGTTCTTCATTCCTTCCTTCGGATCTGCTCGCTGCTCTCCTCTATGCTCAGATGGAAAGATATGACGAGATCATGCAGAAGCGTGTGAACGTATGGAATGTCTACCATGAGAATCTCAAGGAACTCGAGGATAAGGAGCTCTTAAGAAGATCGATCGTTCCGGAGAATGTCGTTCACAACGGTCATATGTATAACATCATCCTTCCTACGGATGCCGTCAGGACAGATCTTGTAAATAAGCTTAAGGAGCAGGGCATCTATGCATATATCTGCTACGTGCCTCTTCATTCCTCGCCTATGGGTCAGAGCATCGGTTACAAGCCCGAGACATGTCCCGTAACCGAGGACTACGGCGAGAGAGTATTGAGACTTCCTCTCTATGCCGATATGACAACAGAAGATGCACTTCAGGTAGTAGAGGCAGTTAAGACTGTTCTCATGAGATGATCGGGAGGTCTATATGATCAGACTTGGTATCCTCGGATGTTCGGAGATAGCTTTCAGAAGATTCATGCCTGCGGCTCAGAACGTGGATGGCCTTAAGGTCGTTGCCGTTGCCGAGCAGTATGATAAGACTAAGATCGCACCCTTCTGCGAGACCTACGGGATCGAAGGGATGGAGAGCTTTGATGAATTGATCGCCCGCGACGATATAGATGCGATCTATGTTCCTCAGCCGCCCGCCTTCCACTATATGTGGGCTAAGAAGGCACTCGAGGCCGGCAAGCATGTTCTTATCGAGAAGCCCTCGACTACCTCTCTGTCTGATTCGAAGGATCTGGTCGATCTCGCAAGGAGCAAGGGACTTGCTCTTCATGAGAATTATATGTTCCAGTATCATTCCCAGATATCGAAGATCAAGGAGATGATCGATTCCGGCGTGATCGGAGATATCAGGCTTTATTCTGCCCAGTTCGGATTCCCGATGAGGAGCAGCAATGACTTCAGATACAGTAAGAAGCTCGGAGGCGGAGCGCTTCTCGATGCCGGCGGATACACCATTAAACTTGCTACGCTGTATCTCGGAGATACGATCAGTGTTGACGCGGCTAAGCTTAATGATCTCGACGGATTCGAGGTCGATATGTACGGCAATGCCAGACTTATCAACAACGACGGAGTAGTATTCAATGTTGCTTTCGGTATGGACTGCGGTTACCGTTGCAGTCTCGAGGCATGGGGAAGTATCGGAAGACTCTACACCAACAGGATCTTCACCGCTCCCGACGGTTATGAGCCTGTCGTCTATATCGAGACGAATGAAGGGACGAAGGAAGTCAAGCTTGAGACTGACTCTCATTTCACCACTTCGATAAGAGAGTTTATTGCAGAGATATCTGATGCCGATAAGAGAGGGAAGATGTATGACGGGATCATGCTTCAGGCAAGTCTCGTAGAGAAGGTCGCGGAGTTAGGGACAAAATGAGTTTTATCTTCGATGCACTGACATCCTGGAAGATGACAGAAGGTAACGTCACTTCCACCGAAGAGATACTTGAATGGGTAGATAAGAGGAATAAGACCCTCGAGGTCGATATTCGTAAGATCCCTTACAAGTATGACGGATTCTGGTTCTATGACGAAGAAGAGGGAGTTATCCGTAACAGGAACAATTCATTCTTTAAGCTCGCCGGATACAGGGTGGAGGATTATGACGGAAGCGTTATCGAACAACCGGTCATCCTTCAGGACGAGATAGGATACCTCGGTATCATCGTCAAGAAGATAGACGGCGTTCTCAATTTCCTTATGCAGGCCAAGATCGAGCCGGGCAATGTCAACTGCATACAGATATCACCAACGATACAGGCGACCAGAAGCAATTTCACGAGGAAACACGGAGGCGCAGCGCCGGCATTCCTCGAATATTTCAAGAATGCGACATCGTACGACATTATCGTTGATCAGATACAATCCGAGCAGTCATCGAGATTCCTGAAGAAGCGTAACCGCAACATAATGATAGACATCGGAGATGCCGATATCGAAGTGCCGGACAGCCACAGATGGATGACTCTCGGTCAGATCAAGAAGCTCATGACATATGACAATCTCGTCAATATGGATACAAGGACAGTCCTCTCGTGCATGCCGTTCTCATTCGACAATGTGGACGAGGATGAGATCCCGGCTATCAAGGAATTGTTCAGTGATAAAGCGTTCTTCGAGTCGGTCTTCGCTCAGGATAAGAACGAACTGCATCGGGTATTCAATAAGATCAACGACTTCAAGATGTACCGTGATGTTAAAGCGGGCTTTGTTCCGCTCAAGTCACTCGAGAAGTGGGACTTCAAGGACGAAGAGATAGTCTGTAAGCACGACTACGATTTTAAGATCGTATATTGCAGCATCGCCATCGAGGGGCGCGAAGTAAGACAGTGGGAACAGCCGCTTGTCGAGGCGATCGGAATGGCTGTATTCGGTCTCTATACCAAGGTCATAGACGGCAAGAGAAAGTTCCTTGTTAAGCTCAAGCATGAGATAGGATGCTTCGATGAAGTGGAGCTGGGACCTGTCGTTCAGATGGAGCCGAGTAATCCGATGAATAAGCTCGATGATATCGAGAAGGGCTTTATGGACAGATATGCCAAGGGAGAAGGCGTCATCAAGAATGTTATCCTCTCCGAAGAGGGCGGACGCTTCTACCATGAGCAGAATCATAACGTTATAATCGATCTGAAAGAAGACTTGGGGCAGTTGCCTCCCGAATATATGTGGGTCGATTATTCCACACTGAACTATATGGTCCAGTTCAATAACGTGTTGAACATACAGCTCAGGAATCTGCTGTCGCTGCTGGATATCTGAGGAAGTGACCTGACACTTATGGAGACCAAAAAAGACATCAAGACAATGATCTTCCTTCATCTGCTGCTGGCATTCTATTCGCTTGCGGCTGTGTGTTCCAAGATAGCGAGCGGATCGTCATTCCTGTCGCCGAAGTTTATAGTCTTTTACGGAGCTCTGCTCTTTATACTCTTCGGTTATGCGATCGCCTGGCAGCAGATCCTTAAGAGGATCCCGCTTATCACGGCATTTGCCAACAAGGCCGTAACGGTAATATGGGGACTGCTGTGGGGGCTGGTCCTTTTCGATGAGGATATCTCGATCATGAAGATAGTCGGTTCGGTTGTCATAACCATGGGCGTTATAACGGTGGTGAAGTCAGATGCCGAGTAGAGTTTTGTTTACATTGCTTTTCCTCGTGTCTGTCTTCGTATCGTCTGTGTCACAGATCATACTTAAGAACAGTGCCAATAAGGAACACGGATCTGCGATCAAGGAGTATCTGAATCTTCAGATCATCGGAGCATATTCGCTGTTCTTCCTGTCGACGTTAATGACCGTCTTCTCGTATAAAGGCGTTCCGCTCTCGATGGGCCCGATACTCGAGACTACCGGATATATCTGGGTGTCGGTCCTGGGATACATATTCCTTAAGGAGAAGATCTCTAAGCAGAAGTTGTGCGGCCTTATCATGATAATCGCAGGCATCATTATTTGTTTCGGAGGATAAGCTATGAATGACAGCAGGATATATTTGA
>JAEEGL010740249.1_pt1 | contig 10848 bp, 6 predicted proteins | sample 9134231 | NCBI WGS metagenome assembly JAEEGL01 (sample SAMN16246548, study PRJNA631951) | gut metagenome | biome: gut microbiome; feature: rumen; material: fiber-attached | host: Bos | place: Iran: Karaj | collected 2018-10
TTGGATTTGAGGGGCTTCTAGGCGCTCCTGGAGCGTCTGGCGGCCATTCTTCTTATGCTTATTATGGTTTTTCTTGCGGCGAGCATTACGTTCATTATTGCGATAAGGGTTCTTCTCTGTTTCTTTGCCTAGGATAGTCTCGCGAGTACTTGGAGCCTTATTATTTTCAGCCTTTTCTTTCACACGAGAAAGATCTTTTTTGTCAACTGCGGATACAACCTCAGCTTTTTCTAAATTCTCTTTTGGTGCTTCAGGAAGGGAATCAACGCTTGGCATATCCTTTGGGTCTAGTACGGTTTTTTTGCTCTGTTCTTCCCTTTTCTCTTCCTCTTTTTTTGCTTTTTGATCATCAAGAATCTTTTTTAGGTCTTTAAGACCATTTGTCTGTTTACCAGAGAGGGCATTCGGGCTAATTTTCGCTTTTTTGACATCGGCAGGGGTTTCAATAAATGTTGGTTTAGGGCCAGAAACATGTGCTCTTTCGACACCATAGTTGCTACCCCAGTTCGTTCCCTGTTCTTCTTGGCGGCCAGAATCAGAGAGTTCTTTCTTGTATTTTTCACTTTGTTCGATAGTCTCACGGATTTCAGCCTCAACTTCAGCACGGTTTCTAGAGTACTTCTCGCGAGAAGATTGAACGATTGCTTCGAAATTATCCTTTGGAGTTTTTGGAATATTAAGAGTTGTAGCAGAGAAGGCAGGAACCTTTTCACCGTTAATAATCATTGAGATAACGAAGTTGCGGTTATTCATTTGGAGAAGATCTTGCGCTTCGAAGGTAGGCTCAAATTGCTTTGAGAGAATTGGAGCGTCATCCGCAGAAACACGGAATGAGATAGTCGTACCAACGTTACCGAAGACAGCATCACGAACGGCGTCGGTCATCTGAGCGGTATATTGGTTTGCAACCGTGAGGTTAAGGCCGTATTTACGAGCCTCAGAGAGGATTACGGCAAACGAATCAGTTGCGAAGTTTTGGAACTCATCTACGTAAAGATAAAATGGACGGCGTTTTTCGATATCAGGAATATCGGAACGGCTCATTGCTGCAAGCTGGATTTTAGTAACAAGGAATGCACCGAGAATGCCGGCATTATCTTCACCAATAAGGCCTTTAGAAAGGTTTACGACAAGAATCTTACCTTCATCCATAATCTTACGGACATTGAAGCTCGACTTTGGTTGTCCGATAATATTTCTAATGATTGGGTTTGCGGTGAATGCGCCGACTTTGTTTAGAACTGGTGCGATTGACTCGTTAACTTGCTTTTCGTTCCATTGACCGAATTCGTGTTTCCAAAACTGAAGTACTGTAACGTCAGTACAATAATCGAGAGTTTCTTTACGGAAATCTTTATCGGTAAGCATGCGTGAGATATCGAGGAGTGTAGTCTCAGGACGATCAAGAAGGGCAAGAAGAGTATAACGAAGGATGTGCTCAAGACGTGGACCCCAAGAGTCACCGAACATACGTTTAAGAACGCCGATAACTTCAGAGCAAACGTTTGGTTTTCTTGCGGCGTCTGAAAGTTCAAGCGGGTTGAATGCTACAGGATATTGGGTATCTGCAGGATTGAAGTAGACGACGTCCTCAATACGGCTTTCAGGGACAAAACGAAGGTTATCAATTGCGAAGTCACCATGTGGATCGATAATACAATAACCTTGGTTATAGAAAGTATCAGAAAGGGCAAATAGCTCAAGAAGGCCAGATTTACCAGCACCAGTTTGGCCGATGACATAAACGTGACGTGAACGGTCGCGGCGAAGCATGCCAAACTGATGATTGATGCCACGGAAATTTGTTAGACCGAATGCAGAAATATTTTCGTCTTCAGCTGGATGGCCAGTGATGAGTGGAAGTTTTGCAGGTGGTTCAGCAGTTTTTGAGGTTGCCCAAACAATGTTTGGAGTTTCGACGGAAGTATGTGGAAGGTGGTAGACCGAAGCGAGCTCAGAAATATTCAAAATAAAACCAGAATCGGTGAATTGACGGAGGCGATAAGCTTCGAGATCATCTTTATTGAAGCTGCTGCCAATTTGGCGGAAGCCGTTTAAGTTGGTCGAATTGAACTGCTTAAATGTACCAACGATTGCTTGCATATTTAGTTTTGCATTGATTTCGTTTTGGCCAAGGTAAGCGAGACGGATTTTTACTTGGTAGCCAAGCTTAGTTGCTTTTTCTTCAGCGGCAGCAATTTGGCTCTTTGCACGATCTGATAGCTCGACTTTCGTTTCTGAAGCTGTTCCGCCTGCTGGAGGGGTCCATAGTGCCTGGATGGCTTGGACGAACCATGTCCAGTCAAGGCCGAAGATTCTGAAGTTTTTTGCGCCAGATTTAATATAATTGATCCATTTGTCGCTTTCTTTATGCCAAGAGTCGGCAACTGGGCGTGCAAGAATTTGAATCCAGAGTTCTTCGTTCTCTTCTGTTCCAAGCTTTGCGAGCGTGCCAGTGATACCTGCGAGCGGGTCGACGTCAAAAGTGTCGAATGTTTTAATCGGGAGGGCTTCATTCATCGTCAAGCCGAGTTCAGCAGTATGTATGATATTATGGGATTCTTTTGCTTTTTCGATATAATCCTCTTCTACGACGTGGATTTGGACGGTTGGGTATTGGGCATAAATCTGTCCTTCTACGAAGCTCTGGAGGATTTTTGGAACCCAGACGAAGAAGCGAATTTGTCCGCCGGTGGAAACGATTTCAAACGAAAGATGTTCCTGAACTCCACCAGAATTTTTTAATTCGTTTGCGTCACGTAAAATACCATGAAGTGAGGCAAATAGTTGTTCAGCTGCGAGCTCTTTTTTGTCATTTGTTTTTGGAATTTCGAGCATCAAAAGAACAGAATCAACATTTAAAACTTTTAATCTATTTATTTTTCGATAATTTCTATATGTCAAAATCCCGAGAATACCAATAGCTGGTATCCAAAAAATTGGCATTAATAAGAAATGGATAATTTCTGCTAGCATTACCCTTTTATTTTAGCACATTTAGTCTGCTGTTGTATAGGAGTTTTTGTCAACTTTTTTGAAAAGTTTCTTGTTTTGAAGGTTGAGTAAAATGGTAGTTTCTTTTACTTTTCTCATTGAGAGAACCTTTTTGACGATTTGCTCACGAGTGAGAGGCTTTTTAGCCTGTTTTAGGATATCGGAAATAGTTTCAGAAACAGTTCCCTTCTTATAGCCCCATGAATCAAGTGCATAAATACCGCGGCCAATAAGAACGAAACGCGAATCTTTGATGAGTTCGTTGTGGATAGCTTGGATTGTGACGTCTTTGCGGCGGAAATCAGACTTTTTGATTGCTTCAGCGATTTCTTCAAAGTGCATTGGTTCCCTTTTCTCTTCGAGAACGACATAAATTTTATCGCGGATATTTTTTGGGTTTACTGTTGGCCATTTAGCGAGACCCCAGTAGCCATTAAGAGTCGCGAGGAGCTTTGAAATTGACGCAACGGCTTTAATATGGTCAGGATGCTCATAATTTGTATTATTGTCAATTTCGTCGATTGACATTGGAGCTTTGTTTTTCTTTACGAGATTAACGATTTCATCAACTTTTTGTTTTGTTTCTTTTTCATTACCGTAGTCAGCAATACCAATAGAGTTGTAATATTTGTCACTTTCTTCAATGACGGTGAGATTTGCGGAAATTTCACCAATAAATGCAAGTTCCTGGCGCTGTTTGTCGCTGACTTTGTCGCCAAAGATTTTTTCAGCTAAATCAGAAACTTTTGCGATGCGTCCCATCTCTGTAAGATTTCTTACAATAATTTTTTCTGCATGTGCTAGCTCAGGAATATTATTATCCTCTGCTGCGATACGAAGACGGATGAGAATAGCTTTTTCGAGCTGTCTTACACGTTCACGCGTAATTGAAAGCATATCTCCGATCTGCTCTAGAGTTTCCTTACTTCCGGAAAGTCCAAAGCGGCGGGAGATGATTTCTCTCTCGCGGTCTTGTTCGATAATTTTTAGGCTGCCATTGATCGCTTTTGCGACCACTTCCGCATTTTGGTCCACTTGTTAACTCCTTTTATCCACCTCTGTTGATATAGTCGATTTATGTTATACTAACATATTTTTGTGCTAATGTCAAATAAGTCATATAGTAATGAAATTTTTGAACTTCTAACACTATTCTACCACATTTTTTTACATTTGTGCAAATAAATTATATAAAAATTTCGCATAAGCGGAATATATGGTCAAATAAACACTAAAAAAAGAAATAATATCTTTTTTGAAAGGGTTCTAGAAAAGGATATTATTTCTTTTTAGTCTTTGCTTTGCTATGTTTTGCGTGACGTGAAGTTGTTTTAGGCTTACCTTCGAGTAATTCTTTTGCTTCTTCTAAGGTAATTTTCTTTGGATCAAGTTCTTTTGGAATTTTTGCATTGTTAGGGCGTGGACGACCTTTGCCTGATGCTGGTTTAATTGCTGGGCCTTTAATATATGGTCCATATGGGCCGATAATAATTTTAATATCTCCCCAATCTGCAATAATGCTGTCCACTTTCTTTTGATAGAGTTCAGATGCCTTCTCAAGAGTGATTTTATATGGGTTTTGCTCTGGATCGCGTTTGTCGAGAGATATATTATATATACCGGCCTTAATATATGGTCCAAATGGCCCGTTTGCGGCAATAATTTCGGTACCGTCCTTTGCATTTCCGAGTACACGTGGAAGTTCGGGCAATGCGAGTTGTTTTAACGCTTGCTCTAATGTGACAGTTTTGACGGTTACGTGAGGTGGAAGTGGAGCAAAACGAGGTTTTTCACCGGTTTCTTTCTCGTTTTCGCCGAGTTGGATAAATCCGCCATTTCTACCAATTTTCGCATAAACCATTTTGCCGGATTTTGGATCTTTTCCGAGTTCGGTTGATGAATTGTAACGGTTTGCCATAGCGCCTTCGCCGACGAGCTTCGAGAACGGGCCATAGAAATCTTTGAGCATTTTAATTCTCGTGAGTTTTGCCTCAGCGATGAGGTCTAATTTTTCTTCAACACCAGCAGTGAAATCATAGTCAACGATTTGATCAAAATTGTCGCAGAGGAAATCTGAGACGAGCTCACCAATTGGAGTTGGAACGAGTTTGCCTTTGGTTGCACCAGATTTTTCGGTAGCTTTTTCTTCGGTAATTTCGTCATTTTTAAGAGTAATGACGCTGATTTCGCGTTCAATGCCTTCAGATTCGCCTTTTTCGACGTAACCACGAATTTGGATTGCAGACATGATTGAAGCGTAGGTCGAAGGGCGGCCAATGCCGAGTTCTTCTAACTTTTTAACAAGTGTACCTTCGGTGTATCTTGCTGGTGGTTTTGCGAAGGCTTGTTTTGCGGTAATTTCTTTTGCGGTAACAATGTCGCCTTCCTTCATATCAGGAAGAGTCGTATCTTTCGCATTACCATAGACCTTTAAGAAACCATCGAAGATTACAATTTCGCCTTTTGCGATAAATCTGTAATCGGTAGATTTTGGAATAATAACAATGTTTGTCTTTGCGACTTTTGCATTTTCCATTTGAGTTGCGAGAGTGCGGGTGCGGATGAGATTATATAGTTTTTTCTCGTATTCGTTCTTACCAGCGGACTCGACTTCAATGTGGGTTGGGCGGATTGCTTCGTGGGCTTCCTGGGCCGAAGCATCTTTAGTCTTAAAATGGCGAACATGTAGATATTCTTTGCCGTATTTCTTTTCGATATACCCAGCGATTGAACCAAGTGCTTGTTCGGAGAGGTTTAGAGAGTCAGTACGGTGATAGGTGATGTGGCCAGCTTGATAGAGGGCCTGCGCAGCGTTCATGGTTGTTTTTGAGCTAAAGCCAAGGCGGGAGTTTGCTTCGATTTGAAGAGCAGCCGTAGCGAATGGAACTGGGTTAGCCTTTTCGCCCTCAGATTTATCAATAGCTGAAACCTCGAAATCTTTCCCCTTTAATTCACTGAGAAGCTTCTTTGTGTCAGCTTCGGATTTTGGTGCGATTTTTTCAAGGCTAGCATCAAAATCTTGAGAACCTTTTTTGAATTTTCCGGATACTTTAAAACTGAATTTTGAGTCAAATTTTTCAATTTCGCGTTCGCGTTCAACGACGAGGCGAAGAGCTGGAGACTGAACACGACCGGCGGATTTTGCGCCGGGGACCTTTTTGCGGACAATGTCTGAAAGATCATAACCTACGAGCATGTCGAGGGTCTGGCGTGCTTGTTGTGAGCTAACCATGTCCATATTAACGGTGCGTGGGGCCTTTATAGCAGCTTTAAGCGCAGGTTCAGTAATTTCGTGAAAAGTGATACGTTTCGTAGTTTTTGGAAGTTTTAGAACTTCAATAAGATGCCAAGAAATCGATTCTCCTTCGCGGTCTTCATCCGTTGCGAGCCAGATTGTGTCAGCTTCTTTTGCGGCTTTTTTAAGATCACTTACGATATGTTCGTGGTCTGGGTCGATTTCATATGTCACTGCAAAATTGTCATGGACATCAACTTTTGTGTCCTTTCTAATATGGCCAACAGAAGACATTACCTTGTAGTCTTTACCGAGGTATTTCTCTATTGTTTTGGCCTTTGCAGGGCTCTCTACGATCACGAGATTTTTTGACATACTTGACATATTATATATTTTAACATGATTTGTCAAGTCGGACTTAAGGCAACAAAAAGCCTCTAATTGGAACTAGGTAAGGGTGGGCATCACCTAGTCCCAATCAGAGGCTCTTTGTAATCCCTATAACGCATCTCTCTATTAGTGACACCGGGAGAACCCCGGAGCGTGACCCACCTCACACAAATTGGGGCCCGCCGGTTATAGGGGTTGCTATGTTCTTAAACGGTGCTTTCATAGTGGAGGTAATACTATATAACTTATAAACGATAAAAGACAATTTATAAGTCGAAAGCTTTTAAGAACACGCAACTTCTGTTATACTGAATAACAGAAATTATGACTTATTTAGGTGCGGTATAGAGGCTGGGACATTTCTGTTCGCTTATAACCTCTAACTGTCTTTATTATACCATATCGAAAAATAAAAGTCAACACTTTTTTACAGAAAAATTAAATATTGCAAGTAGTATAAAATATTTCTGGAAAAAAGCCATAAGCGCAATTTGTGGCGCAGAAAGGAGCGATATGGAGATAAAGGAAGTCTTTTTGTCTGATTCAGATTATCTAAAACGGTTGGAATATCTTGAGGATAGTCCTAATAGGTTATTTTATTATGGGGAAATTCCAAAAAATGAGGGGGATTTGGAGTCTTCTTCGCGTTTCCCCCTCGAGGGGAAAGGGCGCCCGCGAACGGTGGCGATTGTTGGTGCACGAAAAATGACCGCCTATGGGGAGGCTTGGGCCTTTAAATTAGCAAAAGAGTTGGCTGAGATGGGGGTGATTATTGTGTCGGGGATGGCTGTAGGTATAGATGCGGCAGCGCACAGGGGTGCTTTGGCTGGTGGTGGACGCACAATTGCTTTTCTCGGTACTCCTATAAACAAAATATATCCGGCGGAAAATGCTGGACTATTTCGGGAAATTTTAGATAAAAATGGGTGTGTTTTTTCGGAGATTGCGGTGGGTGAAAAATACTATCCAAAGACGTCATTTTTAGAGAGAAATCGATTAATTTCGGCGATTTCTGACGCTGTAATTATTATAGAGGCCGATCTTCGATCTGGTTCTTTAAACACGGCGTCGCATGCTCTAGAGCAGGGGGTACCGCTTTTTGCCTTGCCCGGTGATGTCTCGAGACAGATGTCCAGGGGATGTAATCAGCTATTCAATAAGGGGGCTTCGGCGGTAAACTGTGTTGAGGATGTTTTAAATGTGTTGTTTTCTGGTTCAGTGCGGCATCGAAGAAAACAAAAAATTGATCTTTTTGGCTCTACCCCTGATGAAACTGAGGTATTAAAAGCGCTTTCTTGTGGCATTTCTTCTGGTGAGGAAATGTTGGACAAAATAAGAAAGAAGAAGCCCAATTTTGACGTTTCGAGGTTTAATATGGCGATTACGATGCTAGAAATTCGTGGCATCGTTAAGAGAGAACATAATAACCAGTGGATTCTAAGCTAAGCGATGAATTCGTCGATTTTTTCAGAGATTTCGCGGAGGATTGTCGGGAGACTTTCGCGTTCGCTGTTGGTGTATTTTCCGAGCACAAAATCGGTATCGCCAATCTTTTTCCTTAGACTGTCGTTTGCAGTACCAACGCGTAGGCGTGGAAAGCTATCTGTTCCGATAGATTCGATGGTTGATTTTAGACCATTATTGCCGCCGGCGCTTCCCTTTTCCCTGAAGCGGAGTTTGCCGAATTCAATATTGAAGTCGTCGCAGATAATTAATAAATCGTTATTTTTTATTTTATAGAAATTTTTAAAAGCGGCGATAGATTTTCCGACGTCGTTATAGAAGGTTTGGGGTTTTATGAAGAAAGTATCACCGATACGGAAGAATTTTGCATCAAATTTGTCAGTTTTTTCCCAGTCGATTTTCTTGATTTTTGCATAAAAATCAAGCGCCAAAAATCCAGTGTTGTGGCGGGTAAAATTATACATATTTCCGGGGTTTCCGAAGCCAACGATTAATTTCATGTCTTTATTATATCACGGGGGTGATTTCTGATGTTTAAAAACGGAAATGCACCTCTTGGTAGAGGTGCATCTGCGTATTGGTTAACCTTTTATGTTCTTATTATATCACATAAGCGGAATAAAGTCAATAGATAGAAAAAAGGCCCCTAGAATTAGGGGCCTTTAAGGGGGGATATGGTTGAGGTTCGTCAGCCATAAAATGGCTTACCTTACCTCGTTGGGCATTCTCTTAGTGAGACCTTCTGGGAAAAGGCGTCTTTTTTGCGTTTTTTCCTTCTTATCTCGTACGGCTATTTCTCGCGGGATATCCACCGCTTCTTTTACCGTATCCCTTAGAGGGTCGTGCATTAGCACGGTTGGTATGACAAGTATCGCAATGATTCCTATACTGGCGATCATACTGACCTTTTTCTTCTTTTTTGTCATCTTGTACCTCCACCTCTAAGTTTTTGTTTTCGAGTTTACTCATACAAATACCTCCTTTTAATGTGCTAGGTGTCGGCGATTTTTCGCTCTAATACACCTTAATATAAAATGGGCCGATGTGGCCCACTTATATTTAATTTTAACACATTATTCAGAAGTTTTGAAGTTTTTTCGAGATTTATCTTTACGTTTTCCTTGAACGCGGTCGTTATGCCAACTAAATTTAATTGGAGTGCCGACAAATGGATATGCTTCGCGGATTTTGCGTTCTAAGTAGCGTTTGTATGACCAGTGGAGGAGTTCCATTTCGCGGCCATGAATAACAAACCAAGGTGGTGTTATGTCGGTTTGGACGATGTACTTTGGTTTTGGATGGGTATTCTTAAGACCTGCTGGTGGATGAGCGACAACTGCTTCGCGAAGGATCTTGTTAAGATCGGAAGTTTTGATTTCGGTATGTCTAGCGGAATCAATTTCGAGGGTTAAATCGAAAATACGAGTAACGTTTTTACCAGTTTCTGAGCTTGTGATAAGGACTGGAGCGAATGGCAAGAAGTCAAGATCGTGCTCGAGGTTGTCGAGAATATTGTCGATTTCGGTGTATTTTGGAGCTTCTTCCTTGTCACTGTGCTTTTTGTCAGAAATAGTTGAGACAAACGGTTTCGAGTTGTCAAGGAGATCGGCTTTTGTGAGGACGACGATGACGCCTTTGCCGGCTTCAACAATTTGGCCGGCGAGAGATTGGTCGAGCTTAGAATGTGGTTCTTTTGAATCGATGAGGAGTGCACAAATATCAGCTTCTTCAATTGCGGCGAGGGTGCGGATAGCTGAGAATTTTTCGATACCAACTTCGCGTTTGCCAGGTTTTCTGAGACCGGCAGTATCAAGAATTTCAATGGTTTGGCCTTTGTACTTAATCTCAACGCGGTTGACGTCGCGGGTTGTGCCTTGACGTGAGCTAACAACAGCCTGCTGTTTCTTTGCGAGCTTATTGAAGAGGCTTGATTTGCCAACATTTGGACGGCCGATGAGAGCGAGTTTTATTGGGCGCTCTTTTTCGTTGTCTGGATTTTGGCCAGTCTTTACGCCGAGATTGTTTTTTATCGCAGATTTAAGGGCTTCAATTCCCTGACCAGTAGTTGCAGAAGTTCTGAAAGTATCGTAGTTTTTAATGCCGAGCTTTAAGAATTCTGAATCATCAAGAGATTCGCCGAGGTCTGATTTGTTGAGAATAAGAAAGACCGGCTTTCTTGATTTTAGAGCAGTGCGAGCAATGTCTTTGTCTTTCTGTGAAGGATATTTGCTCGAGTCGAGTGTAAGTAAAATGAGGTCAGCTGTGTCGACAGCATCTTGGATTTGGTCCTGGATTGATGCTTCGAAATCGTCTTCTGGGTTTTTAAGACCAGCAGTATCGATCAATAAAAATGCATCGTCAATTTTTGCACTGACGTTATCGCGGGTAGTACCTTCTTCGCGCGCGACGATGGCGATGCTTTTATGTGCCATGCGGTTTAAAAGGCTTGATTTACCAGCGTTGGTTTGACCGATTAAAGCGACGATTTTTTGCTTACTCATAACAGAGTAATTATAACATAATTTTTATGTTTTGAAAAGTGCTCTTGCGAAAAAAGGTGAAAGATGATAAGATATATCTACGGTTTCCGTAGACTCGCGAGGCTCGTCTTCGAAACCAAATGTAAATTTCTTCGAAATTTACAAAGCCTGGCGGCTTTAGTTCGTCGCTACGCTCCTCACAATTTGGTTCCGTCGTCTAGTGGTCTAGGACGTCTGGTTCTCATCCAGAAAATCGCGGGTTCGACTCCCGCCGGAATCACCAAA
>JAEEGL010988774.1_pt1 | contig 10848 bp, 14 predicted proteins | sample 9134231 | NCBI WGS metagenome assembly JAEEGL01 (sample SAMN16246548, study PRJNA631951) | gut metagenome | biome: gut microbiome; feature: rumen; material: fiber-attached | host: Bos | place: Iran: Karaj | collected 2018-10
GCTTACGGAAGATACCATACGGGAAATCGTATGGAAGCACTATGTGGATACGGGTGTGATTTGTCTCGAGGACCCGAACAGAGAGACATCTGAAAATACTGGGAAAGTAACGTACCAAAAAGTGCAGGATGAGTTCGGAAGAACCAGTTTTGTGCAGGTGGCAAAGAAAACCGAAACGGGAAAGCAGGAATATGTAGCCTGTGATTTTGGCAAAATGATTTATCAGAATAAGCGTGCGTTTGAGGAGTCCCTAAAGGACCTAAGTGAGGACGACCGCGACTATATTCTCGGCCTGCCGTGGCCGCTTGCGACGGTATGGCACATACGAAACGAGAGGACGAATAAATGGAACTTTATAACGGAAGACCGGACAACGAAGAAGGACGGCTTGAACGAGAAATAAGAACGTACGACTTCCTGGACGGGCTTGGAATTCCTTACCAAAGGACGGATCACGAACGCGCCGACAACATGGAAGCATGCAACGAAATCGATGCGGTTCTCGGCGTAATCATCTGCAAGAATCTGTTCCTTTGTAACCGCCAGAAAACGAATTATTACCTGCTCATGATGCCGGGCGACAAGAAGTTCAAAACCAAGGAACTTTCGGCGCAGATTAACTCCGCAAGATTATCCTTCGCGGATGCGGACGATATGCTGAAATACCTGGATATCGAACCCGGCGCAGTCAGCATCATGGGCCTGATGAACGATAAAGAAAAGCACGTAAAATTACTGATTGACGAAGACGTTTTAACCGGCGAATACCTCGGTTGTCACCCCTGCGTATGCACGTCGAGTCTGAAACTGAAAACGGAAGATGTCATTCAAAAATTTTTACCGGCAACGGAGCATGATTATCAGGTTGTTCACTTAGTAGGAGAGGATTAGCTATGGAAATTAAGAAAATCTACTTTGATATGGACGGTGTGCTTGCCGATTTTGACGGCGGCGTTTTGGAGTATTGCGGATTTCCGAATATTTCGCAGAACGACCCGAATAAGCCCGAAGGATTTGACAATAAGCTGTGGGCGGAGATTAAGAAGGTCGGCCATTTTTACTGGCATTTGAAGCCGATGCCGGGGGCGATTGAAATGTTCAATACGCTCTATGAAAAGTACGGCGACAAAGTGGAAATCCTGACCGGCATTCCGAAGCCGAAGCGCGGAATTCTGACCGCGAAGGAAGACAAGGAAGCGTGGGTCAGCAGGCATATTTCGGAGAAAATCATCGTGAACGTTGTATACCGCGAGGAGAAGACCGATTTTGCGGGCGAAGGTAAAATTCTGATTGACGATTATTTGAAAAATGTCGGCGAATGGGAAAATGCCGGCGGTATCGGAATTGCGTTTGAAAGCGCGGAGAAAGTGCTTGCGCGGATTGCGGAGATAGAAAAAGCATAACTTGGAATAAGAGTTTGTGTAGTTAAGGTTTTGTGTAAAAGTGTGGGAGGAAAATTATGGATTGGGAACAGATGCATGCATCGGATCAAAAGTCGGGTGCGGATTCGCTGACTTCGGAACATGCTGCGGAGCAGGTTTCGTTTCGTGAGCAGCGCGAGCAACAGCAGCAGATGTTCCAGCAACAGCTGGAAGAACAGCAGCGCATGTATCAGCAGCAGATGGCGGAGATTGAGCGGCAGCAGGAACTGCAGAGGCAGCAGGCTCAGCAACAGGGGCAGAACCTGCAGGCGGGACAACCCGGCATGGGTCAGCCCGGTGTGAATTCACAGTGGCCGCAACCGCCGGTTCGTACTTCGACGATGTATCAGCCTCCGGTTCGTACTTCGACGATGTATCAGCCCCCTGTGGGACAACAGCCGTATGGACAGCAGACTTATGGGCAGCAAACATCCGGCAGATTTGACGCATACGACGACGGTGTGGCAACCAATTACGAGCGCATCAAAGCATACCAGCGTGTCCCTTCCAAGTGTCCGGGCAAGGAAATCACAGCTCTGGTTCTCGGAATCCATTCAATTGTTTTCGCGGGCCTTGGCCTTCTGTTTTTCTGGCTTTCCTCATTTGCAATCGTTTATGCGGTCATGGCATTTATCATCGCCGGCGTTACATTTTACATGCATTATCTTGTAATGCTGCAGGCGGAAATCACCACGAAGAAAGTCCACATAGCGAAGGTTCTTGCGATTATCGGAATTGCGCTCGGCGTAATTACACTGATTGCAACCATCGCATTCCAGGCGGCGTTCGGCAGCAGGTTTTATACCAACAGGTACACGACGCAGCCGACATACACATATTATTCGTTCTAAGCACTACGAAGAGACGGAGGGCTTCGCAACGAGACGCGCGGGTCCGAAAGAGGAGATATGCAGGAACCGGTTAAAAAGAAGAAAAACTGGATTATTCCGGTCGCCATAGCGGCCACCGCAACAATTGCATTTGCGGGTTTTGTCGCAGTTATTCTGACGACCGCTCTTGCTGTAACCGCGCCGCAACGCAAGATTTCAAAACAACTGAAACTGGGTGAAAAATATCTGGCCGACGCAAACTACGAACAGGCGGTTTTGGCGTATTCCAATGCCATTACGCTGAATCCGAAGAATGAGTCGGCTTATCTTGGTATCGCAGAGGCATATCTCGGCTGGGCCGGAATGTATGAAAACGGAAACCCTATGATGGCGGTTGATGTTCTGGCGGACGGTATGGAAGTTTTGAAAGCCGGATATGACGCAACGGGCTCGAAAAAAGTCTGGGAAAAGAAACAGGAGCTCGAAGTTAAAAAAAGAGAAATCGAAAAAGCGAACGGACTTGGCGAATTTGCCGGAGAAGATACCGGTGACGAAGAGGAGGTTGAAGATACAGAGCGCGCCTGGGACGATATCACGATGAGCGTGGACTGCAGACTGGCGTATGAGTATTTTATTCTCAACAGGCAGTATGAGAAAGATTCGTACAATCTTGATTTTATGGATGAGACGACGATCTTTTATGAATTTTACGATATGGATGCGGACGGTGTTCCGGAACTGATTATGAATAACGGAAGTGTTGCACGGGCGACGCGTTGCTGTTATGCGTTTACGTACTCGCAGGGGCAGGTTGTGTATCTGGGAATCGTTCCGACGGACCAGTATACGACGAATGACGGAAGATACGAGGGAATGTTCGGGCTTTACAAGGATTCGTACGACTACGAAAACTGGTGGTATTACAGGAAAGTGGGTCTTATTATCGATACGCAGTTCCTTTGCTCGAGAAACCTCGTGGATAACGGGACGGGGGAATTTGTTGTTGAGGAAGTCGGCAGTCTTTTCACGAAGGAAGAGGTTTCGGAGATTACCAATCAGGCGCAGCCGTTCTACGGAAAGACGTTTGCATACGATGAAATCCTGAACTCGGCATTGCTGGAGTATCAGAAATAATGATGACCACGGCGCTGGCGGTGTATCAGAAACAGGAGGAGATTACAGTTGGATACGGAGATAAAAAAGCAGAAAAATCCGGTGCCCATTATTATCTTTAGTCTGGTGGGTCTGTTTTCGGTAATCTGCATTGGCGTAACGATTTTTTATTTCGTCAGTCTGAAACCGAGAATCGAAGTGAGCAGACATATTTCGATGGGAAATAAATTCGTAAACGAAATGGATTATGAAAAGGCAATTCTGGCATATGAGAACGCGCTTGAAATCGATCCGAAGAATGTAAGTGCGTATCTTTTCCTGGCAAATGCATATGAGTTGAACGGTGATGATGTGATGGCGCTGGCAACGGCACAAAGAGGTTATGACGAGACCGGAAATGCACAGCTCGGACAGCTGGTGGACACCCTGATCGCAAAAGCCGAGAAAAATAAGGCGCTGCAGGAACAGGACGAAGACGGGCAGTCCGGGGACGAGGAAGAAAAACCTGACCCTGAGGACATTGATTCGGGCTTGATTGAGTTTGAAGCAATCAATCCGGGCGGCGAATATCATGTCGGTGAAACGCAGGGAAATCCGGGCTCGCATGGAATGGTAAGTGTTACGTTTGATTTTGAATCGGATATTCCGGTGGAATTCCGAATTGCGGAATGGAAGGAAATCAATCCGGAAATCATTAATTCGGGCGATGTTACCGATGAAAAGCTGGAGCCGGAGAAATATACGGAAGCTGAGATTGCGGAAATCGCCGATTTGTTTGAAGGCATCTGGACGGATCAGCCGAATAACCTGATGTACGGCGGGCGTGTATCAAGCTCCTATCCGGTTTATGATGAGGATAACGGCAAGGTGTTCTGGGTATTATTGCTTGCACGCGATTCTTCGGGTAAAATCGTAGGCTACACGCAGGTTATGAGCGGAACCGCGTGGTAAGGGGGTAAAAGTATGGCGAGAGGAAAGAAACTGATTTTGCCGACGAAGGATCGGTGCGGAAACTGTCATGCGTTTATCGGTGAAGATGCGTACTGCAGATACTGCGGCACGAAGCGCGGCGAGGGAAAATTCCTGCCGTACTTAAACGAAGAGGGCTGTGTTTACGGACCGCCTCCGATTGAGAGAGAGCATTCCTGCCCGAAGTGCGGATATTCCTGGACAACACATGTGATGATTGATAATCAGGACTATTGCCCGAAATGCGGAAGCATGGTAAACACGGTTGAGAAGGAAGATTATTAGTTATGTTAACTGCAATTGACTTATGTTAACTAATATTGATTTATGTTAACCAGCAATCGGAGATAAGATTATATCAAATGGGCATCTTCAGCAAGAAGGAATTGAATAGCTTCGAAACTGTATTTTGGCGCATCAGCGGGATGCGGGGGAGTACGGAATACGAGATTGTGAATAAGGGCGAGGAATCCGAATTCACGGAGTATATGATGCGTTGCGCGAAGGGCGGCGGAATGGAGCGTGTGCCGGAGCGAAGCGTGACCTGCAAAACCGAAAGAATTCTGGAAATCCTGAATTCCTGTGAGGTGGCTTCGTGGGACGGTTTTCACGGCAAGCACCCGAAGGGTGTACGCGACGGAATTATGTTTCGATTCGAAGTCGTTGTAAGCGGAGATGAGAAGATCAGCGCAGAGGGTTCCGAGAATTTCCCGAAGCATTTCCGGGAGTTCCGCGATGCGATGCGCGAGTTGCTTTAGGGGGGCGTGTATATGGATTATCGAAAATTTGGGGATACATTTTACATCCGCGCAGACCGCGGAGAAGAAGTGATTGCAACGATTCTTGCCGTGTGCGAGAAAGAGGGCATTCGGAGCGCATACTACAACGCCATTGGCGGTTGCAGCAGCGCGGAAATTCAGACATTCAAACCGGAAGAGCATGAGTTCGATACCGAAACCGTGACCGGCATGCTTGAGCTGGTTTCGCTGATGGGCGACATCGTCACGAACGAAGAAGGAAAGCTCTATCATCACACGCATGCCATGTTTGCATACGTGGAGAATGGCGAGCACAAGACCATCGGCGGCCACTTAAAAGCAACAACCGTCCTCTATACGGCGGAAATCGAATTACGACCGGTGCAGGGCGTAATCGGCAGAAAGAAAGATCCCGAAACCGGAACCGGATTCTGGAATTTTGAACAGGACTAAGCGGATATGGACGAAAAGAAGAGTCGAATCATCGGGCTTATTCTGACTGCTCTTGTGTTGGTTCTCGCATTCGCGGTGGAGTGGTTTATTCAACCGGGTTATCTGATTAAGAGCATTATCAAAGTTGCCACATTCGGCGGCGTAATTGCTCTTTTTGCGGCGCTGTCCAAGAAAAGCATTAAAGAGATTATTGATTTTAACAAGCCGGAACGCATCGGCAAACTGGTTATCTGCATCGCTGTATTTTTCGTCGGAATCGGTATTCTGGCGTTTGCTTTTCACAACATGATCAGCTGGAGCGGCATTCGCGAAAGCCTGGTCACAAAAGAGGGATTAACGCGTAAGAACTGTTTCTTCGTGTTCTCGTATATCATCATCGTAAACTCGTTTCTTGAGGAAGCATTTTTCAGAGGGTTTATTCCGAAACTGTTTTCCAAAAAGCCGGTTGGGTATGTTATCAGTGCTGTGCTGTTTTCGGTTTATCATATCGGAATCATCGGCAGCTGGTTTAATGTGCTGATTTTTATAATCTGCGTAATCGGTCTTACACTTGTAGGACTATTTCTTCAGTGGGTGGAGCATCATTTCAAAACCATCATCGCAAACTGGATGGTCCACGCCAGCGCGAATATCGCGATTAACGTGATTGGAACGTTGCTGATTTTTGAGATTTTAAAATAAATATATAACAACAGGTGAACAAAAATGGATATCGCAAAACAAATTGCAAGTGAAATCAACAAACCGGAGAAGGCGGTGGAGAATGTGATCGCGCTGCTTGACGAGGGCAACACGATTCCCTTTATCGCAAGATACCGCAAAGAGGCGCACGGCGCGATGGACGATACGTCGCTTCGAACGCTCGAGGAGCGCCTTAAGTATTTACGAAATCTCGAGGCGAGAAAAGAAGAAATCATCAAAAGCATCGACGAGCAGGGAAAGCTGACCGATGACTTAAAGAAGGCCATCCTTGCCGCGAATACCTTATCGGAGGCGGAAGATCTGTACCGCCCGTATAAGCAGAAACGCCGCACCAGAGCGACCATTGCCAAAGAAAAAGGGCTTGAGCCGCTCGCACTTTTACTGTATCTGCAGGATAAAAAATGTCCGAAACCCGAAGACGAAGCAAAGAAATACATTGACGCCGAAAAGGGCGTGGAGACCGTGGAAGATGCGCTTGCAGGCGCGAATGACATCGTTGCGGAAATCATTTCGGACCATGCGGAAATCCGCAAAGACCTGCGCGCACTTTACCAGAGAGAAGGCCTCTTAACTTCGGTTGCCGCAAAGGAAGAGGATTCGGTATATTCCGGCTATTATAAATTCTCACAGGCACTGTCCAGAATCGCCGGCCATCAGGTACTTGCGGTAAACCGCGGCGAAAAAGAGGGCTTCTTAAAAGTTAAAATCGAAATCGACCACGACAAAGCAATTGCTGTCATCGAGAAAAGAGTGCTTACGAAGGGCACCGCGGCGGAAGATTTTATCCGTGCTGCGATACTCGACAGCTTTGACCGTCTGATTGCACCTTCCATGGAAAACGAAATGCGCAGCGCTATCACGGATGTTGCGGCGGAGGGCGCGATTCATAATTTTGCACTGAACTTAAAACCGCTTTTGATGCAGCCTCCCGTAAAGGGCAAAGTCACGATGGGCTTGGATCCCGGATACCGCATGGGCTGCAAGGTTGCGGTTGTGGACGGCACCGGAAAAGTGCTGGATACCTCCGTTGTTTATCCGACGCTCGGAGAGGGCAAGAAAAAGGAAGCCATCGAGAAACTCTCCGCGCTCATTAAAAAGCATAAAGTCGAGCATATCGCCATCGGCAACGGAACCGCATCGCGCGAGACCGAGAACATGACCGCAGAGATGCTTAAAATCTGCCCCGGCGTTTCCTACATGGTAGTCAGTGAAGCGGGCGCATCGGTTTATTCCGCAAGCAAACTTGCGGCGGAGGAGTTCCCGCAGTACGACGTAAATCTTCGTTCCGCGGTTTCGATAGCAAGACGTCTGCAGGATCCGCTTGCGGAACTTGTTAAAATCGAACCCAAGGCAATCGGTGTCGGACAGTACCAGCATGACATGCCGCAGAAGCGCCTGGAAGAAGCTTTGGACGGCGTTGTCGAAGACTGTGTAAACGCAGTCGGCGTTGACTTAAATACCGCGTCTCTGTCGCTTTTGGGAAGGGTATCCGGTCTGAATGCCGGCATCGCGAAAAACATCGTAACGTACCGCGAAGAAAACGGAATCTATAACTCCAGAAAGCAGCTTCTGAAAGTCCCGAAACTTGGTCCGAAGGCATATGAGCAGTGTGCGGGATTCCTGCGTGTGCCGGAGAGCAAGAATATCCTTGACCGCACCGGCGTGCATCCGGAGTCCTATGCTGCAACGGAGAAGCTGCTGGAGCTTTGCAAATATACGCTGGAAGATGTGGCCGCAGGAAAGATTTCCGACCTTCCCAAACGTGCCGATGCGTACGGTATGGAAAAGCTTTCCGCAGACTGCGGAATCGGCGTACCGACTTTGAAGGATATCATCAAGGAACTTTTGAAACCCGGAAGAGATCCGAGAGAATCGCTGCCGGCTCCGATTTTCCGTAAGGATTTACTGGAGCTTAGCGATTTAAAACCGGGTATGCGACTGACCGGTACGGTGCGAAATGTCGTGGATTTTGGGGCATTCGTCGACATCGGCGTGCATCAGGACGGACTCGTGCATATCTCGGAGATTTCGAACAAGTACATCAAAAACGCGAACGAAGTGCTCTCGGTCGGCGACAACGTGCAGGTTGTCGTGCTTGACGTAAACGAGGCCAAGAAGCGCATTGCGCTGTCAATTAAGCAGGCGCAGGAGAAGTAGATGCCTATGCGTTCGGGTTGTTTGAAAAGAATACGGTGTTTGTGGTAGAGTAATGAAAGATAAGAATGATATGGAAGGAGATTACCACCATGCAATTTGAACAGTTACAAAAAGATATGATTGCGGCTATGAAAGCACATGATAAGCCGAGAAAGGAATCCATTTCCGTTTTGGTATCCGCGGCAAAGAAAATCGCCATCGATAACGGATGCAGGGATGACATTTCCGAGGAAATCGTGAATCAGGCCGTTCTTAAGGAATTAAAGAGCGTAAAGGAGCAGATTGATACATGCCCGAAGGAGAGAACCGATCTTTTGGATGAGTACAATGCAAGACTTGCTGTATTCGAAGAGTACGCTCCGAAAATGCTCTCTGCCGACGAGGTGGAAGCAATCCTGAAAGAGAAGTTTGCCGAGGTTTTGGCAGGCAAAAATAAAGGTCTGATCATGAAAACGATTATGCCGGAATTAAAAGGCAAGGCAGACGGAAAAGTAATCAACGAAGTGGTTGCCAAGCTTTGCCAGTAAGAAAAAAATGATAACGAGTAAAAGGAAGGAAGAATTATGGGATTATTCAGTAAATTAAAAGAGAATATTGAGAAGGCGAAAGAATACGAAAAGATGGTTAATGAAAAAAGAAAAGCGGAATACGAGAAGGATTTAAACCGCCCCAGTATTGCGAATTTGCCTTTCACAACACTTGATCCGAAACTCGGCGAAGAGTCCGAAATGAACAATATTACGGTAAAATATACCATCAAGCATTACGGAAAAGATATCGAGCAATTCCTGAAATGTGTCAAAGAGGGGAAAGCTGAAATTGCAGAAGTCGTTGTTCTGTTTGAAAACAGAAAGACCATTCATTACGCTCAGAAGGAGCGGGAAGCGGATACCGTGCGTTTCTACTATAAAATCGCAGACTTAAACGGTACCGTGTACAAAGAGAATATCGTTTCATCCAACGATGAGCGCGAAGCCAAATTTGAAACACCGTTAAAACCGGAAGAAGCAGAGAATCCGGATCCCGTTGATGTAAACAATTATCCGCATGTATTTGTGCTTCATTATTTCCTGGAGGATGAAGAGTACTATATGGCAGTGGATGAAGAAGTTCTGCATCATTTTTCCAAGATTATAGACACAATGAGATTCTCAAAATTTTCAAATCTTTACAAGTGCCTCGAAACATTTAATGAGAAAAACTACTGGGCGTGGTGGAAGTAATCAGGTGAGGAACAACAATGGATTCTAAAATAAACGAATCGGAAACAGTATCAAAAGAAAGCAGTTCGGAAACAGTTATCAAAAAGAAAAAGAAAACGCCGATTATTATCGCAAGCGTTGTGTTAGTTATCGTTGTGTTAGCTGCCATTGTTATTGTAACCGCAACTGCAACTTCAGCGTCCCGCAAATCGGCAAGGCAGGTCGATCTCGGCAATAAATATCTGTCGGAGCTTGATTATGAACAGGCTGTTTTAAGTTTCAAAGAGGCGATAAAGATTGACCCCAAAAACGAAGAGGCATACGAAGCTTTAATTGATACATTAATCAGATGGGCCGATCAGAAGGCCGGTGACGGGGATCTGGACGGGGCAATCGAACTTATTGAAAATGCAGCAAACAGCCTGGAAGAAATGAAGAACTCCGATAATACGGAGATGGTTGACAAATACCTTCAGAGACTTCTTGAAAAACTTAAGGAACTCCGCGAAAAGGCCGATCTTGAAACCCAGGGAGCAAATGACCGGTCGTCACTTGATGATAAGGGTGCTTTAGAGGAAGATAATAATGTGCCGGAGAGTGAGGAAATTGATCCGTCATCCATAGCGTGGACTGACTGGTTTGACCATTCCAATCCGGTGCTTAATCAGTACATGGAGGGACTTGGATACCGGTATGAGTTGCTACAAGAGCCAACTGACCGTACCCCGGATGTAATGGTTCGTTGGGTAAAAGAAGATTTGAGTGAATACGAATACTATGGTGTCGAGTTGGAATATTGTCCGACTCTGATTGAAGAAGGATTTTTACAGACTTTTCATTTCCTGAAAGGACTATACGGATCGCCCATCGGGAATGAATTTAGTGATTATAATATGAGTATACTGTTAAAGGCGGTGAAAAAACATGCGGAACTGTATCCGACTGTCAGTCAGCGTGTGAAGGAACTTGCGGATCAGGGAATCGAAATAGAGTATATCCCTACGGAAGACGGAGGTGCTTGGGGCGGGCATTTTTCGGATGAAGTCTTTAACGGTTGCCTGAATGAGTTCGGAAGTTATCTGAAAGAATTAGGAGATTTCAAGACTGCATATTGATTTGCCCAAAAAGATATAAAATAATGCTAACAAAGAGAGAGGTTCGCCTCTCTCTTTTTTTATACTCGTAAAAATTACATTTCCCATGGTGAAGGAGGACCAAATTGCCACCGTAACGGCGGCAACAA
>JAEEGL011879123.1_pt1 | contig 10848 bp, 9 predicted proteins | sample 9134231 | NCBI WGS metagenome assembly JAEEGL01 (sample SAMN16246548, study PRJNA631951) | gut metagenome | biome: gut microbiome; feature: rumen; material: fiber-attached | host: Bos | place: Iran: Karaj | collected 2018-10
AGTGCTTGACCCGACAATCGAAAATGTCATTGCTGTTGAGAAGACTGATGTCGGCGGTGGCGGCAGTTCTGTTGGTGTCGCTAATTCTTCGAGTATTGTTGGAGGCGGAACGGCTGCTGCTGTTGGTGGAGCGGGTATAGCTAGTAGGTTTAATATGGATCCGAGTACACCAAAACCCACAACCAAAGCTATTCCTATTTCGAATGGATGTGGTAGCGAAACCAACCCGATTTCTTTCGGCTTTGCAAAAGTTGGACAAGTCGCTGATACAGATTTGGCACAAAAAAGTAAGTTTTTACGTGGTTCTTTTACGACGTTTGAAGAAGAGTATCAATCTCAAGAGGCGAGTTGTGCTCAACATGATGAGGATTATTATCATGGAGTGCCGAGAAATCAAGCCAATATTGAGTTTTTTCAACGTTCTCCAATTATGGGTGCAGCTGTCATTGCTGCTGATGGTATGAGTACTGATTCTTACAATGCAGCACAAAAAGATCGGGAATTAAGCGAGCAACTTCAACCAATTTGGGAGGAAGAGAACCAGCAGTGTTTTGATGCCAGTAATCAGGGGCATTATCGGATAGTACCGAATGATAATTGACAAATAAAAACAATGAATTATTAAATACTAATGTTATGAACACAAGTAGTGCGGTAACAAGTTCAGCCGCTTTAATTGAACTTAAATCAGATTTGACACGTTTGTCTAACACTTTGCATGTTATTTTTGACTTGATGAATACAGATATGTCACAGGTCGGTCAGACATGGCAAGATAGTAAATACGAGGAATTCGTTCAGGGTTATCGTCCTCAAATCAACAAATGTGAGGAGATTTCCGTTCGTTATAGTGAATGGTGCGCAAGGGTTCTTGATCCAACTATCGAAAACATCATAGCCGTTGAAACGACCGATGTAGGCGGAGGTGGTGGCTCTTTCGGAGGAGGAAGTTCGGCAGATATAGGTGGTAGTTCAATGGCACCAGAAAGCACAGGCAGAAAGATTAGCGGCTTTAACCTTGGCTGAAAACATGTTTTGGAATAATAACAGTCTACCCCCGATGGAGTCGGATGGGATATAACACGACGAATACATCATAATGAAAATTCACTTTAAACTATTTTTTGCGGTACTTCTTTTTATTTCCATAAATAGTGTTTTGGCACAGACGCAATTATGTTCTAATCCCAAATGCCACGGTGGAAAGATTTATTGCGAAGAATGTGATTATTCGGGTGAAGTAATCTGCAAAAGATGTGGTGGAAGAGGAAAGGTCGATGGGAATACCTGTCCTGTTTGCCATGGGAAAAAGGTACTATCTTGCAGCATATGTGATGGTAAAGGTGTTTATCTTTGTCCGGATTGCAAGGGTAGCAGTGGCATCGGTAACAGCAGTAACAATATTAACGGACATAATCATAATAACAGCAATAATGTTGGTAATGACACCCATTCACCGCATAAATTTTCCTGTCCTGTATGTAAAGGAGAAAAAGAGGTTCCTGTGCCATGTCCTAATCCCAATTGTCACAATGGCGCGGTTTATTGCGAAAAGTGTGATTATACTGGAAGAATAAACGAGCGTTGTGAAACTTGTAATGGAAGCGGCATTGTTTCTAAACATATAAAAAAAGACTGCCCCGAGTGTCATGGAAAAAAACATGTTTTACAGGAAAAGCGAGAAAAATGTTCTTGTAGGAATGGTAAGAGGCCCGTCACCCAAAATGGTCAAACTGTTTATGTGGATTGTTCCAGATGTGGTGGAAAAGGATATATCTCTAGTAATATACAAGTCAAATGTTCTTACTGTAGAGGAGGAGGATATTTGGTAGAACGGGAGCCAAATAATGAAAAATGTGATGCATGTATGGGGAAAGGGAGTGTTTCGCTAAAATGTACGCAATGCGATGGCAAAGGATGCTATCCGTGTCCGACTTGTAATGGATATGCCAATATCCGAGAAAAATGTTCACGCTGCAATGGATATGGTGTTATATACACCGAATAGAGGACTGTAAGTTTGATTTAATGTATGCAAAGTGAACGGTATTTGATTAGTAATGACGATTTAGTGAGTATTTGTAAAAAAGATTAAGTTATGGATATTGAAATAAAAATCGGCAGAGAAGCTAGCGGTGCCCATGCGATTCAGGTGCCATCTACATTTGACAAGGTGAGCCGATGGCATGCCACTATGCGATGGCATGATGGTATTGTTACCATAGAAGACCACGATTCAACTAACGGAACTTATGTTAACGGCCAACGCCTTGCCAAGTTCCAGACTGTTACCATCACGGAAAATGACATTGTATGGTTAGGCGGTCTTGCTAGAGACAACCGATGCTACAAACTAGATTTAAGTCAAGCCTTCACGACCTTCCCAGCTGCTCAGAGTACACCACGATCCGCCTACCCACAGCAGAATGTCGGAGTAAGCACTCCTAACCCCGTGTTAGGAAACGACCAGCGGACAGACTACACTAAGGAGTTTGCTCGGCTTAAAAAGGTATACATCAACTATCATAAAGAAATGTCGGAACTGAAAAAGAAGTCGAATATAAGTATGCAGTTGCCAAGGGTGTTGTTATCGATGATTCCGGCATTGTTAGGTCTCGTTATTTTGTTGGTTTCAAGAGACATGACGGTGAGGATTGTGGCAATGTCGGCTGGCTCGGTTATGAGTGGTTTGATTGGCACTTTAACTATGGGTAGAAGTGGCTCAAAGCAAGAGGAGATGACAGAGAAAATTCTAGATTTGCAACTCAAGTATGAGGATGAATACAAATGCCCCAAATGTGGAAAAAAGTATAGTCTGGATTTGCACTGGAAAAAGCTGCAGTCAGATGGGAAATGCCCCTATGGCTGCGGTGCGAGGTTTGTGTGATTCAAGTCTTTTAGAAGAATAAAGATAAACTGACGTCTTTCAATAGAATAACCGATCATTCTCCAACCGAAGTTTTCGTTTTTGGCTGCAATTTGCAATTGATTTGCCTAATTGATGTATTAGGGTATTATGATTACAAATATTGTATACATAAATTTATGAAGATGTTAAAGATTGTGTAGTTAGCCGTGTTCTTTGGCGTATCGGCTTATGGTTGCAGTCCCTAGCCGAGTGCTGAGAAAACAAGTGGTGTTTAGGATAAGGATACCATTCAAGTCATGCCTGTGACCATTCATATAGACACCGTATCTTTAATGAAAAGATTCTATTAAATAGCCCGTTTGCGGAGACACTGTTGGGTCCATTCCTCCGAGGGATGGTTGTATTATTTCAATTATCCTATGGATATCCTGCAGTGGGCTGTCGCAAATCATGGTTTTTGGAGGACAGTAGCATTAGACCAAAGCAATGGCAGCCGTACTATAGCGATAGGCGTTGGTGTAGTGGATATGCTGTTTTTTGGGAAATAGTTTCATTGTTCTCGAATTTGTGTATTTTTGCAGTTGTAAAAACTCACAATATGGGCGTAACATACGACAACGAAAAACAAATGTTCGTGTTCGACTTTGAGCACGATGGTGCGGAAGACATCGTCAATCTGACGGGCGCCGGCTATCAGGTGGAGGCGTTCGGAAAGTGCTTTTATTATGGCTATGAGTTCTCTGATCAAGTGGAAAGCAAGGTGCGTAGTGCGTTCATCAATTATGTGAAGTTTAATGATGACTTGCAGAACAGCACCGATTTGACTCAGTTTATCAAAAAGGCTGTGGATAATCTTGACAAGAAGATCAACTTGTATGATTACAACTTGGTAGTGATGCCTGAGTCATCAAGCGAAGTGAATCGGTATATGCTTCGCTATATCTATCGTTTTGCGCAACCGACCTTGAGGAAGATGGAGCTGGTAAAAGCTCTGCCTTCGAGCATCTCTTTTGATATGGATGCCTATCAGGAACAGTATCTTGATGATGTGTTGGAAGACGGTCGTCCACGTTACACCGAAGCACAAAAGGATGAAGTTAGGCAATCCATCAATAAGATGCTTGATCTCATCCATCAAAAAGATTATTTTACCATTGCCAAGGATGTGAAGAAAAGTCGCTTCCGTCCTTATATGATGGATTTTTTAAAGTTCGCTTCTGAAGCCGATGAAAAGCTTTGTTCCACCATCCGTCAACAAAATGTGCTGATTATCGATGACGTGACCACCAGCGGTTCCACCTTGAACGAGATTCTAAGGACACTCAGAATCCTCAATGAGGACAATGCAATTACTATTTTCAGCCTCATTGGTAGAAGAGACCTGATGGCCGATGCTGTTTAGCCATATTTCAGTGAATTACTGATATGAAACGTCTGTTGATTATAGTAACGTTGTTTGCATTGGCACTCTCCGCCTGCACCACCAAACGCCACCATGACGTGGATTTCTATTATTGGAAGTCGAAGTGTGCGATAGGGGAGACGGAATGCTCATATTTCAATCAGTTGGAGGGCAAGCGATTGTTCGTCCGCCTCTTTGATGTGGATATGCAAGATGGTGTGGCCATGCCGGTAGGGCAGATCCAAGGCTTCGGGAAGGAACAGCTTCCGAGCGACAGCGTCAAAGTCATCCCCGTGGTGTTTGTCACCAACCCTACATTTATGTCTACTGTCACAGACGAAGATATCGAAAGGCTTGCCACTAATGTCAGTAATGCGATTGCCCATGTCATGGAAAAGGCAGGGGTGGCCTATGACGAAATCCAGATTGATTGCGACTGGACCAGTCGCACCCGTATCGCTTATTTCCGTTTCTTGGAGACACTGGCCGCTACTTCACAGCGCAGCATCAGCTGCACTTTGCGTCTGCATCAGATTCGTGACCGCGAGAAGACAGGTGTGCCTCCTGTGTCGCGTGGTAGCCTGATGTGTTACGCTACCTCGAGTCCCATGGAAAACGATACCCGTAACTCCATCCTCGACATGGAGCTACTGAAAGCCTATACCACCAACATCAACGATTATCCACTCGACTTCGATGTCATCCTGCCCATCTATTCATGGGGCATCGTTACCAACCATCTTGGTCAGGTGAAGCTCGTCAATGGCCTCACAGAGACCGACCTACAAACGCCCATGTTCGAGAAACAGGACAACAACCTTTACCTTGTGAAAGAAGATGGCTTCTTGCAAAGCTTGTATGTCAACGCAGGCTTCACCGTGAAGATTGAGACTATTACGCCAGAGCTCCTTGCCGAGGCAAAACGATACCTTGACCGCCAGATCGACCGTGACTTCCCGTGGGTCTACTTCCATTTGAGCCAAGGCTTTCTAGACCGGTTTACCATTGAAGATCTAAAATAAACTATAATGAATATGCGTAAAAAACTCTTACTCGTGGCCGTCATGCTGACGGCATTGTGGGGCAAGTCTTTTGCCTGTGGCTGGGACGAAGGGGATTGGTATTACTATAACCTCTTCAACCAAGAGATCATGAGCGACGAGCGCTATCGGCCTTTCCTGCTGATTTACGGCAGTCGCTATTACACCAACGACACGCTCCGAAATGGCAACATCGAGGAATGGCGTCAGTATCTCGGATTGAGTTATGACGAAACGAAGTACCTGGTTTTCAAGGCTTCGCGTAGCGACCTTCAGAACCTCTCCAAGGGCAAGAGAGCGGTTGACGAAAACCTCTCGTTTGCCTCGGCTGACTTCATGAAGAACCACAAACAGGCTCTGCTCTATCTGGCCTATGCCAAATACCTGGAGCCTTACATGCGCATCATCCCTGGCGAAGATGCCGATTTCTATTGGGATTTGCCCGAATATGAGCATAACGCCGGCGACTTGGACTATGAAAAGGTGAAGACCGTGCTCACTAAGAGTTGGAATGCCGAGAGCGACAATGAACTGAAGCTGCGTTATGGTTATCAACTGGTGCGTTTGGCACATTACACCCGCCGCTATCAAGAGGCCGTGCAATTGTTTGACCAGTATGTGGAGCCTTTGAAGATGCGCGCTGAGTTGTATTACTACGCCTTGGCTCAGAAAGCCGGTGCCCTGCGCGGCATGGGCGAGACCCAACGAGCCAATCGCGATTTCATCCGTGTTTTCGCCAATTCTTATGACCTGAAGACCATGGCTTACACATCGCTGACCATGGGTTGGGATAATGAAATCAACTTCGCCGACTTCGTGGCTGGTGCTGCCGACAACAACGAGCGCAACGACATCTTCTTCATGATGGGCTACAGCGACTTCACTAATCCCGTCAACGAGATTGAGAAGATCGTGGTCACCGACCCAGACGCCATACAGGCCAAGGTGCTGATGGTGCGTGCCATCAATATGCTTGAGCGTCGCATGCTTCTCTCTTATGTTCCATGGGGAGAAGGTGACGACAGGTCGCGTTATCCTTACCTGGGTCAGGACGACACTGAAGGTAGGACTTTCTTCAACCAAGCCCTCAGGGTGAGCGACATGCAGCGCGACAAGGCTTCAGACAAGAACTTCTGGAATCTTGCCTCGTCCTATTTGCATTTTCTGAACAAGGACTTCGAGCTCGCTAACAACTGCCTCGGCAATGTGAAGTCGACCGATGCCGACTATATGGCTATGGTGAAGAACCTGACTGCCTACATCGACATCTGCCGTCAACCCAAAATCGATGCCAATACTGAACGCTATCTCTTTGACAATTACGCCAAAATGATCAAAGGAGAGGAGAACTATAGCCTCAACATGGCCGATAACTCTTTTATTGGTGTGGTGCTCTCCAACCGTTATGGACTGCAAGGCGAGAAGGCTAAGTCGTTCTTGACGCTTCGTCATGTGAAAGCCATTGAAGAAAACCCTGACGAGAGTTTGCTCGACGATATCCAGTCGTTCCTGAACAAGAAGAAGAAAACCCAGTTAGAGGAATATATCGCCACTACCAGCACGACTGAAATGGCTAATCCCAACAACTACCTTGCCTATGTGAAGGGCGTGTTGCGCTTGACCGAGGGTGACTTCAAGACGGCGAAGGGCCTCTTCGAGAAGCAGACCCGCCTTAAGATGTCGCGCCGTATCTTCGGCCACAACATTGAGGTGTATTACAGCGGTGATGAAAAAGACATCATGCGTGACGACTACATCGCCGAGTTCCCCTTCATCCGCGACAACATGACCGAGGTTGAGGTGACCGATGCCTTGATGCAACTCGACAAGATTGGCAAGAAAGAGAAGGGCGACGAGTCGGCAAAGGCCAACTATCTGATCGCCAACTTCTTCTATAATGTCAGCAGAACGGGATACTATCGCCAGTACCTCCGCTTCGACAACAACAACGGCTTTAGTTATTGGAAGTATGGTCCTGATGCTACTGTATATAAGAACACGTTGGATCTGTCGAGTGCCTACTTGGAAAAAGCCAAGAAATCGGCAGAAGACCGTGAGCTGAAAGCCCACATTGTCTATGCCCAGGCCAAGAATGCCCAGCAGGTGATGGAGGATCGTGTCGACACATGGTATCAGCAAATGGTGATACCGCACGCGCAGCTCAACGAGTTCGACCAATATGCAGGCACCTCCTATCATCAGACGGTGTTATCCAACTGCGTCTATTATCGGGATTATCATAACTAAACCGTAGGCGCTATCTGTTGAAAAAGCAGGTCACGGAAGTGGCCTGCTTTTTTTTTGTTTGGAGTCGTGAGACGCGATTAATCGCGTCTCTACAAACGGAATCATTCAATCTCCAAGGTCTTCTTGCAGATCTCGATCTCGCCCGGATCGCCGGTGTACTTGCCGAGGTCGTCGCTGAGCTTGACCACCTTCTTCCAAGTGCGTTTCTCGGTGATTTTGGCTGCGGTGAGTTTCACCACGATGTTCATGGCCTTCACATTGTCGACATCGCAGGTGAGGTGCGTGCCGATGCCGAAGGAGTCTTGCATGCGGCCCGCGACCGCCTCGTGGATTGCGATGGCCTCGTCCACATTCAAGCCGTTGCTGAAGATGATGGACTTCTGGGCTGGGTCGACGCCGAGTTCCTTGTATTTGGCGATGATTTCCTCCAACGCTTCATAATTGTCGCCACTATCGACACGCAGGCCGTCGAACAACTTGGCGTGCAGCTGAGTGAAGTTCTGGAAGAAGGCCTTGCGCGTGTAAGTGTCGTAGAGGAACACACCCAAGCTGCCGGCATACACCTCCTGCCAGTAGTCCATTGCGAGGTAGTTGGCCTCGTTATAGCCATAGAGCGAGCAAGTCTCGATGAATTGGTGGCTCATAGTGCCGATGGGGGTGAGGTCGTACTTCATAGCCAACAGCACGTTGGAGGTACCCACGAAACAGCTTTTGGTGAATTGCTTTTGTGCCTCTATGAAGCTGCGGATGACGAGGTCCTGATGCTCGAAGGAAAAACGACGGCGTGTGCCGAAGTCGCTGAACTTCACGCTATTTCCGATAAGGCGGATGCCTTTGGCGTATGACTTTTGGTATTCCTTCTCGGCATCGTAGTGTTCAAACTCGCCATTCATCTCGTGCATCATCTCGGAGACGGTGGCTAGGATGGGCATCTCCCAAAAAACGGTGCGCCACAGCAGGCCTGTCACTTGAATGTGCAGATGTCCTTCCTCGTCTTGGCTCACTTCGACTTCGGAGGGCCGCATGTGAAAGCCTTTCAGGAAGGTGAAGAACCACAGCGGGAAATAGTAGCATTTCCGCTTCATGAAACGCACTTCCTCGTCCGTGATTTTGATATTGCCGTAAAGGTCGAACTGCTCGCGCAACTTCTCTGCAAAGCCTTTGGGATAAACCGTGTTGTTTCGGTCTACAAAGGTGTATTGACCCATGGCGCGGGGAAACTTTTGGAGGTAAGCGTAGCACACGCTGAAGGTATAGAGGTCGTTGTCTAACAGGCTGTTGATGATTTGTCGCATGGTGTTTATTGTTGAATGTTGATTGTTTATTCGTTTAATTGTTGGGGTCTAAGCCGTAAGCTATAAGCTGTAAGCCCGCCTTATCAATTGCTCCAAGCTTTATTAGCTTATAGCTTATGGCTTACAGCTTACAGCCTTTATTCCATGCTTCTAACTCCACACCCATAACTTATAATTTACTAATTATACTCCTAACTTTATCCGATATATATTTCACTGAATTGGTAGTGTTCTCAAGCACTTGCACTAGGTCTTTACGCTTGATGATTTCGGTGAGGCTGTAATTCTGCTGAAACAGTTTGCTGATGTAGTTGCCGTAGAGCACGTCGTTCTCGTTCTCCAAGGTCTTGATTTCTTGGCAGAGACGGGCGATTTCTTTGCGTTTGTCCAACATCTGCGGCATATCGACGATGATGTTGTTGAGGTTTTCGGCGGCGAACATAATATTGTCCGCCATGGTGGTAAGGTCTTCATCCACAGCGAGGAAACGGCGGGTGAAGATGATGTTAGCCGAGTCGTCAATGCGGTCGAGGAAGGTGTCCATCATCTCTGCAAGTTCATGCACGTCGTCGCGGTCGAAAGGGGTGAGTACGGTGGCGAAGAGCTGGCTGTAGAAGTCGCGCAGCACTTGGTCGCCTTCGGTCTCACAGACCTTGATGTCTTTTCTCAATGCTTCGAGCTGGTCGAGATTGGTCTCCAAAAGCATCTGCCTCAAAAGCGTGGCAGCCTTGTCGATGTATGCTGCCTGCTGCTGGTAGAGCGGGTAGAACTTGGTTTCCTTGGGGACAAAAAACTGGAAGAAACTGTTGAGACTCATGGCATTAATTGACTAAGAGGTGAAACAACAGGTTCAATACACCGCCGATGACCAACGGCACGGGGATGGTGAGGATCCATGACAAGACGATGCGCTTGGCAGTGACCCATTTCACCGACTTCATACCGTCAGTAAGGCCTACGCCAATGACACCGCCCGTGATGGTGTGTGTGGTACTGACAGGGATACCCATAAAAGAGGTGGCAATCAAGGTGGTGGCACCGGCAAACTCAGCTGAGAAACCACGGATTGGCGTGATTTTGGCCAAACCACCGCCCATAGTCTTGATGACGTTCTTGCCTCCAATCAGGATACCCAACGACATGATGATATAACAAACGACAGCGAGGATATCAGGGATGTGGAAACTCTGGCTGCTGTCGTAGAAATTGCTGATGAACGCTTTCATCTCTGGACTGACGCCTTGCGTGGTAAACACGCTGGCCATCAGCACTGCAATGATACCCATGGTCTTGGGCGCGTCGTTGGAGCCATGACCAATGCAAAATGCTGCTGTCGAAAAATGCTGCAATACCTTGAAGATTTTGTCGACTTTTTTTCGTGCTGTGTTCTTGAAGATTCTCAGGAAAAAACATTCGAGGAAGAAACCCAAAAACAGTCCAATAAGCGGCGACAATACGATGAAAGCCAAAGTGATAATAATAGGTGTCATGTGGAGCACGGCACTGCCATTGACAAACCATGCCGCCCCGATGATGCCGCCGATGAGGGCGTGTGAGGTGGAGATGGGCATACCGCTCTTGGTGCAGACAGCTACCCAAATAGCAGCCCCGACCAACGCGGACAAGATGAGGTAGGGGTCGATGACGGCTTGGTCGGCGAAGTTGGCCATGGTGTTTCCCACAGCAAACTGCTGGTTAAATACCAATCGGATGATGATGAATGCGGTAAACTCCCAAAATGAAGCCCAAAGGATGGCCTGCATAGGTGTCATCACCTTGGTGGCGATGATGGTGGAGATGGAGTTGGCCGCGTCGTTCATGCCGTTCAGGAAGGTGAAGACGAAGGCAAGGACGATGGACAGGATGATGGCTATGGTCAGGAGGTTCATCACGATTCTTTTATTAGAAGACTTTTAACGGTGCCGGTCACCTCTTTGGCGCGGTCGGTGGTGTCTTCCACCACTTGTGCGATCTCCTTGTATTTCAGCAGCTCGA
>JAEEGL012054660.1_pt1 | contig 10848 bp, 13 predicted proteins | sample 9134231 | NCBI WGS metagenome assembly JAEEGL01 (sample SAMN16246548, study PRJNA631951) | gut metagenome | biome: gut microbiome; feature: rumen; material: fiber-attached | host: Bos | place: Iran: Karaj | collected 2018-10
CCCGCATCCTCAGCCTTCTGATATTCCTGTGAATAATCGTATGGTGTTATCTGACTGGTCTTTGGTACTTCGTCTGTTTCTATAAGCTTTTTGTAGAAGTCTGCACATGAAAGCGTTACTCCGTCAAGGAATTCCTCATCCCCAAACCTGACCTTTAAGGGCATTACGGTAATTCCCCACTGTGCAGCCCTCTCCTGCGATATATCGCTTGCCGAATCCGTTATTATCCTTACTGCCATTTTTATCTCCTCCCAGTGAAATCGTTTCCTATATATATGCATAAAATAAGCTACCGCCGTATGCATGGAAGTTTTCGTTTCCAAACATAGACAGTAGCATATCACAATTCATCGAAGTAGTGCAATGTAGTATAGATAACTACGTTGACCGGGGTTTATCCTCTGGGGAAGTCGTCGTAGTTGATACCGGCGTTTCTGTATTCGGAATCTGCGGATTCATCGATATCAGCGTCGTAGTCCGATAGCTCTTTTGCCATATCGGGATCAGTAAGTATCTGTCTGAAAAGACCGTGGCATCCTTCGGAAACATCACGCCATGTAGCGTCGAAGTTGCCTGTGTACCAGGGATCTGCCACATCTCCGTCTCTATCTGCAAAATCAAGCATCTTGTAGAGCTTGTGGTCCGGATCTCCGCCAAAGAGGCTGTTTAGGTTCCTCATATTGGCCGAGTCCATACCTATAATATAGTCAAACTTGTCGTAGTCCGTTCTGGATGTGAGCCTCGCGCGCTTTGCGCTTACTCCCAACTCGTTATCGGACGTACCGATCCCGTGCTCTCTGAGCTTAGCCCTCGCAGGCGGATACACAGGGCTTCCCACCCCGTTCCAGATCTCATCGGTATGGGTCGCGGAGGACTCGATGTGGAAGGCATCTGACAGGCCTTGCTTATTCACTATGTCTTTCATCACGAACTCTGCCATTGTTGAACGGCAGATGTTGCCGTGGCAAACGAATAGTATTTTTATCATTTCAAAAACTCCTGTATTTTCAACATTTTTAGGATTTTTCTACCTTTTCACTCGGCATATAATACACATAAAATGGCATATTATTTTCAGCAAAAGGTATAAAATGAGGTATAAAATATTTCATTTTATACCTCGGTTTTTCTTGAAATAATGGACTATTTACATAACTTTTAATCTGGCGATTTCTGCTTTTGCATCATCAAAATTAACATGAGTATATACGTTCAATGTTACGCTAATATCTGAATGTCCCATAAGATATTGAAGAGTTTTAGGATTAATTCCAGACTTAGCCATATTTGAACAATAGGTGTGTCTGCATACATGAGGAGTAACTTTAGGCATCTGTACTTTATAGATACTATTATACTTTTCAACTATATGCTTAAAGTAGTGTTCCCAATGAAGTGCATAGGTTATACTCCCATCTTTATCAAAGTACAAAAATCCTGTATACCCTTCAACCATTGGCTCAACCTTTGGTGGCTTCCTATTGTCAATAATCTTTCTAAAACATTCCTCAACCTCTGGAGTCATAGGAAGAACCCTAGTACCGCTTTCAGTTTTAGTCTCTTCAATGTAGTAGCCAATCTTAGATTTCTTTTGAAGCTGATGATCTATATTGATTTTATGCTCTTTAAAATCAATATCGTTAACAGTAAGCCCACAAAACTCTGAGATTCTCATGCCCGTTTTGAATAGGATATAAATACCTTCATAATATCTGCAAAAGTGCCTATCCTCTTTAACAAACTTGAGAAATTTTCGTTCCTCATCTCGTGTTATTGCTTCTCTACGAACACTATCATTTACAACAACATCTACTAACTGAAAAGAAAATGGATTCTTTCGAATCAAATCATCATCAACCGCAAGTTGAAAGGCAGGTCTTAACACACCTCTTATCGAATGGATAGAGCTGTAACTACGTCCATCCTTCTTTTGAAGCTTTATAAGCCATGTTTTTGCATCTGATATTCTTACTGTATCAATCCGCTTTTTTCCAAAAGAATCCTTTTTTAAAACATTAACGACAGTATTGTAACCTGCTTGTGTAGTTGGTCTGACACCTGTTTTTGTCTCAATATACTTTTCAACAAGCTTTAGTACAGTAAGATTACCGCCATTAGTAATAATATGGTCAAACAAATCAGCTTGTATCTGCTTTTCTAATTCCCTTAATGAAGGTGTTCGCTTTTTGCCTGTCGGTGTAGTATCGTTATGATCAAGTCTCCAACTGTAGACAACCTTCTCTAACCCGTTCAAATCAACATACTTGAATCTATAACGTCCATCCGTCATTTGCATTTCGCCGTTATGTAATAATCTCCCTTTCTTGTCTCTCCTTTTCTCACTCATAATATAAGTCTCCTTTCGCAATTAAAGAAAAGAAGACTATCTTGGATAGTACTCATTTTACCATTTGATAGTCTTCTCTGCCATATAGCATTGTTCAGTTTGTCTGTCTTATATTGCCGTAGTTTCATCAAGAAACTTTTCAAACATGATCCTTTTAATTCTAAAGTGAGTACCAATCTCCAAAAGGAAATCTGCATTAGGATTATTATGAATAATTTCGTACAAGCTCTTTATTCCAATACCATAGTAGGCTGAAGCTTCTTCGACGTTAAGCGTGTACTTTTCCCAAATAGGAACTTCTTTTTTCATGTCTGACACCCCTTTCAATCATAAGGCAAATCTTCTCCTGTATATTCAATAAAACCATCGTTTCTATCCAGATACTCTTTAACAGAATTGTACTCTGTCCTATTTCCTGATTTATCGTAGATAATCACTTTATGAATTCTTCGCAGGAATGCGTTCCATGATTCTTCATCCTCTCTTTGTATCTCAGGATATTGCTTTTCCAGAGGCCAATTTGAAACTATGTATACCTTTCTGTAACAGGCCACTTTATTTGAATAGCGGCTCGGCAGTTCTATCGGATATATATCGCAGTACAATAGCATATCCTTTAACTTGAGTGATGAACGGAACTCGTCAAAACAAATCACGGGTTGACATGAATAGCCATCGAACGGATGAAGATAGTCCGAAATCCTGTATACCTGTGTATAGCCGTTACTCTCAAGCACTCCTCTGGTCTTTCCTGTGCCGGTTGCACCGCTGATATATGTTACCTCTAAATCGAGCCGTACTGTTTCCTTAAATCTTTCCGTCAGGATGGTTGTTCGGATTTTGTCTAGCTTATCAATCTGCAGGATGTAATCCTGATTTATTGCGAGGATCTCGGCATTTGTCATATTATCAAGAATCATCTGATATAATTCCGACATATCACTTCTTTTTCCTTTACTGTCGGGCGGCTGTGTTCCGTATTCTTCAAACGTGCCTTCAATTTTCTTTTCCTGCTTGCTTTCGTCTAATTCCCATTTACCAGATTTCTTAATATAATTTACGTTATCCGTTACAGCCCCTCTGCACTTTTCGATGTGCGCTTCCGGAAAATACCGCTTTACCATACTGAATCTTACTCTCGATGCAAACACAACATAAATGTGCGTATGGAAACAGCTTCCTTCTTCATCAGCCATACAGAAATATGTTATCGTTTTGAATTTATTCCTAATGATTTCAACTATATGCTCATGCGTATAACCCTTTTCCAGTGGAGCGTTAATCGTTAATTGATAAGCGAACGCTTGCTGTTCGATTAAAATCACCCCCTTTGTTCATTTTGTGCAACTATGTGAACAAGCTGCAAACCCTTACAGTTATTGAGCTTTCTCACGTTATGTTCACGGTCGGGTAATACTAGCCGACCGCCCCTGTGCTTGCGGTTTCACCGCCGCACAGGGCGGGGCTTTCTTCTCGGGTGAGTGCATCAATACAGACCTCTTGCATCTTCTCCATATCACGAACCATCGGTATTTTTATAAAACGCAATTCTGAACCCTGTATCAATGCAACCCCTTCGCCCCTCTTAAATGCTCTATCGCCTATTTCATCAATGTATTCTTTCGGGATAAGCATTTCGTATATACTTCTGAACGGTGCTCCAACGATAAGTATAATCCCATAATTTAAGCGGCTACCTGATGGAAAAGCGGCGGCATCTGGACGCTGACAGGAAATAACAAGCCTTACTCCCAAAGAACGCCCGACCATCAATATCTCCGAGACCCTACGCATAATATCGTCAGCCTTCTTTTTCTCTGTCCCCTGTATAGCAAGTATATTGGCCATGTATTCATCCCATACAAGCGTTATAGGGCTTCTGGACTTATCCTCGCCAGATTGCCTTTTATGGAGCGTGTCATATACCGTTTCAAGAGCTTCTATCGTCCTATCATACGGATAATAACGAGGGCATTCCCTAAGAAATTCAAAGCTATCATCCTGCTTAAAGTCAGAGAATAGAACCTTTCCTTCTGTGTTTGCAATTCTGGCAAGTAATATGCTCTCAGCATAACTTTTTCCGCTACCACTCATGCCGCATATAAGGGTATGGCTATTCGTTTTTGTGGATATATCCGTAATCACAGGCTCTTTTATTCCATATCCATACCACTTATCATAATCATAGCCCAGAATCAGGTTAGAATTCATCGTCATACATGACACCTCTATCCTCTGGTATTCTGCCTTCTGCTGACGTAAAACATATATGGTTGCCTTTATTGTGTTTTCTACCGCCATAAGAAATATCACCAATAAGATGAATAGTCAGATTATCACAAATATCATCCTTGTTTTCCTTCCATCGTTTCATTGAAATCGAAGTATAGAATTCTCTTTTAGTTACACCGGACTTTCTATCTTTTTTCTTGTAAATCAAGATAGGCGGCTGACTCGTATTATCTCTCTTGATTCCAAATGCAAGGCACATATTCGCTTCATCTTCTTTGGCAAACATATATCCTACAAACTGACAAAGACCCATAGCACATATTATCGGGAATATTATAACCATCGCCGTCATGCACCATTGAAATACTGGGGCAATTATCGAGGAAGCATCTATTCCAGAAACGAACTGTTTCTTTCCCCAGACAAGAAAAACAACACCCACAGCAAATATAAGCCACAAAATATTAACCAACGGATGTACTATCATCTGTTGTATTCCAAAAGTCAACCTGTACCATTGAAGTTTTCTGTTGTAACGATTCTCGTTATACTGATTATAATCCATACACAATGTCCTTTCTTTGTATACAGGGGATGGCTTTCCCATCCCCCTACACTTTGATTAACAGCCGTAATCAATTTTGAATTCTTCCGACATAAAATCACCTAATTTAAAAAGCAATTCGTGAACGTAGCTGTATTTTTTGAATATGATATTTTCAAGAGAACGGTCACTATCAATTATGAAGTGATGGTTTTCATCATAAGAACCACAGCTTTCGTCCTTTTCTACAAAAGACCAGTAATCCGCATCATAGACCATAGGACGAATATTTGCGTCTGTGAATTCCTTGATCTTCTTGTAAATATCCTCTGGAAGCTTATTACGATACTGTATAATCTCATATAGTTTATTGCTCATGTATGCTCTATCCTCATAACCCTTAAGAGCTTCACTCATAAGAATATGGCATTCGATGAGCATCGTTTCTGTTTCTTTATTCATTGTTGATTCCTTTCTGATGTTCAAAGGGGATGATGATTTATCATCCCCCCATCATTGGTAGTTTGATTAAGCCTTGAAAATCATCTCTACCTTGCCCTTCATATTGAAGCTGATATCGATGGTATCATTGAGCTTAGTGTCCTTAGGAAGGGTAATTCCATCTTTAAGGAAAAACTTCTCTGTACGAAGACCTTCAACGTTCTCATCCTGAAATGCACAGAAGATGTTTGTACCGCTTATCTCTTCGCCGCTATTGTTTGTAAAGTGAATACCCTGTACTCCAACAAGCTTAGCTTTCATACTGTTTAGCTCTCCTTTCTTTTGGATTTCGATGCGCTTCGATGGTTATATTAAATCACATTTGAGTGGGTATTGCACATTGTACTTTTAAGTGATATTCTGTATAAAAGTACCCACCGAGGAGGGCGACATGAATATAGATAGCATTATGGAATTTTTCTACGAGCGTATATCCATTAGAGTGAGAGATGCTGTAAATAAGAGCGGACTCAGGCAAGAAGATATTCACAGCAATCAGAAATTGATAAGTAAAATAATCAACAATAAAAGAGACAGACATAACCGCTTTCTAGTGATAGATTCTGTTTTCTGTTGTGACATAATAGATGAAGAAACTGGAGAAAGAACCTCTGGCGGATTGTTAGGTATCAAAGAATTAGGTTTCAAGAACAAAAAAGAAATACTTTGGGGAACTGATGATGAAATCAATGAATACTTATTTGAGCTATTTGCACATCTAATTCTTGAAGTGTTTTCTGACCCCAAAGAGTATGATTTAGACATTGAAGAGTACCTTTGTGATTACCTTCCCTATGCAAAATATAGTACCTATTGGAATATAATCAGCACGAATACTTATCCAGCGATTTATTATGCTATTTCAGAGGATAAAATCATGGATAACTTATTCCCTTCTCGAGAAAAAGCAATTCGTTTTATATATAACAGATGTGAAGATTCATTTCGAAATGACTTCTTTTCTTTTATAAAAGACATAGATACATTTCGAGGAATTGATAATGTATTTAAAAAAGCCTTCATCGACGAGAAATTTGTTCCACTTATTCGTTGCAATCCTCCTGATTCAGCATCGTTGGGTTTGCGTGTACGGCATCTTATTCTTAGCGACTTATCGCATACTGCATCAGTAATTTTAGAAGACTCAAATATTAACCCCAAATATTCAAAAGCCCTCATTGGCGCATCTGCACAATATATATCTGTGTTAGAGGACATATACTCACAATTCTACTAAGAAAAAGAAGCGGAACTGTTTTAATTCCAGTTCCGTTTCTCTCTTTTTCCATATAATAAATTATTCTATTGGCTTCCATCATTAGCTGTTAATATATATTACTTCACAATACTAACAGTTTCTGTAGACATATACGTTGAAAATACACCGTCTAGTTTTCCTTCACCATCTGTATAATATGAACCATCATGAAAATGTAATGACACGGAATCACCAGCTTTATACTGCGATAGATCTCCGATATCACCATCTACTGTATAAAGTTTGAAGTCATCCGACACTTCTACATATATTTGATCTGATCCATATGGTGGATCCCAATCATGCATCCTTTCTTCAAGAATGCAAATATTGTAATAAGTGTAATCCCCCATTTCTGTATGTCCTGAAGTATTCACAACATATTTATTATCAAATATCCACCATTGTTGCATAATATGGTCGGTAGTATTTGCTTCATACTCTCCCATATCGGTCACAGTAAAGTTTGTATCATAATACTGATACGTTTGGCCTACAGATAGGTTTAATAAATCATCCTTTGCAATATTGGCTTGCGCGTATAATTTGCAACTTGCCTCATAGTGGTCACCAACTTTTTTAAACTCACTATTAAGTATTCCAAAATGATTTTGTTTTAATGAAGTATCAACATTACTGGTATAATCACCATTTCCATAAGTACATTCTTTCACACGCTTTGAAGTACCATTTTTATACCATTCATAATGAAAACTGTCTTTAAATGGAGCATTATCAGCAGTGATTATCTCTAAAGTTTTTCCATCAATATAATCCCCTAATAATGCATCTTCATCATTTAAAAATCCAAGTCCCAGGAGTGGTGCATAGCTGCTAATATCCAAACATGTCATCACATTTGAGTTATTTCGAATCTTTATAGATGCCTCGGCACCTGCGCCTATATCTAACTCCAGATCAAGTATCTTGTTCTTCAACAACACTATTACAGGCTCAAATCGTAGCTGTTCCTCAAGCGAACAGCTTATCTCAGCCTCAACATTTGCAGCTGAATTAGCATAATGTCTCACTCCAGAATCTTTTCTATACTCAAATAATGCTTCCGAAGGAAAATCTGCAGTAATAGAAACCTTTCCATCCATAGTAATGACGAGTTTAAGTTCCAGATTGACAGCAGCTATCATATCATTTCCCGCAAGTGTTACTGTAGCCAATGGAATAACTGATTCAACATTTCCACCTGCTTCAAACTTTGTTTCCATTTCAGTTTCAATCTGTGTAAGAAAGTAATTAAACTTATTGCCGTTAAATATAGAGTAGTCACTTTGTATTCCTATATTTATCTTCGTAACTTCAGTTGTAAACTCGACATATTCTTCAGACATATCTGGAATGGCACTCTTCTTAAAAAAGTTTCCCGAATATGATTTGCTTTTTTCTTTTCCTAGATCATTACTTTTTATTGTAACTTCAGCTTCAGATTCAGTGATTTTCACACTAATGGAAACACCTTTACTAGATGTCTCGAATGACTTAACCGGTATAACTGAACATAAACCATTTGTTTCCTTAGTGCTAGAAATACCATCTGGTGATTGTTCAAATATTGCATCAAATACATCATCAGACAAAAAGAGATCTGACATGATAAGCTCGTCGACTGTATCTTCTATAGATGCTGCCGATAACGTAGCTTTACCATTTGCATCTATATAGTCTACTGTTTTTGACACTTTAAACCCGTCATTATCATAAAAAACAACAATGCTCCCGGATGTAATGATTGATTTCACTTTGTCAGCAAAAATTATTTCCTCTTTGCTTGCATCATAAGAGATAACATCTTCTTTATCAATCTCTATAACATCCTCAGAATATGTGTAGTCGTAATAATCATCAACCCACATTTTTCCAGAATACAGCTCATATGCGGAAGAAACCATTTCCGTTGCTTCTTTTTCTGATATTTTTTTACTTAATTCTGACTTGTTTATCAATCCTTCACTTATAGCTAAATCGATAAGTTGATCATCTGAAGGTAACTCAGAAAGGCCAAGATAAATCTTGACCTTATAGGCTCCTATAGCTCTCATTGCGGTAAGTGCTGCATATTCTCCGACAACCTTCTTGTCACCGTCAAATTTATTTGAATCATCCAAAATAGCCCACTCACGGGCTGATTGAATAGTTGCGAAATATTCGTTGTCAGGTAAGACATCTGCATAATACGGCGTATCATTTTGGTATTCTACCATATTGAACTTGTCTGACAGCATGGATACCCATTCATAACGTGATATGCTACCTTCACTTGAAGTCTTAATAATCACACCTATAATAATTGCAGTAACAAGTGTTGCTATACTTGTTGCTATGATAAGTATTTTTTTCTTATTCATCTTTTGTCCACCACATTGCTAATCTAAACACATCTGTTAGGTGACTTAGTTATCATATTCATCCATAAGATCATTAGCCCCTTCCATAGATATCAATCCTTGATATATCAAAGCATTTTGTTTATTCATCTACGTCAAGCCTAAAAAACAAGGTATTTGTATTGTCCATAGTTGCTATGTTTCCATCAAAAGAGTCTCGTGCCTTACCATCAGCAATAACTATAACAATCCCATCATATCCAATCGGAACACGCTCATAAAATTTTACTCCAAATCCAGGGTTTCCATCTTTGTCTGTGAATCTTCCCAAATCCACTCTATCTTCATAAATATCTGTATAGTCCTTTCCATGATAGTTTAGTGATTCTCCATCAAATTCACCATTTTCATCCATTAGCAATGTATAATAATCTGTAGTTATATCTGATGAAATCCAACCATACTTATCATAATCTTCCTTCTTAAAGGTTATTTGGTAAATAACACTTCTCCATTCATATCCTTCAACCGCTTCATGCTCATCATCTGATTCAAAAACTTCATAATCATAGAATACTATTTCACCAGTTACTGGCATGTTAGGGGCATCATCACCCTGTGTATTAAAATCTCTTGGCACATTATATTCAACATTGCACTTCAATCCATATTTTTCAAACGCAGCTTCTAACGGTTCTCCAACAGTTTCTCCACAAACGCTACAAACAGGGGCATCCTGATAATTTGCTTCCGAAAGCTTATGCCCTAACGCTTCTCCTTCAGTCTGTCCACACCTACTACATGTTTTGGGTTCAGTACATGTAGCTTCCTTCCAATCATGACCAAGAGCCTCTCCTTCCGTTTCCCCACAACCTGTACATGTTTTGGGTTCAGTACAAGTTGCATCTACCCATGTATGCTCATGTCCACATCCTGTGATAGAACCTAAAATCATAACACTAACAACCACTAATGATATAAGTTTCTTCATTTCTTATCTCCTTAATCAATCATTTTAGGGCATTATAATTGCCGAACTATTGTCAGTTTATCACATTGTGAATATCTCCACAATGTCGCTAATCACAACTCCTTCTTATACTTTTATTAAATAATTATTAAGGAGTGATGGCGTATTATCGATTATTCTCCATTATGGGAAACGATGAAGCAGAAGAATATCTCCCAGTATTATCTACTGAAACACGGTATAGATAATAAGACTCTTGATGGACTCAAGAAGAATAAGAATATTACTTTATATACTCTTGAAAAGATCTGTACAATTCTTGATTGTACTCCTAATGATGTCATTACATTTGTTAAACAATAATACTATGATAAAGAACTCATAATAAAAATAGGGCTTCTTCAGAAGTCCTATTTCTTTTTTAGCTTTTCCTCGAGCTTTTTATTATATCTGTCACAGACTTTTTCAAGTTTTCGAAAATCCAGACATCTCTTTTTCCCTTTAAATATGTTTTCATTATCATCTTTAGTACATAACAAATACAAATTCTTTGCCTTGTCGCGCACAGTTTTTTCATTTACTTCTTTTCTGCACCAACTAAGTTCTTTTATGCAAAGTCTTTTCCACGCTTTCTTGGCTTGTGTATCTTTTTCGTGA
>JAEEGL012356233.1_pt1 | contig 10848 bp, 4 predicted proteins | sample 9134231 | NCBI WGS metagenome assembly JAEEGL01 (sample SAMN16246548, study PRJNA631951) | gut metagenome | biome: gut microbiome; feature: rumen; material: fiber-attached | host: Bos | place: Iran: Karaj | collected 2018-10
GTAGTCGGGCAGGACGGTGGTCTGCCCGTCGAAATGGAAGTACTTGAAATCAGGGTTGTTCTCCATGAGATCAAGCAGTCCGTCAACGAGCTTGACGAAAAGGAGGCGGTATTCCTGGAAAGTGCGATACCATTCACGGTCCCAATGGGTTCCGGAAATATAATGTGCGTTTGGCATAGGTTTCCTTTTTTTTGCGCAGGGCGGAGCCTGCGCATCTTCATGCTTTCTGCGCAGGGCGGAGCCTGCGCATCTTCATGCTTTCTGCGCAGGGCGGAACCTGCGCATCTTCATGCTTTGGGGAGGGTCACGCGTCCGCGTGACCGGCCCCGCAGGAGCGGGGCTCTCCCATTTTTATGCAAAGTCCTTTGTGGCGGTGGCGAAGGAGCCGTCGGCGTTGGCGACGGCGCAGACGGCGGTGACGGGCTTCTCAAAGTCCGCGAAGACGCCGCCCTTCGTGCCGAGGATAAGATCGCAGGCTTCTTCGGCGGTCATGGGTGTGAAGTTCGGTTCGTTCTGGTCGTCGGCGGGGCGGTTCTTCTCATAAGTCGCGACGTAGTAGGCTTCACCGGGCTTCAACGCAAATTCGCGGACGAGCAGGGCGTCCTTGCGGACGATGGCGAGCCAGCCTTTGCTGCCGTCTGGCGTGACGACGGCGGAGATGCGGGGCGTGTCCAGCGAGTCATGCTCATAGTCCATGGAGAGCATGACATAGGCGAGCGCGTCGCGCGGGGCCATGCCGGAGGCGATCTTTTCGGCGACTGGATCGGTATGGGAGCCGTTCGTCACAATGGCGTAACCGTTCGCGAGACGGAGGCAGTCATATGCGATGTAGGGATTCTTCTGGATGTCGTTTTCAAAGCCCGGCTTGGGGACGATGGCGACTGCGTTGGCGAGAGTTTTAGCCATGCGGTTCGGGAAGGAGCGTGAAGAGACGCGGTAGAGGGCGGCTCCGCGGTTGTCTTTTGTTCTGGCGATGGCGACGATACGACCGATGTACATGGTGGGTTCCTTTTTTTAATGTTTAAATTTTTGAAAAAATAATTAACGGTTATGAATAATGTAACCTCTTCCCGCGACAAAGGAAGCGGCTTCGCGGAATTTTCCATTGCGATATTCCCACGCGATAATATTGGCGGGGATGTTTTTCGATTCCGTAGGCGCGTAGTACTCCCATTTTTCGCAGGACGGCATGTTCACGCTGGCTGGCGCGCCTCTGAGGATGGAAGTCGCTTCGGCATTCTTGGTGAAGAGCCAGTAGGCAACGCCTGGCTCGATAGTGCTTACTTGACAGTAAACTCCTGTTTGTGAATCAAAAGTAAATAGGGTATAATTTTGAAGAATGGCGGTAATATCGGCCAGTGTGAGATAGCACGGGAAGGAGATCAGATTCCAGCCGGGATGGATAGCAATGGCCTGCTCAACGTTTGAAATAGTGCCGAATTGCCATGATTCCGTTGCGGCGGTGGCTGTGACGGATACCGGCTTGCTGGGCAGCAGGTCGCCTGAGACAGCACGGACCAGCGCGGATGCGGATGTCTGGCCATCCTCCGCCTTGAGATAGAATGTGCCGTTGAAATCTTGATAGGTTTGGCCGTCGTCGAAGCTGACTTGCAAGGTGGCACCTTGGGTGGCGGTGGCCTTGACGGTTAAGCCTTTGCTGTTGGAATAGACGTTGTAAGGTTCTGTCTGGCCTTGACTGTTGAACATGTTGACAGTTGGCATGGCAGTCTGGTTGATTTTTAATTCGACGACATCGCTGTTCAATACTCCGTCGCGTTTGGCGATAGCTTTGATGACACAAGGCGATGTGACAATAAGTCCATTAGTCACGTCATAGATGAGTTCGCTAGTGGTCGGATCGGAGCCGTCAAGCGTGTAGTAGATGGAATTCTTGTCAACGACCTCCGCAGGAAGAGGGCCTTCGCAGGGGGAACCGTCTTCGCCAGCGTCATCGACAGGGAATAGGTAGCTGGTTTGCATGGAGACTTTCATGGAGCCATCCGGCTGTTTGGTGACGGTGATTTGTGGATTGGAGGCTTTGACGGTGATGGTGGCGGACAAGCTCAAAGCGGGGGAATAAGGCGTCTGGGCATCAAGGAATACTTTTGCCTTGACGACCGATGACTTGTCAATCATGATGGGATTATCCGTGGCTTCGCCGTTATCCTCAATGGTGTAATAGGAATTGGAGGTTCCTTGGGGTTCTGTTCCATCAAGCGTGTATGTCACTCGATAGCCGAAATCAGGGGCGTTGGAAGCCAGGAAGAGTCTCACATAGTCTTGGATGATGGTGGTGCTGTAATCCGTTTCTTTCTCGAAAATGAGTTTGACTGGGTCGGGAGTCCATTGAAAACGGTCTAGCCAAATGCAGTTGACAAACGCGTTGTATTCGGCGAGGAGTTCTTCATAATACGCTTTGTCGTCAGGATCTGTCAAATCGTAGTCGCTTTTCTGTGGTTTTTCAGGACCATCTTCTTTGTTGTATTTGCCGTCGAAGTCAAAAGACGGCTCGCTTTTCAGAAATTCGATGATCACTTCATGGGAATAGGTTCCGTTCGGACTCAAGCCGCCTGGAATTTCCAGATCGACTGCTTCCCATTCTTGCTCCAGGCCATATCCCCAAATATTGCTGAGTTCTGAAAGTTCTCCATCCACATAGACATTCAGGACATCGTTGTCCGTTTGTGTTTTATAAGCGAAGGAGAAGGTGCCCGGACCGAAGAACGAGATGTATAGCCGTGTGCATGTATTGTCGGTTTTAGTGCTTGGTGTGGCGGAACCCAGATTGGAGCGCAGGCATGACTTGCCGTAATAGGGGGTGGTGCCATCCGCTGTCTTGGATTGAACGGACCAGTAGGATTCATTGGACATCTTCTGGATGACAGGATTGTTGTCGTCGTCATATATTGTGAAACCGATTTCGTCATAGGCATATTTGCGGTATTCCTGTTTGACCAGAAACGACGCATCAATGTCCAATGCGGCGGCGATATCCTTCAGGCTGGCTGCATTGACGATTGCACACGTGAAGGCAATAAGGACTGCGGCTAGTCTTTTGTGTAGTTTCATCATGGTTGTTTCCGTGTCGGAAGTTGTGGATTATCTGAAGGCCAGCCAGAACATGAGGGCGCCGAGAAGCGCGAACAGTGCGGCCATGACGAGTTTTGTTGAAAATACATGATTTTTTGCCCAGTCGCCGAGCGACTTGGCGCCGACACCGTAGGCGGCTAGCACTGTGATGACGGCAAGCGGGAGGATGAAAAACAGATTGTAGCAGGTCAACATTCGGATGAAACGGGCGTTGAAACCTTGGGCGGACATGGCTGCCAGCATGGGAAAATAAACCTGTCCCGTGCAAGCCAATTCCATTGTAGAGACCATGCCGCCGAGCAGAACGGCGGCAGGGCCCATCAGCCATGTCCGGTAGGTCGTGAATTTGCGGATTTTCTCATGAATGTTGCGATGTGTGTCTTTGGAAAGTCCCATGTCCATGTCGCTGGCCTTGCCTGTGCGGCGGAAGCGGATGGCGTCCCGCAAATGCAGAACGCACAGGACGAGTCCGACAATTCCGATGCCGCCGTAGAGGACGATTTTCAACCAACGCCAGTTCTGCAACTGGCGGAGAACGGAGGACAGGGCGAGACCGAAGAGAAAATAGGTGATGAAAACGCCCAGACAGAAGCAACTGCCGACGACGATGATGTCGCGGCGGCGACGTTTCAGATAGAGTAGATAACTGATGAGAAAAATGGATGTCGCAAATGCGCAGGGATTTACGCCGTCAACGAGACCACCGAGAACGATTCCGCTCCATGTCAGTGTTTTGAGAAAAGCGCTCATGCGATCTTGTTCGCCTTGCAGTTCTTCTTGCGACAGCGGTTGCAACCAGAAGATATCATCCGATGGAGCGGTTTCAAGGGCAGCCTGTATTTCGTCCGCTGTCACGAAGCGTCCCGTTACATAGCCATTACTCCATGCAACCATTGGAGCCAGATTCTTGTCGTCCAACGGAATATGGAGGGCTTTGCGTGCGCGGGTGAGCATGGCCTGGCCTTCAAGCGTCGTGACATCATAGGAACTGATTTCCAGTTTGGGAAGAGCCTCCTGCAAAAGACTGAATTCGCGACGTTGGCGGGAACATTTCTGGCAGCCAGGCTGTTCAAAGAACAGGAGAAACGCCTTCCCGTCGGAAGAAACCTTTGGCGTATCCACTTTGGATTGAAGACGGTGGCGATATTCCACGTATGGCTTGTCTGCCTTGTCCGCGAGGGTCTGGACATCGGCAAAAAGAGGATCAGACGGAAGATCGCGGAGCAATTCCGGCAAGTCCTCTTCCCGTTCCTCGAATTCTTCCAGATCTGGAATGAATGTTTTTCCAACCAGCAAGATGGGAAAAGAGCTGCTGCCGGCACGGGTATCCAGAAGTTTTTCGACAGCGTTCAGGAAATGGTAGTTTTCCTGAATGTCGATATCGGCGACGATAAGTACCGGATCCGTCGGCGATGTGTGCCCCGTCATCCAGAACTGCTTGAATTCCAGACATTCATCGCAGTTTGGCGAACCAAACATCAGAATCCATGGGCGCGCTTCAATGGATATGGCTAGGAGCAGAAGTCCAAGAATGAATCCAAGTGCTTGTCTCATCCAAACTTATTGCTCCGTTTTAAGACATTGCACATTGCCGATGCGGTTTTTCCCATGTTTTGCATAAAACATAAATGATTTCATCTCTTTAAGAAAATCCGCCGGGAAGGAGAGAGTGATGGTCAGGCCGTCTGCACGGGGGACTTTTTCAATCGCAACTTCGGCGGGAAGATCGTTGAACTGCAATTCGTTGGCGATTTGCGTCCATGTTTCGACCATTTTCAGCGTCTGGACCTTTTGCTCTTCGACGGAGACCGGTTGGAAAGCGACGAGATCCGCCCTGCGTTCCTGGGGTCTGCGGAAAGGGAGTTCATTCTTGGAGGCGAGAATTTCAAAGCTGGCCTTATAGGGGCCATTTCCCTGAATATTCGCCGGAATGGTGATTTTGCTCTTGTCGAACTTGAGACGCGGGAGCGCCACATATCCTTTGAGCACAACGAAGACAGGCCCGTAATTTTCAATGCCCGTGGCGGGAATCTCGATTTTTTCAGCGAAACGTCCTTGCGGGAACATCCGTTTCTTGGCGGTGGCCTCAAGCGTGTAAGTCTGCGGAGCCGTTTTCGTGAATTTGACGTCGAAATATGGATTCTCCTTTGGTTGGGACAATTGCAATTTGCTATCGTCAAGCTTGGTCTTGATGACGAACGTCCGGGTGAACGGAATGTAACCGTGGTAGTAGTCAAAATTAATGCAGACTGCAGGGGTGAAGTCGATTAGCGGGACGAGTTCGCCGATGACCCCCAGCCTGACGGGAGGTTGATCTTTGACAACGACCATGAGCGTGCGGTCGAATTTCCCTTCTTTGATGCGTGTCCCGTCGATGGTGAAGGGGATGGGCAGTTCCTGATTGGGAAGCAGGATGCGGTTTTCGACGGGGGTGTCGAGCTGGATGCAGCGGCATGTTGATTTAACGTCGCGGACCGTCACTTGTCTGTCCGATATGTTTTTCAAAGTATAGACAACGGATTTGGTCTGGAATTCATAGATGGTGCCGACATTGCCGCCATGCGTTTCTTTGATGGCCAGGGGGTAGTTGGCGGGGGCTGTCCCGGATGTCAAGACATAAAATGGTTGTCTTCCTGTAGCGGCGGGAAGTTCTTGCTCTTCGTTCGTTTCTTCTGCGGTAAGACAGGGTTGCAAGAGGAGAAGCAGGCCCAGACTGAAAATAAGAATGCGTAGGTTGTTCATCATATTACCGTTTCGATTATTGTTGCATAACAGAAGAACGATTCATGGGGCGTGTCCCGCCAGGGATGGCGGAACATGCCGTTGAACATTCAGACTCTGTAATTTTCGAATTGTTTCATTTATTCATGACGGCATCGCGTTTCTTTCGGAACGACAGATGCCGATTCGCGTCAGGTTATTTGTAAATCCAGACACCGGTCGTTTCCGGGACGTCGTTTTTCAGTTCGACGAGCTTGCCGTTGCGGTAGACGTACATGACGGTGTTCTGTACCTTGCCGGGATAGGCCATCATGGACCAGCCAGCGGGGACTTCAACGGGGGCATCGTTGGTCATGGTGATTCCTTTGATGGAGAAGGACTCGTTGTTTCCAAGGAAGACCCAGTATGCTCCGCCCGTTGCGACTGGGCCGTTGTAAATAGCCATGTTGTTGTTGCTGGTTGCCGCCCATATTTGCTGGATGCCATCGAAATAGGTGTTCGGCAAGAGTTTAAGCGAATGTGGCACGCCGATAAGATTCCATCCGCGAGCGAGGTGGACATCGACGTCCGCCGCAGTTCCGTAGGTGATGGTGTGGATGGCAGAGCATGTTGCGGGTGCGCTTTCGGCGGAGGGCTGGCTGTCCAGATAGGGGAGGCGGTCATCGACGGCGAGGTTGCTGATCTGCCATGCGTGGGAACTATCCAGATAGAGTTCGACGGAGTTGGCGCCGTCCTCCCATGAATAGACGAAGAATTCATCCGCGTCGTTTTTGCAGAGGACGGCCTTGCTACTGGGGGGCGTCAGGCCGGCGACGGGCGGGACGGTACATTCGATGACAGTGAAGTCGTGTCCGTCAACGGTTTCAATGGCGGATGTCGTGATAGCGGGAACTTCCAGTGAGGTGAATGTCTGGTCCGCGAAGATGCGGATGCGATAGACGTTGTCGTTGAAGATATAGGAACCGTATCCGACGGCGATGTTCGCACTGCCGCCGCAGCATTGGTTGGTGGTGGGGACCATGAGTCCGGAGAAGGGGATGTCCGTCATTCGGATGGTGGAGCTGTCTTCGTCATTGGCGACGAGAACGCTGAGTGTTCCGGAGAACGTGCCGTCCTGCGAATTGATTATGATATTGGAAAGCTCTTGCGCGAGAAGGCCTTCCGATGCGTTCGAAAGCGTCAGAGCCCTGTTTTCCGACAGTTTTACATAGCTTGGGACGTATGCGCCGTCCGGGCATTCGGCAACGAAGTACATGACGGACGTGCCGACGCAATAGGCGATGGACTTGTTCGCAAGGAACGTCGTGCCCGTGGGCGTGAGCGGGATGATTTCACCTGTATCAAGCAGCAATTTGGAAAACATGTCCTTGCCGCTGAAAATCCATGTGTCTGTAACGATGTCGGCTGTGATCTGACGTTCGGAGGCAGGCATGATGGTGAGCGTTCCGGCAATTTCGCCGACGTAGCCATTGCCCTGTTCATTCAGGAAGGCGGGGGCGTAGAAGAAGACGGTGCCGTCTTCGTTGACGCAGGTGGTGAATTCGATGGTCTTGTTCAAACGGTGGAGATGGAGCCGGGCGTAGGCGATGCCTGTGTTGTCGATGTCGTAGGCGAGCCATCCTTCCGTGAGGCCGTCAAGGTCATCGTATTCTCGGAGGGCGCCGTTGTAGATTCCCGCATATTCTTCAGGCGAGAGGGTGACAGGCCGGAGTGTGCCGATATACTCCTTTCCTTTTGCGGAAAGGAAGGTGACGGTTCCCGTAGCGTCTTGGTTGGCGGAGACGGTGATGGTTTCGCCGCCGTCGGCCGTTGCGGTGAGGGAGAGTGTCTGCGTCTGGCCGTCATAGCTGGACCATCCGCAGATGGCTGTCGCGGGCTCTATGCTGTCACGCGTCGTGACGGTAATGGTCATCGTGTTGTCGTCATTCTGGAACATGTGGAAGAGGCCGTCGAAGGCTCCGATTTCGCTGCCTGTGCTGGGTGCGAGGGATGCGCTGAATGCCTTTGTGGCGGCCAGCCGTCCTGCGCCGACATCAATGACGGTGATGGTGAAGGATATGGCGTGCGGTTCGTCCGGATCGATGGAGAATCCCATCGACGTCAGATACAACGTGGAGGTGAGCGGGTTCGACGTCGTGGCGGTAGGCACGCCGACGATGGAGACGCGCGGGTTGTCTTCGTCGTCAAGGTTATTGACGAAGGAGAGGCCGTCTGGCAGGTTCAGTTCGGTGATGTCGCAACCGGGCACGTCGCCTGTGCAGACAGGAAAATCAAGTGAGACGGCGACGCCGACGGGTACCGTGAAGTCGCGTGTTTCCGGCATGGGACTGAAGGCAGACTGGGCGAAGATCATGATGGTGGTCTCGCTGGCCTCACCGATGATGCAGTTCCCGTCGGCGATGGCGTGGAGGGTGACGACGACGTTCTTGCTTCCCGTCCATGGGATTTGTGTGAAGGGGATGGTGAGAGGGATGGTGAGCTGTGCGTCCTCCGGCCATTCGCATGTGACGTCGACCTCGGTGACTTTGATGTTGTTGCTTTGGGAGACGACGGTGTATCGGAAGGCGATGGGGTCGTCGCTGTTCTGGAAGTCGCGTTTCAGCAACGGGATTTTAACGATGTTGTTTTCACGTTGGATGCTGATGACGGATTTCGCCATGCTGATTTCGGAGGTAAGGGAGGACTGGCGGTAGGTGAGTTCGCCGGTGATGAAGTCATCCTGGCCAGTGGTTTCGACGGATATCCAGTAGTCGGTGTCCGCCGCGTCGTCGCAGGAGAAGACGAACTCGCAGCCGTCCCGCAGGAAGCCGGATGTTTGATTGAGTAGCGTGAGGCCGTCTGCGGAATAGACGGAAATGGTTACGACCGCACTGTCGCCGGCGGCTGGGGCGGACGCGTTGAAAATCCATGTGGAACCTTTTCGTGCATTGAATTTCATCCACTGGGCCGCGGCCTGCGGGCCGGCGTAAATGGTCGCGGCGGTGTTTCCGGCCAGCGGGAGGGATGCGTTGTTGTATTTGATGTTCTCCAGCGTGTCCGTATAGCCAGCCCGCCACATCTTTTCCCATTCGGCGAGCTTGGCGGCGACGGCGGCCGCGTCGCCCATGTCGCTTTCGCCTCGCTTGACTGGCTCCAGATAGTAGCCGGTGGCGCGGGTGTTGTCTTTGACGACGCGGCACATCATGAGCGTTGGATAGCTGATGGCGCCATTTTCCCATCCGGCCTTGACGACACCTGGCGTGGCGAGGGACTCCTGGATGGCGCGGTTCGCGGCGAGTTTCTCCAGCCCCTGCTCTGCGGTCGCACCGACGCCCTTGAGATAGGTGTCCTCGTAGATGAGGAGGGAAGGTCCGCGACCGTTGCGGCGGCGGAAGTCCAGAAGGACGTTGTAGTAGTTCTTGACGGCGTTGTTAAAAGCAGTCTGCGAGAAGACGTTGAGCTCCATGCCCACGCAGTAGGGGCACCAGCCCAGACCGCTGAAATACATGAGAACGGGCTTGTTGGCGTTGTAGGCGTTGGCCATGGCCTTGTCGATGTCCATGGTCCATTTGCCTAATGTCGCGCCAGTCCAGTAGGGGCGTGTCATGCTACCAGTCGTGGGAGAGGCAACGGTCTGGTGCATGACGAATTTGAAGGTGTCCTTCAGTGAGGACGTTCCGCTGGCGGAGATTTTAATATAGTATGTAAGGCCAGTAGAACTGCCGGAGGCCGTGTCGAACCAGAAACCGTTGTTGAATTCCATCATGGATGCGAACGTGAATGACGCGAAGGGGGAGCTGGAGAGGGCTTTGTTGTTGACGGTATAGACATCAACGGTGTAGGCGTGATTGGCCTTGACGGCTTCTTCCTCGCAGTTGGCGTAGCACCAGTAGCGCTTGCCTTGGTTGCCCGTGAATTTGAACCATTGCGTGCCGCCTTTCGCCATCTCGACATTCGTCGATTGGGCCAAGCCGGAGGCGCCGATTTTCGGCAGGGCGTTTTCCCATGGGACGACACCGAGGTCGATTGCGGTCGGAAGAGTGGATGTCTGCTGTTTCCAGTAGTTAGCGGTGAAGCATGTGTTGGGGAAGCAGTTGTCGAGGATGTTTTCAATGATGCTTTCCGTCCATGATGCGCTGCTGGAATTGACGGAGATGCCGAGAATATTGGCCGTGCCCGTGCGCGGCATGGGGGCGGCCGTGGCCGTGTAGGTGGCGCCTAGGCTTTTGGTGATATCGGGCAAGGTGACTTGGTCGCCGGTGAACGCCTTGTAGGTTTCATCCGTGAAATTTGCGTCCCTGTTGACCTTGAAGATGAAGAATGTCGGCAATCCGCTGTTCGTGCCCAGTTGTTTTTTATAATAATCGTTAAGCCGCGAGAGATGGCTGCCTTTATTACGGTAAAGGATCAATTGGCGTTCCGTGGCGTATTGCTTGAACGCCGCCGTTTCCCAGACCTGCTTTTCCAACGCTTCGCAAACGGCGCAGTTGGTGCCGGCGTAGAAGACGGCGAGCAGCGGACGGTTGTTTTCGAGAGCGTAGCGTTTGGCCTCCCCCGCGCTCGTGAGCCATTTGCCGAGCCATTTGTCGGTGTTGGTCAGATCGGACGGATTGACTGGATCGTCCGGATCGACTGGATCGTCCGGATCGTCTGGATCATCCGGATCGTCTGGATCATCCGGATCGTCCGGATTGATTGGAATGGAAGCGTCGATGGAAGACCAGACAGTGTTCGGGAAGCTGTTGTTGATAATGTTTTCAATGATGCTTTCCGTCCATGATGCGCTACTGGAATTGACGGAGACGCCGAGAATATTGGCCGTGCCCGTGCGCGGCATGGGGGCGGCGGTCGCCGTGTAGGTGGCGCCTAGGTTTTTGGTGATATCGGGCAAGGTGACTTGGTCGCCGGTGAACGCCTTGTAGGTTTCATCCGTGAAGTTTGCGTCCCTGTTGACCTTGAAGATGAAGAATGTCGGCAATCCGCTGTTCGTGCCCAGTTGTTTTTTATAATAATCGTTAAGCCGCGAGAGATGGCTGCCTTTATTACGGTAAAGGATCA
>JAEEGL013498465.1_pt1 | contig 10848 bp, 11 predicted proteins | sample 9134231 | NCBI WGS metagenome assembly JAEEGL01 (sample SAMN16246548, study PRJNA631951) | gut metagenome | biome: gut microbiome; feature: rumen; material: fiber-attached | host: Bos | place: Iran: Karaj | collected 2018-10
CGGGCGTATCTGGGCACGGTGGAGGTATTCGGCAAAACGCTGGAGCCCTTCGGCTGCGACTCGCTTACAGTGAACACCTATCTGGGCACCGACGGGATCAAGCCGTTTTATGAGACGTGCCTCGCCCGGAACAGGGCCATCTTCGCCCTGGTGAAAACCTCCAACCCATCCTCCGGCGAGCTGCAGGACCTGGCAATAGACGGGAAAAAGGTCTATGAGCGGGCGGCGGAGCGGCTGACGGAGCTGTCAGTCGGCGCAGCGGGCCGATACGGCTACGGCCCCATCGGCGCGGTGGTGGGCGCCACATATCCGGAGGAGCTGAGCGCCCTGCGAAAGGCGTTCCCCTCCCTCTTCTTCCTCGTCCCCGGCTACGGGGCCCAGGGCGGCTCCGCAGACGATGTGAAGGGCGCCTTCGACAAAAACGGCGGCGGAGCGGTGGTGAACTCCTCCCGGGGCATCATCTGCGCGTATAAAAAACGCGGCGGCTCCTTTGACGGCGCGGCGCGGGACGCGGCGCTGGAGATGCGGGAGGCGCTGCGAAAGGCCGCCGGGCTCTGATGGACGCCTTCCTGAATCTGGAGGCGGCGATCCTCCTGTTCTTTCAGGAGCATGTGCGCGTGGGCTTCTTGAGCCTGATCCTCACGTTCCTCACCGTTCTCGCCGACCGCGGGATACTCTGCATCGCCGTTTGTCTTGTGCTGATCGCGGTGAAAAAGACCCGCTACCGGGGGATCACCGTGCTGTGCTGCCTTGGCCTCGCGTTCCTTTTCAACAATATCATCCTGAAAAACCTGATCGACCGGCCGCGCCCCTATGAACTTTTCTCCTGGCTGGAGACGGTGGGGTCCCTGCCCCCGGACAGTTCCTTTCCCTCGGGCCACGCCTGCTCCTGCTTCGCCACAGCCTACGGCATCCGGAAGTCTTTCCGGGGAAAGACATGGCTTGTATACATCCCGGCTTCGCTCATTGCCGTGGGCCGGGTCTATGAAGGCGTTCATTTCCCTTCGGACGTGATCGTCGGCGCTATCCTCGGCACCCTGTTCGCCATGGCCGCTTACCGGCTGCGGATACGATATCTGCATTTTCCCAAAACGGAGTGAGCCGCGCGGCGCCCTGCAAAGAATCCGCGCTGAGCAAAAGAAAATGGTTGACAAACCCTTGCGGTTGTTGTAACATATCTTTTGCTGACGGACGATTAGCTCAGCTGGTATGAGCATCCGCTTGACGTGCGGAGGGTCACAGGTTCAAGTCCTGTATCGTCCACCATGAAAGAAACCTCTTTTGCCCGCTTGGGCAAGAGAGGTTTCTTGTTGTTTGGCTGACGGTTGCAAATCGCTTTTACAAACGTATAATATAAATGCAGACCGTGTTTGATTTGTCACAGTATTAATTGCGGAGGAGCATATGAAAAAACACAGCTTGCTGATTATGTCGATCCTTCTGCTGCTGGTGTCTTTTTTCGCAGCATGGTATTGCGACCATTTGTTCAACCGTCTCTTTGTACTCATTATTCCGATATATTTGATTCTGCTGACTGGTTTCTTCGTTTTATTGGTGATCAGTATCCGGCGAATCGTAAAGCAAAAGGAACACTCATGCATTATTGTTATTGTTGTTTTAGCGTTGACGGCCATTCTCACTGTGTTCTTTCCATTTCGGGATGCAAGAGTGAAATATGAGCTAAACAGATTTGAATCAGACAGGCTGGAAATCGTGGAGATGATTAAAAATGACCAGTTACAGCCAAAGGATGAACTCGGAAACGTCGTTCTACCTGTTGGATATGGAAGATTGTCGTCCGACGGGATGGTGTTCGTATATCAAAATGATGAGGCCGGACAGGTAATTGGTTTTTGGATATTCAGAGGCATGTTGTCCGGCTCTGTTGAATTGGTCTATTCTACCGGCGGAGAAGATCTGATACGAGCAAACGAGTCCGGCCACCCAATCACAAAGATTGAAAGGCTGAAAGAGAATTGGTATTATGTTGAAACGGATTATTAAGAATATCTTTTCACAGTTTTAGCCATGAAAGAAACCTCTTTTGCCCGCTTGGGCAAGAGAGGTTTTTGTTGTTGACGCCAACTGATTATAGTATAATAACCTCGACGAACGGTGATCTGGGGAGGCGCAGGGATTTGAAACTGGCGACGATATTCGAAGAAAAGCCCGAAAGCTGGGGATTCAGGGGCGATCCGTATTTTTGGGATCACCTGAAAGCGCTTGCGGAGGATAGGGATATACTGACTCCTGACGAACTGGAAAAGTGGATAAAAGAGGAATACTTTTCGCTTTCAGGCAAGGCTTTGACCGACGAATACGGCGATTTTGCCGTAATTGCACAGTTTGCTCACGGAGGAATGAGCTCCGGCGGCGTTGATAACGAATGGTGGATGGAAAAGGGAATCCCTCTGCTGAAAAGCAGGTTGACCGCACTCTGACAGATTCCCCATCTGCGATGGGCTCGTCCCGGCGGTCCGCAGGAACAGGGGGGGACAGCCGGGCTCAGATCGCTCTGTGACGCGGCAAAGGAAAACGGGATATCGGCGCTGCACGACGAGTTCGCCGCAGACGATCCATCCGGTCAGGACGACGGCGCGGTGACAGTCAGAAGGATCTTATGATCCGGCTTCCGGTACCCGGAGAAGGAGGGCGCGTTATGCCGTCAAGCAAATCGTATCTCGAATACATCCAGGATCAGCTCTCCGGGCTGGAGGGCGTGTCCTGGCGCGCGATGATGGGGGAGTATATCCTTTATTACCGCGGGAAGATCATCGGCGGCATCTATGATGACCGCCTCCTCGTCAAGAAAACGAAGTCTGCCGAGGCCATGATGCCCTCCGCAGCGGGGGAGCTGCCGTATAAGGGGGCAAAGGAGATGCTGCCGGTGGACGACGCCGACGACCGGGCGTTTCTGGAATCGCTGCTGAACGCCATGGCAGACGAGCTCCCGGCGCCGAAAAAAAGAAAATGACCGTGACTTGAACAGCCCTGTATTCAGGGCGGTTTTATACCATTTGTCAAAGGAACGGAGTTGTGGTATAGTTGGGACAGCTATTTCGAAAGGAGGGACGGCATGAGCACTTCCCGGTTTACGGTCACATCGCTGCTGCTGCTCGCCATCATCATTTCCATCATCGGGTTTCTCTTCACAGTGCTGCTGCCGGAACTGTCAGACCACTCGGCGGTGAACGATTATTTCCCAATCGAGGGGACGAATCTCGGTGTGCGCTACTCCTCCCTGTACCCCAACGGGCTCTACACCGGCGAGAAGGGCACCCTCCGGCTGGAGGGGGACTTCGGCCACGACTGGGGCGCGGCAGCGGAGGGCGATGATCTCTACCTGAACGAATACAGATCCACCTCCCTGGGGCTGGCGTTCTGCGACGTGGTGCGGGTGGATCTGGAGACCTATGATAAAGAGGTCCTGTTCCGCAACACCATCCTGCGGGGCCGGTGCGCTTCCGGCGAGCTCGTCTGCCTCGGCGACTACCTGCTGCCCTCCATCTATCCGCAAAGCAATTCCCTCTGCCGGATCTACGCCATGTCCTCCCCGCAGCTCCGGCCGGAGGGAACGGGCGCTCTTGTCCTGTTCCTCGACCCGAAGACGGGCGATGTGCTGTACAGCGTCCGGGACGAAGATGCGCTGGAAGACAGCTTCGACGGCCGCTATCTGGCCCGCACGCTGGAGGAGGTGAGGGGATGACCTTCGGACTGGACGACAAGCGCCGCATGACCGGGGCGGGGCTTTACGTGCGCGTGTTTCAGCTCGCGTCGCTGCTGACGCCCGTCTACATCTTCCTCGTCTCCGGGTATATGGCGATCATCTCCCGGACGGGAGTTTTCTCCGTCCTCGCCGATCTGGGATACTCCTGCATCCCCCGGGCGGAGGCGCTGCTCCTCTCCTGGGTCTACCGGCTGACCTCCAGCGAGCTGACGGTCCACTTCGGGCTGCTGGTCTTCGCCTTCGTTTTCGGCCTCGTGGTCATGCGCCTGCTGAAAAAGCAGTCGACCGCCCTGTGGACGCGGCGCGTGCTGGCCGTGCTGATCGCCGTCGATCTTTTGATCCGGCTCATTCCCCTGCATTTCAACCTGGCCTTCGGGCTTGCCGCCGCCATCGCGGGCTTTGCCGTTCGACTTGGCTGCCTGATCCTGATCCTTCTCGACCTCCGCGCCCACAGGAAAGGGATCGGCGAACCCGCGGAATGAGTGTTGTACCCGAAAAACCGGGATCGGCGTTTTCGCCGGTCCCGGTTTTGTCCGTATCCACCGATCCGCGCTCCGTTCGGCTGCCGTCGCTCACGCCGGAAATGCCGCCCCGTGAGTAATAAGCAAACGCGCGATCAGCGATTGATTCCCCGGCCGTCATCCTGTATAATGCTGTCAGATATGCCGGGCAGCCGCATGGGCAGACAGGGTAAGGACAGTGACTATGAAAAACAGAGATCTGACACAGGGCAGCGTGCTGAAGGCCCTGATCTATTTCGCGATCCCCTTCGTGATCGCCAACATTCTCCAGTCCCTCTACGGGGCGGTGGACCTGTTCGTGGTGGGACAGTTCTGTTCCGTGGAAAGCGTGGCCGCCGTATCCACCGGCACCCAGGTGACCCAGATCGTCACCAGTCTGGCCGCGGGGCTCACCCTGGGCGGCACCGTGCTCATTGGGGAATACACCGGCGCGAAGAACTACGAGAAGGTGAAGCGCACCATCGGCACCGCGCTGACCTGCTTCACCGTGTTCGCGGTGATCGTATCGGCGATGCTGCTCATTTTCCGGCGGCCGCTGCTGCGGCTGCTCCGGGCGCCGGCGGAGTCCTTCGAGCTGACCGTCGTCTATGTGTCCATCTGCGCCTGCGGCACCGTTTTCATCTGCGGATACAACGCCATCAGCGCCGTACTGAGGGGATACGGAGATTCCAAACGCCCCATGATGTTCGTGGGTATCGCCTGCGTCCTCAATATCATCCTGGATTTCTTCTTCGTCGGCGCGCTCCGGATGGGCGTGGCCGGCACAGCTTCAGCCACCGTTATTGCCCAGGCGACAAGCATGTTCATCGCGGTGGCGTATCTGAAAAAGCACGATTTCCTCTTTGATTTCAAGCCCCGGAGCTTCATTCCGGACAAATACCTGGTGAAGCGGCTCATTACGGTCGGCGTGCCCATCTCGTTCCAGGAGCTCATGGTGCGCATCTCGTTCCTCTATCTGATGGTGGTCATGAACCGGAGCGGCGTCCATGCGGCGTCCATCATCGGCATCGGGGCGAAATTCGATATTTTCTCCATGCTGGCCGGCACCTCCCTGGCCTCCGCCACCGCCGCCATCACCGCCCAGAATCTGGGCGCGGGCAAGCCGGAACGGGCGCGGCGCTCCCTTGTTTACGCCCTCACCTGTGCCGTGGCCGTGGCAGCGGTATTCTTCCTGTGGGCCCAGATCGCGCCGGAGCGCATGATCGGCGTGTTCACCGACGATCCGGAAACCATTCGGGTAGGCGTGCCCTATTTCCGCTCCTGCAGTTTCGATTATCTGTTCGTGGCCATGGTATTTGTCATGAACGGATATCTGAACGGCTGCCAGAAGACCGTATGGACCATGTGCTCCAACACGTTCAGCGCCTTGTGCCTCCGGATCCCGGGGCTGTGGTATGTGGGCGCCCATTACCCTTCGGATCTGGGCATGCTCGGCCGGGTGGCCCCTCTTGTCACCGGTATCATGGTCGTCTACACCGCCATACTGCTGATCGTCATGCGGCGGCGGCTGGCGCGGCGCCTGCCCCAGGCGGAGAAATAAACCTGCAAAGCGGCCCGCCGCCTGGGCGGGTCGATCCTTTTATCCCGAAAGGAGACGGCTATGCTGCAGATCAAAAAACTCACTCTCACCCACCGCAAGGACCTGCGGACGCTCCTGCGGGATTTCGACCTGGTGCTGAATCCCGGCGACAAGGCCGTGGTCATCGGGGAAGAGGGCAACGGAAAATCCTCCCTTCTGAAATGGATCTACGATCCCCGGCTCATCGAGGACTATATGGACTGGAGCGGCGAACGGACCGACACGGGAGAAAAGCTGGGCTATCTGCCCCAGGAGCTGCCGGCGGCGCTGCGGGACGAATCGGTTTACGGCTATTTCTCGGGGCTCCCGGGGTTTTTCGACTGCCCGCCGCGGGAGCTTGCCCCCCTGGCGGCCCGGCTGAGCCTCCCTGCCGACGTATTCTACTCCGACCAGCGGATGGGCAGCCTCTCCGGCGGGGAGAAGGTGAAGCTCCAGATGGCGGGGCTCCTCCTCCAGAAGCCGGACGTGCTGCTGCTGGACGAGCCATCCAACGACATCGACATCGAGACGCTGGAATGGCTGGAAACGCTGATCCGGGACGGGCGGGAGGCGGTACTGTACATCTCCCACGACGAAGCGCTGATCGAAGCCACGGCCAACCGGGTGATCCTGCTGGAGCAGCTCCGGCGCAAAACAGTGCCCCGGTATACAGTCGCAAACATGCCCTTCCGCCGGTTCATGGAGGAACGGGCGGCGGGCTTTGAAAAGCAGGCCCAGGTGGCCGCGGGTGAGCGCCGGGACGAGAAAAAAGCGCTGGAGCGGTTCCGCCGCATCCAGCAGAGCGTGGAGCACGCCCAGAACACGGTCTCCCGCGGCGATCCCCACGGGGGCAGGCTGCTGAAAAAGAAAATGGCCTCCGTCAAGGCCATGGAAAAACGCTATGAGCGGGAGCATGAGAGCCTGACGGAGTTCCCGGAGTTCGAGTCCGCCATCCGCGTCAGCTTTTCCGATGCGGCAGCGATCCCCAGAGGGAAGACGGTACTGGAATTCGCCCTTCCGGAGCTCACGAGCGCCGGGGAGGATCGGCGGGACCTCGCCCGGAACGTGGATCTCACGGTGCGCGGGCCGGAGAAGGTCTGCATCATCGGACGCAACGGCGCAGGCAAGACAACGCTGCTCAGGCTGATTTACGGCGCGTTTTCCGGGCGGGAGGATGTGTCCGTCTTCTATATGCCGCAGGACCACGGGGAGCTGCTGGACATGGAAGCGGACCCGATCTCGTACCTGGCTCCCTCCGGGGAAAAGGAGGATGTCACCAGGGCCCGGACATTCCTGGGCAGCATGAAATACACCGCCGATGAGATGGCCCACCCCGTCTCGGAGCTCTCCGGCGGTCAGCAGGCCAAGCTGCTGATGCTGAAAATGGGCTTTTCCGGCGCGGGCGTCCTCATACTGGACGAGCCCACACGAAATTTCTCCCCCCTCTCCGGGCCGGAGATCCGGCAGCTCATCCGCGGCTTTCCCGGCGCGGTGATCGCCATCTCCCACGACAGGAAGTTCATCCGGGAATCCTTTGACCGGGTCCTCCGCCTCACGGAGGCGGGGCTGGAGCCCGCCGAGGTGTGAGCGCGGCTTCTCAGTTGACAGGGCCCCGGCGACATGATAGAGTTTTTCCGTCGGGAAAGAGTAAAAGCCCACGCGTCCGCGGGGCTTTTCCACAGAAAGGAGCACGGCATGTTCGATCAGAAAGCGAAGGATCTGTTTGCAAAAATCGGGATGGAGATCCCGCCGGTGGCGATCAAGTTCCACTTCCGCCGACCGGAGCATATCGAGCAGACGAAGGAGGTCACGGCCTTCTGCGAATTCCTGAAGCGCGCGCAGGACGGCGCGCGGTTCTGCATCGCCGCGGAGAACGAAAACTGCTGCGGCAAGATCCCCCTGGGCATGGCCCCCAAGGATGCGGCCACCGTCAGCGGCTGCGTGGGGGCGGAGATGAAGCTCTACCGCAACGCCGCGCCCAACCTGCGGCTCCACTGCAGCTACCCCACGGTGAGCCTTGGCGCCATCAACTTCGTGGAGTTCTGCCCCCTGGCGGAATGCGATTTTGACCCGGATCTTGTGATCTGCTTCGCGGAGACGGAGCAGGCCCAGCTCATCCTCCGGGCCACCAGCTATATCTCCGGCGATCTGTGGGAGAGCAGGAGCTCCTATGTTATGAGCTGCGCCTGGACCTACGCCTACCCCTACCTCACCGGCAAGGTGAACACCCTCATCACCGGGATGCACCACGGGCTGAAGCGGAAAAAGCTCTATCCCGCCGGACGGCACATCATCTCCATCCCCTATCAGAAGCTGGGCGAGGTGGTCACCGCTCTGGACGAGATGGTCTGGATCCCCCCGGACCTTCAGGAGGGCGCGCCGGACACCCCCTTCACCCATGAGGATATCGCCCGCAGTATAGGCGGCTGACCCGCGACGCCGCTCCCGCGTCTTTCTCCGGAGTTGTTGTGACGGTGCGCTATGTGCTTTTAGATTTTGATTATTATTGTAAATTACAGGGATGATTCTGCGTTAATTGGGATCGTCCCTGTCTTATTTTTAATTTGATTGCATTTACTGAAATGCCATGGTATTATAAATGTGCCACGTAATCGAATAATGTATGAACACAGACAGAGAAAGGTGGTTATGATATGGAGGGAATTGGGAAACTTGTAGAAGTTGATGTTCGGGAACTGTGGAAACACGAACAGTATGATTTTTCAAAGTGGCTCTCGAAAGAGGAAAACATCGAATACCTGAATGACATCCTGGGACTCACGCTTGTGGAAATAAACACTGAGGTATATGTCGGCCCTTATCGCTGTGATCTGGTAGCCAGAGACGAAACGACAGGGATAACAGTGATTGTAGAAAACCAACTTGAAGGAACAAATCACGATCATCTTGGAAAGATAGTCACTTACGCTTCTGGTCTCGATGCAAAGGTCATTGTGTGGATTGTGACAGATTCTAAGGAGGAGCATCGTTCCGCAATTGAGTGGCTGAATAATAATACCGTAAACGATATTAACTTCTTCCTAATTGAAATACATGCATATAAGATCGGCAACTCTGCTCCTGCTCCTAAATTTGAGGTTGTTGAAAAACCCAATGATTTTGTCAAACGGGGAAGGACCAATAATAAAGATGATAGCGAGCTGAACAGAAGTCAAGCGGAGCGGCTGTTTTTCTGGGAAGAATTTAACAAGGTAGTGATCCAGCGAGGGAAACCGTTCAACCTGCGCAAAGCAACAACAGATCATTGGTACGATGTTGCCATTGGGTCAAGTGAAGCACATATTGCTATCAATCTTGTGAATAAAGATAGAAACATAGTAGTTGAGCTCTATATTAACAATAATAAAGAACTCTTTGATCGCCTTTATGAGAATAAAGATGAAATAGAAAGCCAGTTGGGATTTCCTTTGGAATGGGATCGCCTTGATACCAAGAAAGCGGCACGTGTTAAACATTACATTAACGGTCTTAACTTTGAGAATCAATCCAACTATAATGCCCTTATGAATACAACGATCGATGTTGCTGTAAATATGCGGGATGTCTTCAAAAAGCACATATGATAAACATCCGTATTATGTACTTGGTCAGATCCGCCACCTAATGTCCTTTTAGCATCTTATTTATACTCTTTATTGACATCAGATGACTACCAATACATACAAATACCTCGACTAAGGCGCTAATGCTCCGCAGTCGGGGTATTCTTACGCTCTCTTTCCCCGGCGCAGCCGCTCGGTGACCGTGTCCGAGAGCTGGGAGAGCAGGATGGCGGCGAACATGATGGCGCAGCCCAGGATCTCCCGCCCGGTGAGCCGCTCATGGAGGATCAATGCGCCGAACAGGACTCCGAACACCGCCTCCGTACACATGAGGAGAGAGGCCACCGTGGCCTCGGTATACCGCTGCCCCAGGATCTGAAAGGTGTAGGCCACGCCGCAGCTCAGAACGCCGGCATAGAGGATGGGCACGGCGGCGGTCAGGATATCAGGCAGCCTCGGCGTTTCGAAAACCAGCATCAGAAGGCAGGAGATGATGCCCGAGGTGAAAAACTGGATCATGGAGAGCCGCACGCCGTCCGCCTCCCGTGAAAAGCGCTCCACCATCAGGATATGGACGGCAAAAAGCGCCGCACAGATCACGGTCAGCACGTCTCCCCTGTTGACGGCCCCCAGCCCGCCGGGCCCGATGCTCAGAAAATACAGGCCCACGAAGCCCATCACCACACAGCCCCAGGTGATGGGGGCGACCCGCTTTTTCAGCACCAGGCCGAAAAGCGGAACAAAGAACATATAGAGCGCCGTGATGAACGCGATCTTACCGGCGGAGGAATATCGGAACGCGAACTGCTGTACGTTGCCCGCGGCGCAGAACACGATGCCCAGGAGGATCCCCCATAACAGCGTCCGCCTGTCGCGGAGCCGTTTTTCCGCGCGCTGCGCATCATCCATGGCCGCCGCTTCGCGCCTGTCGCGCACCAGCACCACGGGCAGCAGCACCAGCCCGCCCAGGACCGTCCGGATCCCGTTGAAGGTGAACGCGCCAACGCTCTCCATCCCCACGCTCTGGGCAACGAAGGCGCTGCCCCATATGATCGCCGTGACCATCAGCATCGCGACGCCCTTGAACTGTGTTTTTTTCATGATCCGCCTCTATGTCCGCATGTCCATGCAAAAATCGCCTGTTTCCGCAGTGTAGCATACATTTTTATACATTTCAAGCCTCGGCCGGCCGTCGCCGACTGCGGAGCGGCAAAGCGCCGGCTGCCGGTCGTCCTGTGCATCAGCCGGCGCCGCATCAGTCATCAAACGCGCTCCACGGCCAGGCGCGGGGCGGATCGGAAGCAACGGCCACCGTCTCCCCCGTGAAGGGGTGGACGAAGCGGAGGGAGCAGCTCCAGAGGGCGATCGCCCCACCGGGGCCGCCGCCGTATTTCCTGTCCCCCACGAGGGGCATGCCCCGGGAAGCGAACTGCACCCGGATCTGGTGGGTGCGCCCGGTGAGGAGCCGGACGCGCACCA
>JAEEGL013527390.1_pt1 | contig 10848 bp, 9 predicted proteins | sample 9134231 | NCBI WGS metagenome assembly JAEEGL01 (sample SAMN16246548, study PRJNA631951) | gut metagenome | biome: gut microbiome; feature: rumen; material: fiber-attached | host: Bos | place: Iran: Karaj | collected 2018-10
AGACACCGTGCCTCATCCGCAGCACGCCGGAGGGCGCCCGGGACTACCTGGTCCCGAGCCGCGTCCATCCGGGAAGCTTTTACGCGCTCCCGCAGTCGCCGCAGCTTTACAAGCAGCTGTCGATGGTTGCCGGGTTCGACCACTATATGCAGATTGCCCGCTGCTTCCGCGACGAGGACCTTCGTGCCGACCGCCAACCGGAATTCACGCAGATCGACGTGGAAATGAGCTTCGTGCAGATGGAAGACGTCCTTTCCATGATTGAAGGCTTCATGAAGCGTTTGTTCAAAGAAATCCTGAACGTCGACGTGCCGCTGCCGCTGCCGCGTCTGACTTATAAAGACGCCATGGAACGCTACGGCTCCGACAAGCCCGACACCCGCTACGGCATGGAGATCTTCGATCTTAAAGACGAAGTGAAGGATTGCGGCTTCGGCGTGTTCTCCGGCGCGATTGCAAATGGCGCACGCGTCTGCGGTATCACCGCGAAAAAGGCGTTCTCCGTGCTGACGCGCAAGGAGATCGACAAGCTGGTTGAATTCGTCAAGGGTATCGGCGCCAAGGGCATTGCCTGGATCCGCTATGCCGAAGACGGCACGGTTGCGTCCTCCTTCGCAAAGTTTATGACGGACGATGAGATGGCGGCAATCGCCAAAAAGGCGCAGGCAGAACCGGGCGATGTCGTATTGATCATTGCCGATAAGGAAAGCGTGACGCTGCCGGTGCTCGGCGCGCTGCGTCAGAACATAGCAAAGAAGCTCGATATCATCCCGAAGGATCAGTACAATCTGCTGTGGATTGTGGAATTCCCGTTCTTTGACTGGGACGAAGAACTCCAGCAGTTTGTGGCAATGCACCATCCGTTCACGGCACCGCTCGAAGAGTGTCTGCCATATCTGGAAACCGACAAAGCCAACGTCCGCGCCACGGCATATGACCTGGTGCTCAACGGCATCGAGCTCGCCAGCGGTTCCATCCGTATCACGGATCCCGTGCTGCAAAAGCGGATCTTCAGCCTGCTCGGTCTCTCAGATGAGGAGGCATATCAGAAATTCGGCTTCCTCACCGACGCGTTCAAATACGGCGCACCGCCGCACGGCGGCATCGGTCTGGGACTTGACCGCCTTTGCATGCAGATGCTGAAGCTCGACACGCTGCGTGACGTCGTGGCGTACCCGAAGGTGCAGAATGCCAGCGAGCCGATGACGGAATGTCCGGCAATGGTCGACACCGCACAGCTCACCGATCTCGGCATCGGAATCCTGCCGCAGGATTGATTCAAACGCAAAAATACCCGCACCGTTTCCGGTGCGGGCTTTTTTTATAAGGTTCACCGCCGTCCGGCGACCGGCGCACGCAGCTTGTCCTGGTTCAAAAGACCCAGCCGGTTCGCCTGCAGCGCGGTCTCAATCTCCAGCATGCCGAGATTCCCTGCGCCGGCTAAAATGCCGAACAGAATGTCGAAAATCATCGCGTCAATCAGCGCTTCTGCGGGAATGCCGAGCGTTGTAAACAGCGCGGCGTAAGCAAGGATGTTGATGCCGGGTACCGGCGGTGTGGCCACAAACAGCATAACGGCCAGCAGAATCGCCAAAACATACCAGAAGGTATCAATCTGTACCTCAAACGTCAACGCCGCAAACAGGGTAAAAACCAGCGTGCCGATGCCGCTGATGGGCATATACAGCACCAGCCCCTGCGGCAGACAGCTTTTGCTATAAGCGCGGTCAATGCCGAGCGCCGTGCTGCACGTGCTTTCCGCCTCCTGAAACGCCGTGTCGAGCGTGCCGGTTTTCAGCGCGGTCAGAACCGGCGGCAGCACCTTGCGCCAGCAAAGCAGCGGCGGCAGATGCAGACGGAGCGAAAAATACAGTGTAAACAACACAAAAACCAAAATGGACAGCGCCGCCGAAATCACCAGCGGCTTCCACAGTCCGGTCAGCGTGGCGGTGCGTCCTGTCCAGATTTCAAGGCACAAAAAGATTCCGACAAAGAACGGCACCAATAAGCTCAGCCAGCGCGAAAGCTGCAGACCGATGATGTTGACCTGCCGCACCATGCTTTTGAGCGTATCGACCCGACCGCTGAGCGCAATCAGCGCCGCGCCGAGCAAAAACGCCAGCACCAGCAGCTGCGGCGTGTTGGCTGTGGAAAACGGCTCCACAATGTTTTGCGGCACAAACTGTAAAAACGAATCCATGATCTGCCGGAGCTTCTGGTGCGTCAGCAGCAGTCCGGCGTCTTTCAGAGAAAAGAACGGACCGGCGGCAAGCATTGATATGGCTGCCACAAGAAAGCTGAGCGCAAAATAGCGAAACAAAACGTGACGGACCTTGCCGCCCTGCCTGGTCAGGTGCTGCGTGTTGAGCATGGTTGTGAGCGCCATGAAAAAGATGATCGGTCCGGCGAGTGCGTTCATCACCCGGCTCCAGAAATCGTAGACCGGCGTAAACAGATAGTCGGTCAGCTGCTGCTGAAATGAAAGCGAAAACAGCGCCATCCCGGAAAAGCCAAACGCCAGCCCGACCACCACCGCAATCAGGATTTTCAGCGCCGGGTTCATCTGTTTGGTTGGCAGCGTCAGCCGCAGGGTGCTGCGCCCGGAGGCGTAGCTGTATTTTGGATGCAGCCCGATCGCAGTGAGCAGCGAACTGTTCCAGTCGCCAAGATCTGCGCTCTCTTCGCGCAGCGGATTATACACTTCGCCGGCAAGCTCCAGACGCACCTGTTTTTGAGAGAGAACGCCCTCCACCGTCGCGGTAAAAGCGGCGTCTTCGCCGAAATGCGCCTGCAGCCGCAGCAAAAGCTCCTCCAGCATCAGCCGCACGCGCAGCCGGTTGCGCCGTTCCATAGGCAGCGTGTCCATCTGCTCCTGCAGCCAGTCGGAAAATGCGTCGATCTCCTGTGCGCTGAGGGTAAAGGTTTTGGAAACGGGTGTCAGCTTCATAATCTTCCCTTAACTTTCACTGAAATCCGTGTCGAGCACAACCGCAAACGTATAGTCGGGATACGCTGATTGCACCTGCTCGAGAATCTCGCAGTAGACCTTTTGGCGGTCGGGCGCGTCGAAGCTGATAATCAGATCGAAACGGATCGTCTTTTTTTCTTCGTTCACGTAAAATCCGTGCATCTGCAGCACGTATTCGTTCTGATGCACGATGCTGCTGATCTTTTCGCGCATTTCAATCACGTGATCGTCCTTCGTGTTGACGGAATAAACGCCGACAGCGGTCAGAATCACGTTGTGCTCCGCATAGACCTTCAGCGTAATTGCGCGCAGCAGCTCATCCAGCTCGTTCGCGGAATAGGTGTCGGGCACCTCGATATGCAGCGAGCCGTTGAACGCGTCGGGTCCGTAGTTGTTGAGCACCAGGTCATAGACGCCCGTCACATCTGGGAAGGAGAGAACGGTTTGCTTGATCCCTTTGGCAAGCTCCGCGTCCGCGCGCTCGCCGAGCAGCTTCGACAGCGTTTCGCGCAGCATGTCGATGCCGGATTTGAGAATCACCAGCGAGATGATCGCGCCGAGATACGCTTCGAGTGAAATGCCTTTCCAAAGGAAGATCCCTGCTGCGGCGAGGGTTGACGCGGAAATCACGGCGTCCAGCGTGGCGTCCGTGCCGGAGTTGACCAGCGACGAGGAGTTGACCTTCTCACCGATATGCTTGACATAGCGACCGAGCACGATCTTGACCACAACGGCCACAGCTACGATGATCAGCGAGAGCGTGGAATAATCCGGCGTTTCCGGATGGATGATTTTTTTGATGGATTCCGTCAGCGACGTCAGACCGGCATATAAGACCAGCACGGAGATCACCATTGCGCTCAGGTATTCCGCGCGTCCGTGCCCGAACGGGTGCTTGCGGTCGGGCGCTTTGCCGGCAAGCCGGGTGCCGACGATTGTGATCAGCGACGAGCCGGCGTCGGTCACATTGTTGACTGCATCCAGAACAATCGCAATCGAGTGGACGCCCAGTCCGATCACGGCTTTGAAGGCTGCCAGAAAAATGTTGGCGGCTATACCTATGATGCTGGTGCGCACAATGGTTTTGCTGCGCGAGCGCGCGGCGTCGGTCTGGGGTTCCTGTAAGAATCGGGACATAGGACAAAACTTCTTTCCTGAAAGATTATAATTGCATAGGTTCCGCTTTTTTCGGTGAAATTGCGGTTTATTCAGCGGTTTCCTGCTGCTCGCGTGCAGCACGCTGCTGCAAAACCTGTTCGTGAATTTCCTCCTTGGTGTTGCCGGTCAGCTTATAGAAGAAGAACGGAACGCCGGCAAGGAACATCATCAGACCGTGGAAGATCGTGTAGAAGAACAGCAGCTTGATCTTGGAGTCGAGCGACTGTGCCGTATCGTCCACGAGTCCCGGAATATAGTCGATGATCGACTTCCAGCCGGTGGTGGGGTCGTCATACAGAATGCGCGGTGCCAGTGCACCGGCAATCGTGCCGCTGATAAATGTGCCGATCCCGATCACGAAGGGGAACGACGCATCGAAACGCTTGTTCGTTTTGAGCTCCAGATCCTCCAGCACGTCCGCCTGCAGCATGGAGGGCAGCAGGTTGGAGGCGCCGAACTGCAACCCGATCAGGAACAGGAACACGATGAACACAATCTGCAGCACCGGATTCGGACTTTTAAAATAGATGTAGCCGACCAAGAAGGCGAACACGTTGATCGTCACGGAATAAATGCCGCTGGCGATATACAGCACCTTGGAGTTGAACTTTTTGAGCAGGAAGTTAATGAGCAGCATACCAACGGCGGTGCCGATGCCGGTCGGCAGACCGAACAGCAAAAACTTGTCGGTGTCGCCGAGCAGCGCGCCTGCCATGAACACACCCATATAGGTGGCGATGCCGCGAAAGCTCTTGAGAAATTCCGAAAGGATGATCGCCCACGCGTATTTGTTGGACAGAATTGCGCCGAACCCGGCAAGGGGATTCTTCTTTTCGGCGGTATAGACCACCCGTTCGCGCACGGCTTTCATGCCGATCAGCATCGCGAGAATGCCAACCACGCTGCACAGCGCGGAGCCGATGATAAACCGCGTGCCCTTGTCCTTGGCAAACAGACCGATCACCAGAATAATGACCAGCGGCGCGGAGTTGCCGACGGCGGATACGATGCCGCGAAATGACATCACGGTGTCGCGCTCCTTGAGGTTCGGCGTCATGACCACAGCGACCATGTTGGTGCTGTTGCCGAAGTTGGTGGCAACCGACCACGCAACGGCAACGGTCACAAGATAGATCATCAGAATCGCGCCGGAAAACGATTTCGGCGTGATAAAGCTGAGCACCAGCAACACGCCGGTGGGTATGGCGGCAATCAGCGCCAGCGGACGGAACTTGCCAGCTTTGCCGATCTTGCGCCCGTCGATATACATCGCAATAAAGAAGTTGAGCACAAACGGAATGACACTGATCAGTGTGTTATACAGCGACAGTCTGCCCGAGGGGATTTTCAGTACGTTCACAAGGTAGTCGTTGCGATACGAGCCGATCATGCCGGTCATGTTCGTATAGAAGAACACGGCGACAAGATACAGGATAAACTCGCTGCGTTTGATAAATTTTTGTTCTCCGGCGTCCGGAGCGTACACGGTTGTGGGTTCCATCGTTTTTTCTCCTTTTTCTTTATTAGGGAACTTGCAGAGAAACGCATGCCGCTAGAGCGGATATTCTTATTGTCATTATAGCAGACAATGTTAAAAATGCCTATATTTTTTTTGCAAAAAGTGATTTTTTTAAAGAGAAACCCACCCGGTCGCAGCGGACGGGGTGGGAAAGATTGTATGAACGTCTAAGACTCAGACCTTTTTACTCGGATAAACGCCTTTGATCTTTGTGTTGAAATAGCGCCCGAGCGAATCGGCGGCGCAAAACGTATTCCAGACAGAGACCGGCACGCCGGTGTAAAGATAGGTTCCGCCGCTGCGAAAGACGAGCACCAGCGTTTCGTGTGCTTCGCTGTAGCCGATTTTGGAAAAGCAGCTGCTGTTCGGCGTGGCGGTCAGCTTCACATCGGACAGCGAAAACGCGGCGGTCGTCGGTTCCTGTGTAGTTGGTTCCGTGGTGGGTTCTGTGGTTGTCATGGCTGTCGTTGGTTGCGTGGCCGACGGCGCTTGTGTGACCGGTGCCGATGCCTGGTTCGTTTCCGCACTGCCGCAGGCACAAAGCGCAATCAACAAGCAGAGGGACAGCAGCAAAAATACACATTGTTTCATTGTTATCAGTCTCCGATTTTCCATTTTTCATTCATCTGCAGCATGCGCGTGGTACACAGCTCGTCCGGCGTCATGTTCAGAAGCTCCTTTTCGCTGACCCATCGAAAGGCGTCGGTCTCACCCCGCTGCAGCACAACACTGTCTTTTTCGCAGTCCGTCACGCATAAAAACAGCACATAATACGACCGGTGCGCTTCGTGCACAACGTGTCCGATCTTTGTCAGATGGTCTGCGCGGATGCCGGTTTCCTCAAAAAGCTCGCGCTTTGCGCAGTCGGGCGGCGTTTCCCCTTTGATCGCGGAGCCTCCGGCTGTCGCTTCCCAAAGCCCGCCGAAATGCTTCTCCTTTGCCCGGCGCATCAACAGATAGGTGCCGTCCGTATGTCGCACCAGAATATCACAGACCAGATGATAGCAGCCCTGCGGCACCGGATCACCGCGCACAAGCGTAACGCCGGGGATCAAGGCGCCGGTTTCATCGTAGGCGTCCCAAAGTTCCATGGCGTTCTCCTTTCAGCAATCAGTGAAACGGCCACACGGGACTGAGCAGCAGCGCCAGTACAAACCCCGCCGGCAGCGAGATCAACAGCTGCTTCGGGCTGCGATACAGCACCGCTGCCGCGCCGAGAAACACCAGAAGATACAGCCCGCCGCGCAGCGACACATAGAGCCAGCCGACCGAGAAGCACGAAAGCACAAACACGGCAAAGATTGCGCAGTCCAGCGCAATCGACACGGCGCGCTTGCCTTTGGCATACCAGCAAACAGCTGCAAGCAGGGGAGACGCCAGCGTGATGGCGTACCACAGCAGCATATATTCCTTCGGGTTAAAGCCGCTGAACACCACGGTATACAGATGATACGCCGCGCACATGCCGGCGAAAAACAAAAACACGCGCACCGCCGCCTGCACGGCTGACCGGCTGAACACCGCGATGATCAGCGCCAGCAGCAGCCACACGGCGAGTTCGGAGAAGAAGTTCCCGAGATCGAGCCGCTCGATAACTCTATGCCACCAAACGGTGCTGTCCAGTGCGCGGTCGTCGAGCCATTTGGCAAAAAAACCGAGCGCCGCACCGAAAACCAGTGACAAGGCGGCAAACCCTGCCGCACGATTGGGCGGCGTTCGCTTGGATTTGCGTATTCTTTTCAGAGATGTTTGAACCGATTGTTTTCCTGTTTGCATGATGAAAGATCCCTCAGAATTTCAAAGTGTTGATAGTCGGATGCGGAGAGGGGTGTGCGTTATTGTTTCAGCGTATTTGCAAACCCGGTGCTCTCTTTCAAATAGTCGTTCTCCTTCGTCCGGATGGAGACTTGCCCGGCGGACGGTTTGCCCAGAAGGCAGTCCATCGCTTTGATCTTCGGCAGATAATCGTGCGCCCCCATGTGCGTCACAACGTAATAAACGTCAGCCGGCAGTCGGTCACGGTATTTTTGAATGAACGCTCTGCCGATGGCGCAGGGCGCTTCCGCCCAGACAGGCATCCCGATCAAAACACGGTCATACGCAGCAAGATCCATGTCACCCTTGATCGCCACATGCGGCAACACACGCTTCACGCTTGCAAAGCATGCGCCCACATAGCCCAGAACGCCGCTTCGGTCCTTGCCGTCGGTGTATTCAAACAGATCAGCGCCGATCGTTTTTGCGATGGTTTCCATCACTTCTTTGGTCGTGTCGGTTCTTGTGTAGTATAAGCAAAGTGTTTTCATCATGAACTCCTTTTATTGCTTTTTGCAAATATAGATCAGATGGCTGGAATTGCCCAGCATCTCCCTCTTTTCACAGATATGAAGCTGGTAATCTGCGAACGCTTCAAAATCCTCGTCCGTCATCCGGAAATCTGCCCGCCGCTCGGCAATTTCAAGCACATTGTCTGCCGCGACGGTAGTGATATAATCAACGTCCTTGTCCGCAAACAAAGCTTCAAATTCACAGATATCAAAACCGGTAAACAGTTGCTCTTGAAAATGCCGTACCTGATAGGCGCTGTCAAAATTCGCACGGATGCCTTGCAAAGTCGGCAGCCCGTCATACAGATAATTGGTGCAGATGATCGCGTGCGCAGACAAAAAGGCCGCAAGAATCGCCCCGCCCGGTCTGGTCACACGAATCGCTTCATGCTGATAACCTATCTCGTAAAATCACGAATAGTCGAAAGCGCATTATTGTGGCTTTCGTTCAGAGCGAGATTTATGGAATAACGGACATTCAGGAATACTCCAATTTGGATATCTGTATAGTACAGTAGGGATACTATCAAACAATTCGTCTGTAAACTGATGAAACATTGATTGATTAGGAACTGTATGAATTAAAGGTATCACTTTAAAGTTTAGATAAAAAAGTTGTTTTCTTAAAGCCTGATTTGGTGCACACACACAGTGAAGTTGTCCAAAACCATTGTCTTTAAACAGACTAGCGCTAACAAAGCATTCATCACAAGAATTATACACCCCGTTGGTTCCCATATATTCAATGTTCTCTTTATCTCCAAATATACAATCATCAGCTAAACCTAAAGATCGTAAGTAATTTTGACCTGCTTCAGATAGGGACAGCGTGTCTATGGTTCCTTTGAACATATGTTTGCTACCAGGAACATATATTTTTACAATGCATCCGGCTTTAGAGAGCTCTTGAAACAACCTAAAACCGAAATCTAATCGTTTTTTAAATTCTTCCCCTGGTTGATCACCGTTTAAAGGATGTTGAGCAGCGATCTCAATTAAAGCGTATTTTTCAAGGTGTTTACGCTTTTTCATATAATCAGAAGCAATTCTATATTTTTCTTTCCATTCTTTTTCAATCTCTTTGCGCTCTCCTATATCGATGATCTCATCACTTTCAAATGAAATAAAATCAGGGTTAGTCTCAAGGTCAATCATTCCATCCCTTTTATGAGCGACTTCAATCATTTCAGAAACATATTTATAAACTGTTTTTCCTAATGAGCTTTCAGAGTAGTTAATATTTCCTTCAAAAACAATGGTTGGTGTGCTTCCGGCAGCTCTTGAAGGAGGCATTGTGGTAGTAATCCAGCCCCAGCAATCTCCGTTTTCGTTTTTTCCTATGCAGACAGTTTGTCGTAATAAAGTATAAGCTGCACAAATAAAAATGTGCCCGATAGTTGTTTTGTCGGTAGCAATAGCTTTAGCTTCTTCAATTAGAAATTTCAACTTTCTTACTACCATAACAAATTCAAGGGTCAATCGCTCTAAGTTGTCTAAATAGTTATCATTCGACTCAATGAAAGCGACATCCCTACAAAAATCGGAGTTTTTGTTTGGTATTATCATATATATATTAGTTCCGTTCGCAATTTGTTTTTGGAGAAACTCTTTTGAATATGTATCTATAAAAGAACTACCAGTAGTCATGGCAAGAATTATCTCTTTTCGTCCAGAAAGCTTTTCTTTTACGACATTCGAATTAACAACACCATAAGATATTTGTTTTATTCCTTTTTGTTCGCAAAAAGAATTAATATTTCTATAAACTTCTCCGCTACCAATATAAGGACGCTTAGATGGTTCTTGACTATAGTTCTTAAAGAAATCAATCAATGCGTCCAAAAAAGAACTTTTATTTAAAGGTTCAAAACCGTTTTCAATGAGGCAATTCATCATAAGTTCGGCATTAAACCTTGCACGGGATGGATCGATTGCTTTTAAAAATACAATGTCAGAAATGAAGTCCTGGCTTAAATACTTTTCTCCCTCAAAAGAGTATACTAATGGAATTATTCCTTTGTTATTGCCAATGAACCATTTCGAACTTAATTCCGTAAGACTAATTGGACTTCTTAAATAACTGTCAGTAACAATCGCTATCATACATACTGATTCGTTAATCATTCTTTTTAATTCAAAACCGACATTAGTACCAGGCATGAGCGGATTACTTGATGTCGAAGAACAAAAGAAGCGAAACTTGTCTTTAGAGAAATGTTTTGACAATAAATTATCCAATGGCATAACTATTGATTCTAAATCATCTGAACAATGACTGATAAAACATTGTAACATACTCAACCCTCTGTTTCATTTAAATGTACTTGTCAGGAACACAACAGTCTCCACATGCCTTGGGACAACAGCGTGAATAAAATGACACATATTCATGCTGTAGTCACGACCCTAGGCGTCAGGAATATGCCGTTGACCGATTGCGTCAGGACACCCGGATCGATTTCATTGTCCCGGCAAGCCGGAATTTGTAAAATGATGCTTACAGCTTTTTGCAGGCGAGATCGTCGTACGCCACACAGTTGTCACCGAAGGTCAATTTGAGCATCCCGCCCTTCCTGCCGAACTCGTTTTCCCCGATGGGATATAGCATGAATTCGACTTCATCTCCGTCTTCGTCGATTGCTTTTGCGTAAAGCTCATCGTTTCTCAGGAAGACTTCGTCGACAATAAAATCGGCGTCCTCAGGATGCTCGTACTTGCCGCAGAAACTATTCCATTTCGACTTGTCGACACTTTTGAGTGCAATATCCTCAATCGACACGATGGGCTCCGGTTCCTTATCCCTTGCGATTGCTTCCATTCCGTTCCAGTAACCCAAATACGCCCTTACATCCCTGTAGTCCCGGTTGGCGAGGATC
>JAEEGL014954177.1_pt1 | contig 10848 bp, 8 predicted proteins | sample 9134231 | NCBI WGS metagenome assembly JAEEGL01 (sample SAMN16246548, study PRJNA631951) | gut metagenome | biome: gut microbiome; feature: rumen; material: fiber-attached | host: Bos | place: Iran: Karaj | collected 2018-10
GCGGCCTTCCGCGAGACGCCGGAGGCCCCGGCCGGAGCCGTAGGCTTCACGCATTTCGCCTACAACACCGCGGCAGGGGACTTCGCGGCGGAATGCGTCAGACTCGGCGTGGAGGAGGTGGTGGAGGTGTTCTGGAGCAAGGCCATGTGCGATGTCGCCCCGGCCCTTGCGGGAACAGGCATACGAGTGACGAAGAAACGCGTCCGCATCGACACCGAAGGCGCGCGACTTTCCACGTTGAAGCGTGCGGGGATTGAGATCGCCGCAAAATTAGTGCGAACTGCGGATTTCAAGGCCGGGAGTTCACGCCGCATCTACTTTTTCGCAGACGACTACATCGCCTCCGGCGCGCTGCTGGCTTTAGCCGATGCCGGCCTGAAGGCGCCTCGCGACATCAGAATCGCCACATGGGCCAACGCCGGACTGGGTCCGGTCTACGTGCGCGAGGTGAGCCGCATGGAGTTTGATCCGGCCGTGGCGGGGGAGACCATCGCGACGGCCGCAATCAAGTACCTCAAGACGGGCATCTACCCCTCGGGCACCGGCGTCGGCCCCAAGTGGATCGCCGGGGAGACGCTTGGGGAACGGGCAACCCATTTCACAGCGGGCAAGATGCCCGCGCCCCAGGAACCAAAAACTAACCAACAAGGAGACACACCATGAGATTGACCAGGCGAACATTGTGCATTGTGCATTCCGCATTGTGCATTTCCCTCATGGCGCCATGCGCCATGAGAGCCGACACCGACGTCTACGGCAACGAGATCATCTACGAGAACGGGCAGGTCAAGTACCAGTTCTGGCAATCCGGCCCCACGCTCGAAAGCTCGACGACGACGGGCACCTCCACCGGCGGCTACACAATGGAATCGACCTTTGAAGCCCGCTTCAAAACCATTCTCGCCGCATTCGGACGGATAACGTCCAAGCCGTGGTGCGGCTTCTTCATGTATTTCCGCTAACCCCACCACCCAACTCCATCACACGAAAGGACCCCAGACATGAACCACGTCTCAAGAACCATCGCGCTCGGCTTCGCCTCGGCGCTCGCGGCGGGCCTCGTCTCCGCCGAAAACGGACTTCCGGAAGTGACGTCCGTCACAATGTCGCAGGGCGCGCACCGCCTCGTGACAATCCAGTACACCCTCGAAAACGCCCCGGCAATCGTGACGGTCGACGTAAAGACGAACGCCATGGTCAATGGCGCGTCGACCTGGCTCTCAATCGGCGGCGAACACATCTGGAACGCCGAGGGCGACGTGTGGAAGAAGGTAGGGACCGCCGGCGGCGCCTTCAACGGCACGATAACCTGGCGTCCCGACCTCTCGTGGACGGACGCGCAGGGCAACGGCTTCACGGCGCGCAACGCCAAGGTCGAGGTCACGGCGTGGCCGCTCTACAACAAGCCCGACTACATGGTCGTGGACCTCACGCTTGCGGACGCGACGGACAAAGAGACATACTATCCGTCCGCCGACTTCCTGCCCGGCGCGGAATGCGGCCAGAAGGACGCCGTCGTATCCCACGACATCTACAAGACGACGCACCTCGTCATGCGCAAGATCATGGCCAAGGGCGTCACCTGGTCGATGGGCACCATCGCCTCGCCAATGGTGGTGACGCTCACGAACAACTACTACATGGGCGTCTTCGAAGTCACGCAGGCGCAGTGGTACAGGATCAAGGGCGCATGGTTCGACAGCTGGTTCACGTCGGAAAGGGCGCGACGGCCTGTGGAGCAGGTGACGTACAACGCCGTGCGGATGTCGTCGAACTACTCCTGGGGCAGCTACACCGGCGCATGGCCGGAGCCGCCGTATTCCGGCTCCTTCCTCGGCCAGCTCAATGCGAAGACCGGTCTGGACTTCGACCTCCCGTCCACCGCCCAGTGGGAGTTCGCATGCCGCGCCGGACATGGCGACGGCTACTGGAACGACGGACTCTCAACCGCCGTCTCGGACGGCTACCACCTCGGACGCTTCAAGGACAACGGCGGTGTGACGGCATCGACCGGCGCGCAGCCGCCCTACAACACTCTCCCAGGCGACGGCGGGACCGACATCGTGGGCCGCCACGCGCCGAACAGCTGGGGGCTTTACGACACGCTCGGCAACGTCAGCGAATTGTGTCTGAACTACGGGACGGAGAACGACGGGCATGGCACGCCAAAGGTCATCGTACCCACGACCGCAGGTTTTGTCGCGGCGCGCGGTGGCTCTTTTAATAGTAACGCGACTGAATCCACGCCTGTCAAAAACGACGCCCGATATGTCGATGGCACATCGAACTACAAGTCCTACAGCGTCGGATTCCGCGTGATGTGCCGCGCGGGCCTCGACTGATTCCGCCTTCCCGGCCACATGAAGAGCAAACCCATGCGGGCATTCGCCCCCCATCCCTCTGCGTTCGGCATTCTGCATTCGGCTTTTCTGCTCGCGGCTACGGCGGTGTTGCCGCCGCCAGCCACCGCCGCGACCCTATTCGACTTCGAGACCGACGCGGAACGCGCCATGGTCGAGACGTCGTCGAAGAAGGGCTGGGCCGTCGGCGTGACAAATGCGTTCGCCACGTCCGGCGGGTATGCAATGCGGGTCGAGTGCGAGACTTGGGGCGAGGGAAAGCCGGAGTACCCTTCGCTGACTCTGCGCGACCTTCCTGTCACGGACTGGAGCGGGTACGACAGGCTCGTCCTGGACCTTGTGAACGTCGGCGCCGGGGGGCAACCCCTGACAGCGTGGATATGCGGCGAGGAAAGGCGCGACGGATTCGGCCTCGCCGCCACCGTGGCGCTGCCGGAGAACGGCTACCTGCGCTGGACGATCCCTCTTCTGAACTGGCCGAATACGGTTTCCCCGAAGTCAATCGGGCGCATCTGCCTGAAGACGGCCAACTTCACCGGAAGGACATTCACGCTGATGGTGGACCGCGTCATGCTGCTCAAGGAGGGCGAAGAGCCGCCTGAACCGGACTCCAGCTGCTTTGCGCGCGACATAGCTCCTCTAATCGCGGCTGACGCGGCCGGACAAGCCCGCCGCGCAGCCGAGGCGGCGCACCTTGCCGACCTCGGCCGTTTCCGCGACCGCTGCCGCGCGGCGGGTCAGTCGTCGCGCATGCTCCTCGGGTGCGCCACCTCGATGGAGAAGGTCTTCCCGCGCGGCGCGGTCTCTGCGCGGCCGCTTTCGAAGGACGGTCTCGCCGTCCGTCTCGCCCGCAATGAATTCGAAGGCGTCCAGCTTGTCGTCGTCTCCGCCGGAGGCGGCGGGCTGAAGGGGGTCAAGGTTCAGGTCGCGGACGACCTGAACCTAATGCAGAATGCAGAATGCAGGATGCGGAATGATGCGGCGGGGGCGTCGCGACCGTCAAACGGTCAAACGGACAAGACGTCAAGCCATTTCGCGGCGACCAACATCGCGTGCGATGTCGTCGGCTTCGTCAGAATCGACACGCTCCCGCCGCACAGGTGCGCGCGAACCGAAAAGGCCGACGGCGCTCCGGGCTATGCGCGCAGGACATGCGACGTCCCGCTCGGCTGGTGGCCCGATCCTCTTCTCGGCTTCATGGAAAGCGTCGACATTGCCGAAAACGACGTGCAGAGTTTCTGGATTCGCGTCCGATGCCCCGAAGGGCAGCGAGCCGGATTGTACCGGGGCGAGCTGGTCGTGTCGGCCGAGGGAGTCGATGACGTCAGAGTGCCGCTCGCCGTGCGGGTGAACGACTTCTCTCTTGAGCGCGTCGCGCCGCTGCCCGTGGCCGTCACCTTCGCGCCGAACGTCGAGGGCGGAACAGGCATGCCCGGCGGCATGGACCGGGCCGCGCTCGACGCGCTAAGGCGGAACCCGGAAGGGCCGATTGCCAAATGGCGGAGACACGCGCCGGAATGGACGGACTTCCTCGCGGACTACCTCATCTCCTACGACTCCCTCTACCACGGTGGCGACACAAACCGGCTCGAACGCGTCCGGCAGCTGCGCGACGAGGGGCGGCTCGGATATGTCAACGTCGGCTACTGGTTCTGCCCGCAATCGGACAAGCCCGCCGACATGGCGAAATGGCGGGACTCGACGCTGCCGCGGCTCGTGAAGTTCTACGAAGGCCTCCGCGCGCTTGGCGTGGCGGACCATGCCTACGCATACGGCTGCGACGAAGCGACAGAGGCCAGGTTCCCCGCGGTTCGCGCCGCCGCCCTCGAAGTCAGGAAGGCCTTGCCGGGAGTGCCTTTGCTCACGACGGCGCTGGACTACGCGTCGGGCGTCGGATCCGCCCTCGACGAAATAGACTGGTTCTGCCCGATTACATGGAAGTACAACCCGGGTGCCGTCGCCAAGTCGCGGGCCGCCGGACACAAGGCATGGTGGTATGTCTGCTGCGGGCCAAAGCCTCCGTGGGCCAACATGTTCGTGGAAGGACAGGCCATTGAACCCCGCATGCTCATGGGCGCGCAGGCCGTGCGAATGAAGCCCGACGGATTCCTCTACTACCAGGCCTCGATTTGGAATTCCCCGCGCTGCATCGAGTCCGGGCCGTTCACCGACTGGGATGTGTCCAGCTTCCCGCCCTGGCATGGCGACGGACAATGGACCTGCGCCGGCCCCGGCGGCACCCCGCTTCCCACCATCCGCCTCGAGAACTTCCGCGACGGGCTGGAGGACTACGCCTACGCCAAGCTCCTTGAGCGGAAGCTCAAGGAGCTAATGCAGAATGCAGAATGCACAATGCACAATGATGGTGGGGCGACGAATGTCGAAAAGTCGGGCAGGGTGTCGGATGTCGAATGTCGAATGGCGGGCTATTCCGCTGGCGAGCCGCCCGCTCCCCCAGACGGCGACAGCCGACAGCCGGTGACCGACAGCCAACCGTCAAACCGTCAGACTGTCAAACCGTCAAACCGCGCCTCGTGGGCGCAGCGCGCCCGCGAGGCGCTCGCCGTTCCGCGCGAGGTGATGGACTCCATGACCAACTACACCGACGACCCCGCAGTCCTCTACCGCTGGCGCGACGAAATGGCGGATTTGATAGAATATATGCCATGAGACACCGGCTTCTTTATGATCGCAGCGGATGGGAGAGTCGTACAAGATTCTTCCGCAAGATTCAAGAAGCGGTTTCCTGATGCCAATTTCCAGAAGCAGAGTCTGAAGCAATGAATAACTGGACCAAACACGCCATCCAGCCTTTTGCAGACGGAGACAGGATCGCCTTCTTCGGCGACTCGATCACACGCAACGGTGAAGCCATCACGCGAACGGCTGCGCATTACCGCATCTCGTTCCCGGAAAGAAAAGTGCGATTTTCCAATGTCGGCTTTTCCGGCGGCACGACTTCGGCCGCGCACATGTTCTTTATGAAATGGCTTGCGCCTCTTAGGGCTACGCACGTCATCCTTGCTTTCGGCGTGAATGACGCGGGGGAAACGATAATTCGAGGCAATGCAGTTGTCAGCGCGTCGGCAAAGAAGAGACAAGATGAGACCATTGCCAGATTTGAGTCCGAATACGAACGGCTCATCGACCGCATCCAGGTTTCTGGCGCGAAAGTGATTCTCCGAACTCCCACGCCTTACGACACGGAATCCACCGGAAGGGATGTTAAAGGCGCAGAGCGCATCGCCGTGCAACAAGGACGGGCTGAAGCACATGCAAGAATCGCGGAGAGCATTCGACGCGTCGCGCAGAAACGTTCGCTGCCGCTTGTGGATGACCACAAATCCTTTTGCGCCCTATTGGCGTCCGGGGAGGATTTGGTATGTGGCGACCGCGTACATCCCAACGAAAGGGGGCAGTGGAGGCTGTCCGACAGTCTCCTCACGGCGCAGGGGTTTGCGCCGGGTGAATTCCGCCCGTTCGTTGATGTGGCGGGAATGGCGGGGCTCACGGCTTGGCACGATGCCGCGGTTCGTATTGCCGACATCCTTTCTGCTGAATGGATGATTGTCGGCGACGATGCGCTTTCCATTGGCGAAAAACTTGCCAAGGTCAGGCAATGGCTGGACATCAACGAAAGGAGGGAAGGTACGAACCAATATGTCATTCGCATCGCAAGGGACTATCTGCGCGACAAACCCCGTGAAGATGAACTCCGCATCGCCGAAAATGAGGCGCAATGCCAGGAAGCCTACTGCGTCGGCGCCGCGATGGCCGCGCAAACTTCAACCGCCTCCTGGCCGGGGTTCACATGCGGAATGGGCATCGGCGGCTGGCTCACGAACTACAAGAGGTTCAACTCACTGCCGTCAAAATGGCGCCTGGACATCACGCAGGGCGACCTGGAGCATTTCGACTCCTACATCACCGAGTGGGATGTGGAAAACATCAAGACGATGGGATTCGACCACGTTCGCCTCGGGTTTGACCAGATCGTACTGGAGGAGGCTCCGGGAAAATGGCGAGAGCAAACATTCGGCAAACTCCGGGAGTTCGTCGAATGGTGCGGCAAACATGACTTGAACGTCGTCCTCAACCTGCATAAAGCCATTGGAAACTACTGCGACATCAACGAGGCCGTGTCTCTCCTTGACGACGAGGCGCTCCAGCGCCGCTTCATCGACCTGTGGCGTGAGATCTCGCGGCGTTTCGCCGATACGTCCGGCGTTGCCTTTGAACTCCTGAACGAAGTGCTCGACGTCATGCCGGAGAAGTGGAACGATCTCGCAGACCGCGCCATCCGCGCCATCCGCGAAATCGATCCAGACCGTTGGATCGTCGTCGGCCCGACACACTGGAACGCGCCGAACAAACTCGGCGCCCTGAAGGTCTGGGATGACCCGAAGGTTGTTTATACCTTTCACGTCTACGAACCGGCCGAGTTCACGCACCAGCGTGGCGTTCTCCAGTCCCGGCCACTTTATGCGAACATGGTTCTGGAATATCCGTGTTATGACGTGGAGCGTTACCGTTACTGTCGGCGTCTGGCATGGGGGGAGGCCGATCCCTATCCAGGCGAAGGTGAAATAGGCCGCAGCATTTTGGCGCGTTATATGGAGGGGGCATTCGCGTTTCGACGCGCCCACCCGGACAAGATTCTCTGGTGCGGCGAGTTCGGGACGATTCGCCACGCCCCGGCGGCAAGTCGCGTCGCCTGGATGCGCGACGTGGTGTCGCTCTGCCGGGAACACGGCATCCCGTGGTGCGTCTGGAACTACCTCTCGACGCCCAATGACGGCAACCGCTTTTCGCTTGTCGATGATGACACGCGCCGCATTCTTTCGCCCGCGCTCTTGCGCGCATGCCGCGGGAAGACAGCAGACAATTAGGAGAAGAACCATGATGGACGTACAGCACGCCGCAATCACATTTCGACCAGACGGGCATTTCGGGAAATTGCTCGATAAGATGGTCGCCAACCATGTCGAGGCCACGGATCCGGTCTGGCTGGCCAACCTCATGCGAGATCGCACGAAGGACGGCTGGCAGTCGGAGTTCTGGGGCAAGTACATGCATGCGGCGGTGCCATTATGTCGCTACACGGGTTCGAAGAGCCTCGGCGCGCGGCACAGTCAATGCAAAATGCAGAATGCAGAATGAAGGCAGTGGAAGCGGTTTCCCGTCGGCCGGGGAAGTCCTGGAAGCCGCCAAACGACTCTGCGACTGCCTGATCGCGGCGCACGGACCCAAGGGCCGCCTCGGTCCAGACCTCCGTCTTACGGGTTTCTATGGTGGTCTTGCCTCTCTCAGCGTTCTGGAGCCGGTAGTCTGGCTGTACAGGCGCACCGGCGAGGTGCGGTACCTTGAATTTGCCGACCACATCGTCCGGCAGTTGACCGAGTTTCCGGACGGTCCGGAACTCGTGAAGCAGGCGGACGTCCCTGTTGCGGACAGGCGTTTCACGGTAAGGAATCCATATCATTCATGGATACCCGAACATGCGCTCACCAAGGCATACGAGCAGATGAGCTGTTGCCAGGGGCTGGTCGACTATGTCGAAGTACGAAGGACGAAAGACGAAGGACGAATGTCCCCGGACCAAGGACCTGGGACCCAGGACATTCTGGACGCCGTGCTGAAGACGGCCCGCAACATAGTCGAAACGGAAATCAACGTCGCGGGCGGCGGATCGGCTGGCGAGCACTGGTTCCACGGCGCCGACCAGCAGTGGCGCCACATCTCGTGGCAGCAGGAGACGTGCGTCACAACCACCTGGATGCGGCTAGCGGCGACTCTGCGCGCGGTCACGGACGACCCCTTCTGGAGCGACCAGCTTGAAAAGACCTTCTACAACGCCTATCTTGCGTCGCTCAATTACGAGGCGGATACCTTCGCCGCCTACACGCCGCTGATGGGGTCGCGCGCTCCCGGCCACCACCACCTTCATCTCCATACCAACTGCTGCAACGCCAATGGGCCACGCGGCTGGCCCTGCATACTCGACCGCGCCTTCACGGTCGAGGGGGACGTCGCCACGGTCGATTTCTACATGAGCGGCGTCGCCGAGGCGGAAATCCCCGCGCTCGGGGAGACCGCGCTATTCCGTTTCTACACACTCTATCCGCGCGAAGGCAAGGTTGTTCTCACCTGCGGGAACTCGAAGCCACTTGACTTCGTCCTTCGCCTCCGCATCCCGTCTTTCGCCGCTGGTGCGTCCGTCACGGTAAACGGCCAGCCGGCAAAGGCGGATCTTCTCGCCGGGGGCTATTGCGAGCTGCGCCGCGAATGGCGCAGCGGCGACATTGTTGAGCTCACGCTCCCGATGCCGGTCGTGATGCACCGTCTCCACGACCACGTGGCCTTCACGCGCGGGCCGGTGTGCCTCGCGCGCGACACGCGCTTCCACGATGGCGAACTCGACGAGGAGGTACGCGACTGGGCGGTGACGGACGGCGATCTCGCAGGCTTCCAACTGACGCGCGCGGACGATCCCGCGATGTTTATGTCCGTCACGGGCTTTCTCCCCATGGGCTCGCACGACGAGGATGTCGACCAGGAAATCCACACCCGCGCCGTGCATTTCACGAATTTCGCCTCCGCTGGAAACGTCTGGCGACCCGACAACCGCTACCGCGCGTGGCTACCCGCCCTCATCCGCGGCAGAAAGTATTAAAATAGAAATGTGAACTTGCCAGGCAGTCATTCCATCTACGAACCATATCCCGCGAAAAGCCGGGTAGCCTTCTTCGGCGACAGCCTCACGCGTCTCGGCGGCTGCATGCTGCGCGTCGCAGCGCAGTACCGCGCCCTTTTCCCCGAGCGCGACGTGCGCTTCTTCAACGTCGGCATTTCTGGCGGCGGGCTCGCCGCCGCAAACCTCTACCTCGACGCATGGCTCGCGCCGATTCGCCCGACGCACGTCGTCCTGGCGTTCGGCGTGAACGACGCGCACGCGCTTCGCGTCGATCCAGCCGCGCCTGACGCCGTTGCGGAGGCAGACCGCGTCGACAATGCCTCGACTGCCTTTCGCGACGGCTATCTTGCGTTGACTGGCCGCATCGAAGCCCTGGGGGCGAAGGTCGCAGTACGGACCATCACCCCCTATGACGAAACGGTTCGCGCAGACGGCGCGTCCGCCCCTGTGCCCGGCAATGGCGACGCCTTCCGGCGCGTCGCGGCTGCGATACGCTCCGTTGCGGCATCGCATGGCCTCCCGTGCCTCGACGACTTCGCCCGAATGTCGGCACGTCTGTCAGAAGGCGCGTCTCTTTTCCGACAGGACCGCGTCCATCCGACAGACCTCGGCCACTGGTGTCTGGCGGAGACGCTCCTTGAGGCGCAGGGGCTTCCCGTCCCGGAATACACGCCCCAGGACGAGGTCATCGCCGAATCGGGGCTTGGCGACTGGTTCAATCTCGCGCAGAGGGTCGCGAACATCCTTTCATCCGAATGGCATTTCGTTCGCGACGAAACGCTTGACATCTCCGCCAAACTCGCCAAGGTCCGCGCCTGGCTCGATGCAAACGGCGGAAAAACCGATGAGGCCCCGCCACTTCCCTTTCTCATCCGACTGGCTGAAGACTACCTGCGCGACAAGCCGCAGGAGGCTACTCTCCGAGCCGCCGTCGACGCAAGCGGATCAAGCCAAGGAGAATCATGACACAATCCATTCCCCAGACCCGAAGGTCAATCCTCTTCACCGCCCCGCGTACGGCCAATCGTCTCGCGCGTAGCTGCGCCCGAAGAGGCTCCGGAAATATACCGCCAGCTCTGCGACGACCCCGCCTTCCCAATTGGCACTGTCTCGCGGCACATGGCATTTCAAACCGCGCGCTCGCGGGCATCGGGGCCCTCTCCGGGCAGGCCACCAAGCACTTCGCCGTGCGCGAATTCGCCGGCGACAAGGACCCTCGGTACCTGCCCAAAATCGACGGACTGGCACCCCTTGCGCACGCTTCGGCGGACATCCCGCCGATTCTCAGCGTCTGCGGCGAACCGCCGTGGGAATGGCCGGGGCGCTCAGAGGAGAACAGATTGCTGATTGGCTCATGCGTCGCGCTGGGCCATCCTTGCGCCCGGTTCGTGCAGTGCGCCTACTGCGACCATGGCCGCACATACGCCGCAGCCTTGCCTTTCCTTGAGATGTTCATTCACGGCGAACTTCCGTGATTCCAGTTCTTGGAATTAAAACTCGACGAACCATTTTCAAAGAAATAGTCTGACTATGACACGCAAGAACATCGTTTTCACGGCCCCTAAGACAGCGGAATGTCTTGAATCGGCAATGGTAATGGGCGTTGGACTCCTTGGAATGTTTTCCGTCCAGTTCCTCGCCCTTTCCGGGGCAAACCCCGTCATCGCCGCAGACCTCAACCCCGCGCGGCGCGCGCTGGCGCTGGAACTGGGAGCGGACTACGCGCTGGACCCGGCTGAAGACGGTTTCGCGGACAAGGTAAAGGAACTCACGAAGGAACGCGGCATCAACGGA
>JAEEGL015264162.1_pt1 | contig 10848 bp, 11 predicted proteins | sample 9134231 | NCBI WGS metagenome assembly JAEEGL01 (sample SAMN16246548, study PRJNA631951) | gut metagenome | biome: gut microbiome; feature: rumen; material: fiber-attached | host: Bos | place: Iran: Karaj | collected 2018-10
CGAGGTGACGCCGGTGCCAGTAAGCCAGCTGAACAGGGAGGAGAAGGCCGAGAGTAGTGCCGCGATAAGGGAGCGCGTCGTTGCCGCCCGCGCCATACAGACGGAACGTTTCAAGAACACCGTGGGAATACATTGCAACGCCCAAATGGGTAGCAAACTCACACGCCAGTACTGCGCCCTCACCGACGAGTGCCGCACCATCATGGAGCAGGCCATGAATCGCATGGGGCTCAGCGCCCGCGCCTACGACCGCATCCTGCGTGTCGCCCGTACCATCGCCGACCTTGAAGCCGCCCCCGACATCAACCCTGACCACCTACGGGAGGCCATCACCTACCGCAGCCTCGACCGCGACAGCTGGGGTAGATAACATTTAATCAAATCAACTATGGCTACAACCATCATCATCGCAATAATAGCCCTCGCTGCGGGCATCCTTGCCGGTATACTCATCGCCGGACGCGGCAAAAACGCCCTCACAACAGAGAAACAAACCCTCGAGGCACAGCTGGCCGCCGCCAAGCAGAGCCACGCCACAGAGACTTCGCTCCTCAACCACCAGCTGACGGAACAGAAAGCCGAGGCAGCCAAAGCACTCCAGAGCGCCAAAGAGGAGGCTACGAAAGCCCTCGAAGACTACAAAACAGAGTCTGACAAACGCCTCGCCGACTACAAGGAGGAGGTGTCCAAACGCCACACCACCGTGGTTGAGGAGCTGAAACAGACCCACCTGCAATTCGTCGAGGAACAGGACCGTCGCCACCGCAGCGACAGGGAGGCCATGGAGAAGCGTTTTGCCGACACCATCAAAGCCCTCCGCGAGCAGGTGGAGAACAGCACCAACGCCATGCTCAAGCAGCGGCAGGAGGAGTTCTCGGACGCCAGTGTCCGAAACATCGACGGCATCGTGAAGCCTCTCAAGGAGACCATCGACAAGATGAAAGAGGAGATGGCCAAGAACACCACGGCGCAGACCACGATGAGTGCGGAGATCAAGACCAACATGGAGCACATGATACGGCAGAGCATCGAGGCCCAGAAGAGCGCGGAGGAGCTGACGCGGGCCTTCAAGCACGAGAGCAAGACCCAGGGAGACTGGGGAGAGGTTGTGCTGAGCAATCTGTTGGAAAAACAGGGGTTCACCGAGGGAAAAGACTACGAGACGCAAGTAGTGATGCGCGACGAGGACGGCCAGACCATTAAGCCCGACGAGGGTGAAAATTTGCGGCCCGACGTGCTGCTGCACCTCGACGACAAACGCGACGTCATCATCGACTCCAAGGTATCCATGACCGCCTATATCGATTATGCCAACGCCACCGACGAGCTTGTGCAGCGCCATTTCCTGAAGGAGCACATAGATAGCCTGAAGAAGCATGTCGACGAGCTCTCGTCCAAGAACTACACGAAATATCAGACGAACCCCCATCTCGACTTCGTCATTATGTTCGTACCCCAGTCGCCCGCGCTCTGGGTGGCCCTGAAAGAGGACTCGTCGCTCTGGCAGGACGCAATGCAGAAGAAAGTATTCATCGCTGACGAGCAAACCCTCTATGCGGCCCTGCGCATCATACGCATCACCTGGACACACATCGACCAGGAGCAGAACCACCGCCGCATCTACGAACTCGCGCAGGAGATGATCGAGCGCACAGGCAATTTCCTGAAGGAATACGACAGTGTGGGGCGTAATCTGCACGAAGCCCTCAACGCTTTCGACAGCAGCCGCAAGAAGCTCCTGCCAGGTGGGCGGAGCATCAGCACCACGGCCAACCAGATTCTCAAGCTCGGCATTGACAACATTAAAGTAGGGAAAGGCAAGAGAGGCGCCCCCATCATCCCTACCGACTACATCGACGGGGCGCTCGCCATTTCGTCCTCAGAGGAAGACAGTGAGGCAGACGCCGCAAACACACCCGACGCACCTGACGCCGAATAAAAAAAAATTCCTTTTTTTAAAAAATTTGTATATTTGCATCTTGAAAAGACTTTTCCCCCCGGAAAGGAGAAGGAAAGCAAAACACTATATATCAATAAAATAATTTAAATTTATGCGCGTAATTATTACAAAAGACTACGACGAGATGTCGGTCTGGGCTGCAAACTATGTAGCCAAGAAGATCATTGATTTCAAACCCACGGCGGAGCGTCCCTTTGTCCTCGGATGCCCGACCGGTAGTTCTCCCCTCGGGCTCTACCAGCATCTGGTGAAACTCAACAAGAAAGGTGTGCTGAGTTTTCAGAATGTGGTGACCTTCAACATGGACGAGTATGTAGGCCTCGACGTAAACCATCCCGAAAGCTACCATTCGTTCATGTGGACAAACTTCTTCAACCACATCGACATCAAGAAGGAGAATGTGCACATCCTCGATGGCAACGCCAAAGACCTGATGGCCGAGTGTGCCCACTATGAGGAGATGATTGCCGCCGCCGGCGGCGTGGACCTCTTCATGGGAGGAGTGGGACCCGACGGGCACATTGCCTTCAACGAGCCGGGGTCATCGTTGGCGAGCCGTACAAGAATCAAGACGCTAACCACCAACACCATCCAGGCGAACTGCCGTTTCTTTGACAACGACGAGTCGAAGGTGCCGAAACAAGCACTGACAGTGGGAGTGGGCACCGTGATGGATGCCCGCGAGGTGCTGATACTGTGCAACGGTCCCAAGAAAGCAAGAGCGTTGCACCATATGATAGAGACCGGGGTGAACCACATGTGGACATCCTCCATGCTCCAGATGCACCCTCACGCTGTCGTGGTCTGCGACGAGGAGGCCTCTGTCGAGCTCAAGATGAGCACGTATGACTACTTCAAAGACAAGCAGCGCATCGAAGGCTCCGTAGATGAATTTGTCAACCTGTACAAATAGACCGCCATGTATCGCAATCTGTTAGCAAGCGAAATAGAGCAGTTGGAGCGGCAAGGTAACTATGCCGACGACTGGACCACCCTCCGCGTGGCCGACCCTTTTTACGTCCGATGCATAAGAAACAGCACCTTTGAGGGTGCTGTTTCTCTTGGTGCCATCGAGGCCGGCACTCACAGCGAGGGAGCCCTCAGCCTATGCGAAGGAATCTACAATTCCACCCTTCGCGACACCACCGTGGGAGCCCACCCTGTCATCCACAACGTCCACATGCTCAGTGGCTATTCTATTGGCGACAACGTGATGCTCTTCAACATCGACGAGATGACCTGCGCCCCGGAGAGTGCCACCTGGCTGGAACCCATGAACGAGAATGGCGGACGGCGCATCCTACCCTTCGGAGGCATGACCATTGGCGACGCCTATATGTGGGCGCGCTACCGAGGCCACAAGAAGTTCATGGAAAGGCTCGAGCAGTTTACCCGCGAGCTCCTTGCCACCCCTGAAGGGCGCTACGGACAGGTGGGCGACAGCTGTGTCGTGAAGAACACCAAGCGTCTGCACAATGTCATCATCCGGTCGACTGACGAAGACCGCACGGTGGTGGACAGCTGCATCACCCTCTGCGACGGTGTCATAGGCTACGGCTGCACCGTGGAGCAGGGCATCATCGCCGAGCGATTCCTCCTTGGCGAGCATGTGCACCTTGAGTTCGGACTCCGTCTCAACGACACCGTGGTGGGCGACAACTCCACGCTGGCGCGCTGCGAGGTGGGCAACAGCATCATCTTCCCCGCCCACGAGCAACACCACAACAACTCGTTCCTCATCGCCGGGCTCATCATGGGGCAAAGCAACATCGCCGCCGGCGGCACCATCGGTTCCAACCACAACTCGCGCACCGCCGACAACGAGATTGCCGCTGGGCGCGGTTTCTGGCCGGGCCTCTGCTGCTCCTTCAAGCACTCCTCGCGCTTTGCCTCCTACTGCCTTCTGGCCAAGGCCGACTATCCCGCCGAGCTCGACATCACCCTTCCTTTCGCATTGGTGAACAACAACACTGCCAAGGACCAGTTGGAGGTGATGCCTGCCTATTGGTGGATGTACAACATGTATGCCATGGACCGCAACAGCAAGAAATTCGCGAAACGCGACAAGCGGAAGCTCAAGGCCCAGCACATCGAGTTTGACAACCTCGCCCCCGACACCGCCGAGGAGATTCTCGGCGGCATGCAACTGCTGCGCAAGTGGATGGCCAATGCCAAAGACGGCATTGTCGTTGCCGAGGGCATGGAGAAGAGCAAACGTCCCACCGTTGTCCTGAAGGCCAAGGAAGGCCTCCATGCCTACGAAGAGATGCTTGTCTTCTATGCCATGAAGAACCTGTCGACCAATCAGCCCACCGGCGTGCCGACAGTCACCGAGTGGGTGAACATTGGAGGGCAGCTGGTAGCGCGGCCCGACATGGAGCAACTCATCGCCGATGTGGAGAGCGGTGCCATCAACAGTTGGGAGGCCCTCCACGGCCGCATGGACGCCCTCTGGCAGGCCTATCCCGCCCAGCGCGATGCCCATGCCTACAGCGTGTTATGCCGGTTGGCGGGCGTCGACCGCATCGACGAGGCCCTCTGGCAACGGTATCAGCAGCGCTACGGCGAGATACAGCAGTATATCGAGGAGCAGAAGGTGGCCAGCCGCCACAAAGACGAGGTAAACCCCTTCCGCAACATGACCTATTGGGACGAGGCCGAGCGTGCCGCCGTCCTCGAATAGAGTTCCCTTATGAAACTACCGAACCATCCCCGAAGCGGCATCGACCAGCTCGGGGATGGTTATTAAAAAGCCAAGGAGGTACTGCCACACCTGAATCTGAATCCTCATGCGACTATCGTCAAGCCGACGATGTAAAAAAAGAAAACGCTCCCAATTGGGGAGCGCATCTTTACTCTTCAAGAAGGGTTCGAAATTACATGGCGTTGACCTGACGCATGCACTTCGACTTCAGGTTGGAAGCTTTGTTCTTGTGGATGACGCTGCGCTTGGCCAGCTTGTCGATGATGCTGATCATCTTGGGCAGACGCTCGGTAGCCACGGCCTTGTCTTCCAGAGCACGGAAGTCGCGCAGAGCGTTGCGCATGGTTTTGGCGTAGTATCTGTTCTCAACTCTTCTTTTTTCGCTCGAGCGAATTCTCTTTTTTGCAGACTTGTGGTGTGCCATTTTTTAAATTTCTTATTTCTTATTTCTTATTTCTTATTTTTTGTACCGCGTGCGGGATTCGAACCCGCGATTTTGAGAATGAAAATCTCACGTCCTGGGCCAGCTAGACGAACGCGGCATCATTTTTATCACTTTTTTGGGCTCTTTAAACTCTCAAAAGCGGGTGCAAAAGTACGAACATTTTCCGACATGGCAAAATTTTTTTCAACGTCATCGGTTGATATCTTTTTATTTTTACTCGCTATCTGCCTGAAAACGAAATCCTAAACGCTTTCCAGTCACCAATGATTTTTTATCAAAATTACTCCTCATCTCACCCACCGAAACCAGCTTAACTTCGTCGTACGGGGGGGTCAAAAGATCAAAATTGGTGGTATATTCGATAGCCGATTCCACTATTCCCTGGACACTCTCCGGCGTCACCGTCGAGGTGTTGAAATTGGTGTACAGCATGCCCAGCTCGCGCTTGCCCTCGATGAAATAGTGCTTCTCATTGTTGACAAACACGCGCCCAATCATATATCCCAAGTCGTTGTCGCGCTGATAGACGAAACTGTCGGCCAGGAAGTTATAGATATGTATCACGCCGCAATAGCTCCTTTTCGGGTCTTCGCGCACATAGGGTGTTTTCATCACCTGGTGGTCGCGCGAAAACTCGAAGACATTGGTGTGCATCATAAACAGCAGGATGTCGCCCGCGAACTTCACCTCGAACTCGAAGTCGCCGCGGTCGGTGAACTCGAAAGCCACCTGACGCCCCTCGGCGCGGCAGCGCTCGCGGAAGAGGTCAATCAACTCGCGAGTCTCCTTGCGGAATAGCTCGAAAGTATCTTTAGTAGCCTGATAAACATTTTGTTTCAGCTCGCTTTTTGAGAAAACGAGATCCTTGAGGGAGTCTTTCAGTTCCATGGTCAGTGTCCTTTCTTTCAACACCCTCATAACGCGGACTATCATTTTTTATTGTACCCCTTTCGACAAAAAGCCGCTGCGGCAGCTCTCCGATATACACCGTCGCGCTGGCCGCACCCTTCTCATCCACCGCAAAGCCGTAGAAATGAATCACTTTTCCCTGCCACCTTTCGGGCAATGTCAGCTGCACGCTGTCCGACCGACGCCACGCCGACGCACTCAGCACACCCTCCTCCATCTCAGGGCAGTAGGCATACACATACACCTCGTCGTCACCGCTGCCGCCGTCCCACTCAAACCCAATCTGTAGAGACGCGGCCTGCCGCGTCTCCACGCCCTCGAACACCGGCACCGCCACCACGCCCTCGCTGACAATCAGCCTCTCCCAGTCCACGACCATCCGTCCCTCCGCGTCCAGCGAGAAGCACTCCTTGTTCCTCTTCACGAACAGGTTGCACTCGGTGACGTGCATGCCCAGTGCCACGCTTCGCAGCCCCTTGCGCAGGGCGAACCTCATGTGGCTCGCCAGGTCCACCATCTGCTTGAACAGCTGGCGGTTGCTCTGCTGCTTCGCCGTCCGCGGATTGCGCACGTGCAGCGGCCTCGCGCGCAGGCACCACTTGCCGCGCCACTCATACCTGATGACCGTCCCCACCGTCCCACGGTAGGCGTCGTTGACTCCAAATCGTTGCTTTGCCATGATTAACTGCTTTTTTCTTTGTTTAACGGCGAATTTTACGAATTAAGCGAATTTCTTTTTCTCTTAATTACGAGCGAATTACGCGAATATCGCCTGCGGCAGCTGCCGCGCGAAGCAAGCGGCATTAGTGCAATTCGCCAGCAATTGACCTGCGTAGCCATTCGTTAAATTCGTTAAATTCGCCGTTGAAATAATATTGTCGCCATATAATATAAGTCGAAAAGGGTAACATGTCAAGTATAAAATTGTTAAAAGCCCTATTTTCGCCCTATCATCACTTACCGTGGTAGGAGTTGATAGGGAGATGGTAGGGCGTTGATAGGTGGTTATTAGGCGTTTATCGTTTTTCGGGCGGCAGCAGTTGTGTAATTGAATTTTTTTGCGTAATTTTGCACTCGCGAACTGGAAAATAAAATAATGTAAATATGAATACAGACCTTTTCGACAAAGCAGTCAAATTCGCTGTTGACGCCCATGCCGGAATCGAACGGCGCGGCAAAGGCTATCCCTATATCCTTCATCCCATGGAGGCTGCCGGCATCGTGGCTTCCATCACCACCGACCCTGAGATGCTGGCCGCGGCCATCCTCCACGACACCGTCGAGGACACCGATGTCACCATCGAGCAGATTCGGCAGGAGTTTGGCGAGCGCGTCGCCACGCTGGTTTACAACGAGACCTCCCATCTGCCCCACGGCCTGCCTTGGCGCGACCGCAAGCAGGCCCAGGCCGACCAGATTGCCTCTGCCCCAAGGGACAGCAAGGTGGTGGCCCTCGGCGACAAACTCTCCAACCTCCGCACCATCGCCGCCGACTACCGCCTCATCGGCGACCAGCTCTGGCAGCGTTTCCACGCCCCGGGCGGCAAGGAGGACGTGCTTTGGTACTACACCATCCTCGCCGACGCCATGCGCGACCTCGCCGACACACCCCCCTATGAAGAATACCGCCGTCTGCTAGAAGAAATGAAAGTTCCCTCTATCGCCTTCGGCGGTGGCATAAAATAATGAAAGTATGGAACCAAAGCAAATTGATTTGAACGACTATGTCTTCTCCGGGGGAGGATATATGGGCGAAAGCTACAATCATAAGAGCAACCCCGACCTGATGCTGAAGCTGTACTCCACCCAGCGGGCAGCTTTGTCATTGCTGGAATATGACTGTGCCTGCAAGGCATACGCTCTGGGTATTCCCACTCCCGAGCCGGGACAACTTGTCAAGGTGGCCGACGGGCGCACAGGCATCCTTTTCCAGCGCATCCAGGGCAAGAAGTCCTTTGCAAGGGCCATCGCCGACGAACCCTCCAGGGCACAAGAGTTCGCCCAAAAGTTCGCTCTCCTCTGCAAGGATCTTCATGCCATAAAGGTCGACACCAGTCAGTTGTCTTCTACCAAGGAGAAGTACCGCCGCATCATCCAGGAACATCCCTATCTTACAACGGACCAGCAGGAGAAGGTCCTTCGCTTTATCAACGATATTCCCGATACCGACACCGCTCTCCACGGAGACCTCCATTTCGGCAATGTCATCTTCCGTGGTGACCAAAGCTGGTTTATCGACCTCGGGGAGTTGGGCTACGGGTATCCTCTTTTCGACCTCGGCGTAACCATGATGGCAGTCAAGTATACTCCCGAAGCGAAAATGCGTGAATTATATCACATGGATAAGAATGCGGCCATCAACTTTTGGAATGCATTCGTACCTGCCTACTTCGGCCCCGGCCGTTCCATCGACGAGATAGAAGATGAAATCGCTCCTTATTGCGCGCTTCGAATTCTTTTTGTATACAGTAAACTGGGATTTCTCATCCCTGAGCGTCAGCCGCTCGTCGACAGATTATTCTCTAGAGAATGATATTATGGCAGATAAGTTTGAGAATACGATACATAAAGGCCTGCACCAGTACCTTGTGGGAATAGGAAAAGTTGACGAGCGGCTTCCCGAATGCCCCGACGTGACGGACAAATGGGAGTCGATAGGTCAGTCATATATCCCTGACGGTTCGCGCGAGTACCGCGACTATCCCGTGGCCAGCCTCGGCTGGATGATGTATATCGGAATGGCCGTGGCTAAGTTGTGGGAGTGGGGATGCCTGCGGCCTCCCCACGGCGGCCAGCGAGAGAAAACGAGCGATGCGCCTATTGATGAATACTCCCAGATTGAGGACCTCTACGTCTATATGCGCGACAAACGCGGCTATGATTCATTGGATGAGTACATCTGCGAGGACGTGCTGATGGTGCGCGGAGAGGAATATGAAGACCTTGCCCAGGTGGTCAGCGAGTGTGCCACGAGGGTGAACTTCGACCTGATACGCGAGCAGATTGAGCCTGGCACCAAGGAGGCTTTCGATGCCTATGTGACGTGCTTGCGCCAACTCTACCTCTTCGGCATGGCCATGCAGTTGAAACGGATGGGGTATCACATGGAAAGGGTGAAATAGATGACATAATTATAGTATTTTGCGTTATTACAGCGATGAAACGGAAGAAGCCCATACGTAAGAAGATTCTTATTCCATTGATAATTGCAGCGGTGCTGGCAGTCACTTTCTTTATTATGGGTGTGATTGTCAACCATTCTGTCGATAAGATGGCAGAGGACCGTTGCTATTCCAGCGTTGATGATATACCATACCGTCGGGTGGGTCTGCTCCTTGGCACAGCCCGTCTCACTCGGCACGGTTATGAGAACCCTTATTTCTATTATAGAATAGATGCTTGTGCTGAATTGTATCATGCAGGAAAGATACATTGCATCCTTATCAGCGGAGACAACAGCCGGAAAGACTACAAGGAGCCTGCCGATATGAAAGAGGCTCTGGTGGAATGTGGAGTACCGGCTGACTCCATTACGCTTGACTATGCAGGCTTCCGTACCTACGATTCTATGGTGAGGGCAAAGACGGTGTTCGGCCAGGACTCCGTTACCGTCATATCACAAGATTGGCATAATGAGAGGGCTGTCTATATCGCGAACCGAGTAGGTGTGGACGCGATAGCCTTCAATGCGGAGGATATTGCCATCCGCTCAATCGCGCTGAAATTCCGTGTGAGGGAATGGTTTGCCCGTACCAAGATGGCGTTTGACCTTCTCTTTCTCCATGAGCCTCACTTCCTCGGAGAGCCGATTGAAATTTAATCGAGGAGTATTGATTGTTTCAGATTGTTGTATCCCGAATCAATAAATATTGAAAAAAAACGCGAACTTGGCCTAAAAAAGAGCACTGATATTCAGCGCTCTTCGTACCCCGGGAGGGACTTGAACCCTCACGCCCTTGCGAGCAGCAGATTTTGAGTCTACCGTGTCTACCATTCCACCACCAGGGCTTTTGAAAATGAAAATTGAAAGTTGAAAATTGAAAATTCTCAAGGCTTCCGTTTCTCAAAATCGGGTGCAAAAGTACACACTTTTTTCGACATGGAGAAATTTTTTTTTGTGGAACCAATATTTTTTCGTATTTTTGCACTCGTTTTCAGTCATTAAGATTGAACAAAAAAATAAACGATACAATTAAAAATCAGTATAATAATGAGCGATATGCGTTCTGACAAGGTGTTCATTTTTGCCGGTCGCGCCACCGAGAACCTGGCACGCCGCGTGGCGGAAATCTATGGTATTCCGCTGGGCAATTCAACCGTTTTTCAGTATGCCGACGGCGAATTTCAGCCCTCCTATGAGGAGACTATCCGCGGTGGCATCGTGTTCATCATCCAGAGCACCATCCCCCCGACGGACAACCTCTTCGAGCTGCTGATGATGATTGACGCCGCCAAGCGCGCTTCGGCACAGAAGATTGTCGCCGTGATTCCCTATTATGGTTTTGCGCGTCAGGACCGCAAGGACAAACCCCATGTGCCTATCGCTTCCCGTCTGATTGCCGACATGATTACCACCGCCGGTGTCGACCGCGTCATCACCATGGACCTCCATGCCGACCAGATTCAGGGTTTCTTCACTCTGCCCGTCGACCACCTCTACGGTTCGAGCCTCTTCATGCCTTACATCCGCGAGAAGTTCGACGTTGACGACGTGATGTTCGCCAGCCCCGACATGGGTGGTAGCAAGCGTGCCGGCATGTATGCCAAGACTCTTAACAATAGTTTTGTCATCTGCTATAAGCACCGCAACAAACCCAATGAGATTGGCGA
>JAEEGL015390730.1_pt1 | contig 10848 bp, 7 predicted proteins | sample 9134231 | NCBI WGS metagenome assembly JAEEGL01 (sample SAMN16246548, study PRJNA631951) | gut metagenome | biome: gut microbiome; feature: rumen; material: fiber-attached | host: Bos | place: Iran: Karaj | collected 2018-10
ACTTTCCTCAGCTATAATTTCTTCGCCTTTTACTTTTCTTCTATATTGATCGACATAGATATTTCTTCCTATTGTCATTAGCCAGGTTGAAAACCTTTTACTCTCATCAAAAGAATCTATTTTTTTTATCATTCTTTCGAATGTTTCCTGAATCAGATCCTCAATACTATTTTCTGGAACATGGATATAATGAAAAAAAGCATTTAACTGAGGGATATGACTTTCCAAAAGTTCGTCTAAAGCCTTAGAATCACCTTTTTTTATTTGTTTAATTAATTCCAGATCTTTTTCTTGAGAAGAATTCTTATCGGAACTCATTTTGCTTTATCCCCACTGAATTCTTCTGTATATGCATCAATATATATATAGCCTTCTTCGCCAAGATGAGCTGCTATTTCACCATTGCTCGACTTTCTATAAGGAACAATCAAAGCACGAATGAGTCTTTGAACTTCTGGAACCTTCCAACCGTCTTTTAAAGGAACCAGAATATAGGTTTCATCGTTTGTTGCTTTTATAGTCACAACCCCATCATCGACAGCCTCTACCTTACCTTCTATTACCAGGGGTTCACAAACGACTGCTCCGCCTTTAACCTTTTTATTTTCAGCTCCTGGGGTATAAAAGAAGAGATAATAAACAAGGGGAGCCACAATTAAAAATGTAATTATGCTTATAGGCAGGGCTTTTGATTGAACGAATGCAGTTATACCGTTCCAGATAGCAATAAGCTGCTGTTTAGAGGTTCTTTCTGGAAGTTCAACATTAGAGCGGTAAGCATAAGCAGGTCTCTTACTAGCTCTTTTCTCTTTTTCAAGCCTTAACCTTTCTTTTAATTCTGCTTCTTTAGCATCTTTATCTGATTTAACCGCTTCTTTTGTCTTATCTGATTCAGAAGACTCTGCTCCATCTTTTTCTTCAGAAAGTGTCCCGGCTATTTCTTCTGTAGGTTCAGGACATGCCTCACGTAAACTGCGAGCCTGTTCTGCTATTTTTCCAGGATGAGCCTGCTCAATTTTATAAAGAGAATAGACATTATCGGCAGAAGGGTTGGCAGCGAAATGACAAAGACCTGCTTCCAATAAGCCCTCATTATAATCAAGACAGAGGAACTCGGTAAGCATATCTCTTATCAATGCAAAATCAAACTGCCCTATACATTCCATAGCCATTTTCTGCTGATTATTGTCTGTAGAATACATCATGGCGCGCAATGATGAAATAGCCTGATTATAATCAAAGTTCTTTAATATACCTAATGCTGCGGATTTCATTCCAACATCAGAAACTTTCAAACATTGGCCTAAATAAGGGAAAATACAATCAGGATTAACAATACCCAAGTATTCAACAGCAGCTGTAGCAACAGCAACATCACGATGGTTAATCATTCTAGTGGCAACATCTTCAGCTCCACTCAATTTACAACGGGTAAGACATTGCAAAACAGCTATCTTTAAATCAGAAGAGGAATTTTTATTAGTAATAACAAGAAGTAGTTTATCAAATTTTTCAGCAGCTTTCTCAGGAGTTAAGCTTTCCAGCATTTCAAATTGAGAAAGACTCTGTTTGGTTTTTTCAGGAACAACAGGTTCACTTTCTTTCTTTTGTTCTTCCTGAATAGTTTGAGCAGAATCATGATACGAAACGCCAAGATATTTAGCTAATCTTGATTTAACAAGTTCAGACAAAGGCCAGTTTAAAGCTTCTTTAAAAGCCTCATTTACTATAGGCTGTTTAATAGTTACCGTGATTTTCTGTTCTATTTCAGGAGCAATAGTTTCAGAATCAAGTTTTGTAACCACCTGTCTTACGAAACGCAAAGCGTTTCTTTTACTAACCCAAATTTGAAGTTTACGAGTATATGCAGCAAACTTATCCCCTAAAATACCTGATTGATTTAAGAGTCTTACAGCTTCATTCAATACTTTTCTTACTAAATCAGCCTTTTTAGCTGGAGAACGTTCTGAAATTTCAAAAAGCGTAAAAGGAACTTCTACATCTGGATTCATTTCAATTATCCAGCCTGCTTTTATGAGAAGTTCTGAATTTGTTTCAGCTGCAAAATATTTAAGTAAAAGGGGTTTAACTGTTTCAAACGGCAAGAAAAGACAATTCTGAATTCCAGCAAGACGTTCTGTTTTCGTAGGAGACAAAAGAAGTGCCTGTAAATGATTTAAAGCTTCTTCTTTATCTATTTTTACCAATGCTCTAATTGCAAGAGCTTTTATTTCAGGGTCTGAAGACGCCAGCAAATCAGGTAATTCATTCAAAAGCAATTCCGGTTTCAAATGAACCATTGTTCGTAAAGAAGCAAGTTTTAGAACCAAGCTTTCTGAATTCAGATAATTAATAATTATATTAAATTTGTCTTCAGGCCAGTTGCGACCAAAAGTTCTTATTACACGAGCAATTACGATAGGCGAAGAACCTTCAACTAATTCAGGACCTAAGGTTCTAATATCTTTGGGCAATCTAGCAGGTAAATTAGAAATAATGTTCATGCGTAAGTTTTCATCCGCATCTTTCCAATTTGCCATGAAATCATGAGTATCTCCGATTACAACAGGTTCTGTTTTATGTGATGCCCCTAACTTGCTTTTAACAGCATTTATTGCATGAGAAATAAGCATTGAGCATTCAAGGTCATCTTCCGTTGCTTGTATTTCCTCTAAAACAGATAATATTTCAGAATTTCCACCAGACTTTATAACTTCTTCTAATGCAAATATACGAAATGATTTGATAGGAATTCTGAGATTATCAATAATATTTTGTTGTTCGTTTGAAATACTCATAAAAATATTTTATAAAAAAAAGTAATTTTTTACAATTAATTTAACTTAATATGTTATTCTAATATAGATTTATGCAAATAACCATATATAAAACTCATATAGAAAAAATAATTGCAATTATAATACTATTTGCAGCTTTCTTTTTTGTTCCTTACAGAATAATAAGCCTTGGTTTTTTGGCCCCGGATGACGCAAACAGGCATATTGCCTTTTCTGTAACAGACAAGAATTGGACAGATGTTTTAGTAATAGAACCTAGTCTTTCTGCTGATCATAATGCCGGGTGGCATAATGTTTTAAAAAAAGTTCATAAATATTTAGGACTAGACAAAGAAGCACTGTTAATAACAGTCATGATTAGTTTATTCCTGATTTTTAATATCACTGGTTCTTTGCTTTCACCAAATATTGCATCATGGATAATAGTCATGCTGCTAATATTTGTATTTAATAGAGTTAGTTTTGTTAGACTGTTCATTGGCCGTCCTTTCATCATTTCTTCTATCGTAACTCTGATTCTTTTTAAACTATGGTTCATTGAATCAGAAAAGCCAATCGATTCTGTCTTCAAATATCTTGTTTCAATACTTTGTATAACTTTAGCAGTATGGCTACATGGAACTTGGTATACTTTTTTATTATTGCCGGTTGCTCTTTTATTATCAGGCAAATTAATAAAATCCTTAGAGCTTAGCCTTATAATTTTGTTGTCTACAGCTATTGGGGCATATTTAACTGGCGAATTTGAGCAGTTTCTATACTTTCATTATGCAGCCACTTTAAATATTTTTACAGAAAAAATATATAATTGGCAGTTGGTCACAGAATTCTCTGAAGGCGATATTTATACTTCATGGGTATTTCCAACATCAATAATTATTATCCTTTTGATTTACTCGAAAAAACTGAAGCTTAATGAATTAAGCAGGGATTCTCTATTTATAATGATTTTACTTTGTTGGATGCTTTCTATCAAAGTTGTGAGATTCTGGGTAGACTGGGGAGCAATAGCACTAATGTTCTGGCTTTCCCACAAAATTTCTTACTTGATAGAAGATATGCAATCTATTAAAAAGCCCTTTTTGCGATGGGTTTTGTTCGTCTTTACAGTTTTATCTTTTGTCTTAATAATACCCAGTACAGCTTGGAACAATCAAAAAGAGCGCAAGAGTTATTCTGTAGATTTCTCTAAACCGCAATTAGCAGAATATAAACCCTTAGACGGAGGCATAATATACAATGATTCTATGAATCACTTTTACTATCAATATTTTGCCGACCCAGAAGGAAAATACAAATACATATTAGGTTTTGAACCAGCAATTATGCTGAAGGAAGACAGAAATACATACAGAGAAATCATTTATTCATTATATCACTATTCTTCTTATAAACCCTGGATAAACAAGTTAACAGAGAAAGACCGCCTATTTGTTACCTACGATATAAGCACTTTTTATCCACAGCTTGATTGGATAAAAGCCGGCAAACATCTCTGGATAGGGAAATTAAAAAGTAGCCACCATGAATAAAGATAAAATAAAGATTATTATTTGCGAGTTTCTCCGCTATATAGTTGTAGGCGGAATAGCTTTTGTTGTAGATTTTGGTTCGCTATACCTATCAAAAGAATATTTATTTCATAATCTATCTTATGGAATATATCTTTCGACAGCGGTAGGCTTTATACTAGGCTTAACAGTAAACTATATTCTTTCATTAAAATTTGTTTTCACCCAAGCAAAAGATCAGGGCAAAGGCCGCGATACAAAGTCTTTCGCAATTTTTGCTATAATAGGTATAATTGGTTTGGGATTAACCGAATTAGGCATGTATTTAGGATGTGATGTATTAAAATCTCAATTAGACAGCTGTTTAACCTATATCAGCAGTTTAATTGGCTATGATATAGTCAAATATGGTTATTTATTAGTTAAATGTTTTGTTACTGCAGTAGTTTTGTTATGGAACTACGCTGGAAGAAAAATCATTATATTCAGGTAAAAGCTTATGAACAAAAATCTTAAAGGAACAGCAATTATTATTGGAGCTGGGCCAGCTGGTTTAACCGCTGCCTATGAACTTCTTAAACAGACTAGCATAAAACCGGTTATTCTTGAAGCAACCGACCAGATAGGTGGCATTTCAAGAACAGCCAGGTTTAAAGACAACAGAATAGACATTGGTGGTCACCGCTTTTTTACAAAAATTCCTGAAGTAGAAAAGATTTGGACAGAGTTAATGCCAATACAAGGTGCAAACTCTTTTGACGATGAAAAACTTGGCAGAGTAAAAGAATTGTCACCTAATGGTCCTGATCCGGAAAAAGAAGACAAAGTAATGCTCAGAAGAGATAGAGTTTCAAGAATATTCTATTTAAAGAAGTTCTTTGATTATCCTATTTCTGTAAAATATCAAACATTTGCCAACATGGGATTGAAGCGAACTATTCATGCTGGTTTTGGTTATTTAAAAAGTATGCTTCACAAGAGAAAAGAAAACTCTTTAGAAGATTTTTATATCAATCGTTTTGGTGAACCCCTATATAAAATGTTTTTTGAAGACTATACAGAAAAGCTCTGGGGAATTCACCCTTCTAAGATTGATTCTTCATGGGGTGCGCAAAGAGTTAAAGGTCTCTCGATTTTAAAACTCCTAACTACAGCTTTAAGCAAACCTTTCATAAAAAACCAGAAAGTTGAAACATCTCTAATAGAATCCTATATTTATCCTAAATTTGGTCCTGGTCAGTATTGGGAAACAATGGCAGAAGAAATAAAAAAGCTTGGCGGCGAAATAATACTCAATGCTGAAGTTAATGAAATAAGCACTGATTTAAAAGATGGGAAAAATATAATAAAATCAGTAACATTCTCAGAAAAAGGTGTTAAGAAGAATATTTCTGGTGATTATTATTTATCTTCAATGCCTATTAAAGATTTAATTCAAGCAATGCCTGAAGATACTCCTAAGGCTGTCAAAGAAATCGCCAGTGGGCTTCCATATAGAGATTTTATAACAGTTGGTTTGCTTGTAAACAAACTCAAGATAAAAAATACAACCAACAGAAAAACTCTTGGCAATATTGTTCCAGACTGCTGGATATATATTCAAGAACGAGAAGTAAAACTTGGAAGATTGCAAATATTCAACAACTGGTCGCCTTATATGTTAAAAGACCCGGAACACAATGTCTGGATAGGTTTGGAATATTTCTGTACAGAAGGTGATAAAATGTGGAATACTCCAGACGATGAATTCATTAAGTTCGCCATAGATGAATTAGCACAAATCGACATTATTGATAAGAACGATGTTTTAGATTCTGTCAGAATAAAAATGAAAAAAGCCTACCCTGCTTATTTTGGAACTTATGACAGATTCAGTGAAGTTCAAAATTATCTTGAAAGCTTTGAAAATCTTTATTGCATAGGCAGAAACGGTCAGCATAGATATAACAACATGGATCACTCAATGATGACTTCTGTTGAAACTGTCAGAGCTATTTGCGGTGAAACAGATAAATCCATAATCTGGAAAGTTAATACAGAAAAAGACTACCACGAATCTGGCAATAAAAACTGATAACAAAATCAATAAAAACAGGAGAGAAACACTTTGAAATTCTTAACTTCTTTAACAGATAAAGTTTTGAAATGTTTTTCTCTGGTTTTTATCTCTGCTATTCTAGTTTTTGTTCCTTTAAAAATTCTTTCTTACGGTTGGGCTCCAAATTATGCAATGCTTATAAGCTCAGCATTAACTCAGAGTAACGACATTCCTTTATCTCATGAAATCATTAAAGAAAGCATTAAAGACAATACAACTATTTACGAAAAAGCAAAAGAAACCAATCTTATATATATTGTTACCGGAACTTTCATTGTATTTAATATAATAGGCCTTTGCTTCGCACATAATAGTTTTGCTTGGTTTGCATCTTTAACTATATTAATGATAGCAAATGACAATTTTATTATTCGAATTTTAAACTGCTCTCCCCAGATAATGCTCTGCTTATTGTTGTTTTGTTTATACCCTATTTTCTCTAAGTATTTAAAGGAACACCCCAAAACCGCTTCTTTTGCTATAATCCTGTATATATTCATGCTAAGAAGTATTATTCCACCAGAGGTTTACGCTATTAATGAAATAAACCTAAACTATAAATATTACTGGACATTGACTCTTGATGAATTTCTTCCTTTGTTAACAGAAAACAACTGGTTATTCTTTTCATTTTTATTAATTGGACTAAGTTCTTATAAAAACAAAACAAAATTTATACATCAGTTAGATAACCCTGTATTGTTCAGTGCATTCTTTTTCCAACTACTAATCAATTTAGGATACTCTGATTTAACAATGTTCAGAGATTCTTTAGCTTTAATATGGATGACAGAGACGCTTTCCGGAATAATTAATAAATCTGATTGTTTTAAAGAATTAAGAGTTAAAATAGCTATGGGAAGTTTTGTTCTAGTAGTGTTTTTCCTCATAGCTACCCATGATGGATTAGGGCGATACAGCAAAGAAGCAATAGAAAGAATGCCTGTAGATTTTTCCTTGAAAGAACTGAAAGGTTGGGCTCCAGAACCAGGTGGAATCATATATAATGACAGTCTGAATTTTGCGATTTCACAATATTACAGCCAACCAAATGCAGAATTTTCTTATATTTATCTAAATAATTTTACTTTATTCGAAAATGAAAGAGAAAATATTATAAATATTAATAGAATGCTAAAAAAGAAAAAAATACCTCTTCCTGATTTCTATGAAAACTGGGTAGATCAAATGACATCTAAAGACCGTCTGATAGCATCTAAAAAGATAAACGGGCTGGAAAATATTGAATGGCTTCAATGTGGTAGAGTTTTATGGTTAGGTAGATTAAAGAATAACAAATAACGAAAAACTTAAAATATTGCTCGCTTTTATTACATTTTTCGGTTAGAATCTTAACACTCATTTTCTATTACACTTTTTTATTCACAATATTTATCGAGGTTTACAATGGAATCGGATTTAAGCCAAGCAAAAAGCAGAAGTCACTGGTCATCCACCTTTGGTTTTGTTATGGCGGCTGCAGGTTCTGCAGTAGGTTTAGGAAATCTTTGGAAGTTTCCCTATTTAGTAGGAGCTAATGGCGGAAGCGCTTTTATAGTTATATATATAATCTTATTGTTTTTTATAGGTGTTCCACTAGTTATTGCAGAAATAACCATAGGAAGATTCGGACAATTAAATCCAGTAGGCTCATTTGGTTTAATTTCACAAAAATTGAAATGGGTTGGTGGAATGGGACTTGTTACTGGCTTTATACTTATTTCCTTTTATCCTGTTGTTGGCGGATGGATTTTATACTATTTATATCACAGTTTTGTAAGTTTCGGCGAAAACCCAGACTACGCGCAAATTTTCGCAAGTTATACATCTAATCCAACCTACCCTATCATCACTCTATTTATTTTTTCTGTACTAAACTATCTAATTGTTGCTTTAGGTGTTGAAAAAGGCATTGAAAAGTATTCAAAAATTATGATGCCGGCTTTACTCGTTATCCTTGTAGTAGTAACAATTCGAACTCTAACTTTAAATGGAAGCTGGGAAGGAGTCAAATTCATATTCCACCCAGATTTTTCAAAAGTTACCGGCAAAACTATTTTGGCAGCAGTTGGTCAGGTATTCTTCTCACTATCCTTGGGAATGGGTGCACTGCTTACTTACGGCAGCTATTTAAGTAAAAAGGACAATCTGTTCAAATCTTCTATTTCTATCCCTATAATAGACACCTTAGTAGCACTATTAGCAACAATAGCAATAATGCCAGCTGTTTTTGCATTTAAATTTGAACCAGCTGCTGGTCCATCTTTGATTTTTGTAACTCTTCCAGCTATTTTTGCCCAAATGCCTATGGGAACCTTTATTTCAGTTATATTCTTCACTTTAATGCTGTTCGCAGCATTGACTTCTTCCATATCAATGCTTGAAGGTCTTGTATCTTACCTCATAGACAGATGGCACTGGAAACGTTTTACTGCTACAACAGCCGTGGCAATAGTAATTTTCTTTCTTGGTATTCCATGTGCATTAAGCTTTGGATTATTAAAAGATTTTACAGTTCTGCCTGGAAAAACAATATTTGATTCGATGGATTTTATAGCTTCAAATATCCTTCTTCCGTTCGGTGGAATAATGCTTAGTATCTGTGTCGGCTGGATATGGGACGGCGGTCTAAGATACGAAACCATTATAGTAAAGAATCAAAAAGGGAATCCAGATGTTGTAACAAATGGTTATGTATTTAATTCCTGCTTAAGAGAAATTACCAACCAAGGTACATTAAATTTTCCATTTATGTCTGCCTGGATATTTATAATAAAATGGGTTGCACCTATTGTGGTTCTTGCTATCTTTATAGATAATTTATATTAACAGTAAACTAATCTTGCCATAAGAGGCAAGATTATGTACAATTAAATAAAATATCTCAGACAAAAGAGCCTTAATAATGAGCAGAAGAAAAAAAGTTTTAGTTTATTCGATAGTATTTTCTATTATTAGTAGTTTATTGTTTGCTGATTCTCCGTTCGACGTAAAAATACATTCTGATAAAACAAATCATCTTGAAACAGAATCAGTTTCATCTAGCCATTCTATATCTGAAAAACAGCAAGCAAATGAAACCAATAATAAAGAAACACTTATTGAAGGGATAATACAAGTCAATACTTCCTTAAGACTTAGAGAATACCCTTGGGGGCCTGTTATCGGCAAATACACCAACAACACCAAATGTACAATACTTGGTGAAGAAGGTGATTTCTACAAAGTATCAATTAATGGTGTAACTGGTTATCTTCATAAAAATTATGTTTCAACAGATGCAAAACCAGCAAACAGAATAGAACCAGACTACCCGGGTGATTGTAAAAACGGTGGTTATATAGCAAAGAGTTCAGCAAATAGTCCATCTTATGCTAATTCCACAAACAGCATATCAAAAACAGATTATAGTTTAACAAGAAGCAGTCAGAGCAGTTCTTTGATGAATACCAATTATGGATTCAGTTCTCCGCTAACCACAATGAATGTATCTAATCTTCCTTTTAAACAATCTGTTATTGGACAAAAGCAAGGCGACGGAACAGCTGCTGGTGCTATTACCTGGGCAAAAGACCAGATGGCTGGTGGCTCAAAAATGGGTTTCAATAAGAATAACGGCAAAATTTCACAAAATGATACTTGTTGGAACCATTATTGTGCAGCTTTTATAGCATCTGCCTGGGGAAGAAAAGTTCCTCAAATGGTCGGAGGCAGTGCTTACGAACAATACAAGAATTTTAAAAGAGATGGCATGATTCACTTTGATAAAAATCCGCCAGCTGGAGCAATTATGTTTACTGCACCAACATCAACCAGCAAATACGGACACGTTTTTATGGCTACTGGTGAAATAGCCTCTAACGGTGAACCAATGGTAATAACTTCTGGTTGGACAGGTCACAACGGTATCTCCACGATGACACTATCTCAAATGATTGGAACAAAGAATTATTTGGGTTGGGCTTTTCCTTCTTAAGATTGGTAGAAATCAATACTAGAATAACCAAACAAGAAAACCAAACAGCCGCTTATTTGATTCTAATATTAATAAACGGCTGTTTTTATTTGCAAAATATTAAATTCAGTAAAATATGCGAAATACTAGAAATAAAAAGTTGAGAATAAAAGTAAAAAAAGAGTTCAAACCAAAGCCTCAACATTGCAAATGCTTTAAAATAGCCATAAAAAAGCTAGACAGCTCTTATCCGATAAAATAGAATTTATTATGAAAACAAATAAACCCAATTTACTAAATCATATAAAATGGCAAATAAAAAAAACAGATTAATCTTGTCTATAATAGGCTTTCTTATTTTCGTTATACCTCTATTCTTTTTTTGTTACACAGTTAACCAAGAATATCGTTTTATCCAAAATAGAATACAAGATAATTTAAAAGAAAACCACTTTGGAACCACAATAGAATCTTTTTCAAAAGATG
>JAEEGL015916564.1_pt1 | contig 10848 bp, 6 predicted proteins | sample 9134231 | NCBI WGS metagenome assembly JAEEGL01 (sample SAMN16246548, study PRJNA631951) | gut metagenome | biome: gut microbiome; feature: rumen; material: fiber-attached | host: Bos | place: Iran: Karaj | collected 2018-10
AACCGCTTCTTCTTTATGCGGTGCCGTATCAAATGACACCACCACAGGCGGCTTGTCCTCATCATAGCATTCATTGAACGAATCTCTTGTAACATAGAAAGCCACGGGGATATTTTCGCCTTCGGAATTCTTTGCGTAATAAATAAGGTCTTCTCTTTCCTTTAAAAAATCCTCGTCGCAGATTTCCCTTAAATCCAGCGTTGCATCCGAAATCGAAAAGATATCGGCAACCCAGGTATTGGTTACAACTGCGTCCACTCTGCCCGCGATTACCATTGCGTTAAACTTTTCCATGGACGTCGCTTCCGACTGACTGATATATTCCTGAGCATCATTGGTATTCGGATACTCTATACTTGTTTCGATCCTTACGTCATTTGCAGTCGGAACAGTGTCGGAATAAGCTACATAATCATTATCCACCTCTAAGATGAGCTTCGGAACGTCCACTGCGTTTATTATCGCAAGTTCAAGTGCTCTTTCCCTGCTCTCTTCAATATAAGTGACGATCATAATTACCGTAATTGCGATGATTATTGCCGGAATGATCACGAACCATTTGTAATAATCCCAGAAAAACTCCAGTTTTCTGAAGAATTCGCTCTTTTGAACGACTTCCTCTTCCTCTTCGGGTTCTTCTTCCCGGTGAAGTCTTTGCTCCTTTATTTCGAGGATCGTTTCCATATCCGGTTCGGTAAAGTCTTTTTTTGTCTCTTCTTCTGCGTCGGAAGATTCAAATTTGCCTTTCCCGTTTCCATCATCGGTAATTTCGTTCTCGGCTTTTTCTTTACTGTCTTCATCCGGCTTTATTTCAGCCTTTTCGTCGGGCAAACCTGCTTCGTCTTTCTTTATTTCTTTGTTTTCTTCCTCCGCAGTGCTGCGTTTTTCCTTTTTCCCTTTTTTCTTGTTACTGCTTCCCATGTTACCGTTTTTGTTTCCTATCGTTCATTTTTTACTGAACCGACAACTTAACCGGCTTCTTTCCGGTAAGTTCTTCGCTTCGTTTGTCGGGCTGTGAAAAACCGACATAGATATCAGCCGCATTACCCGTTAAGCCTCTCCTGCCTTCGCCGTCAACAGTGGTAAAAGCAAATGCGGGAACTTCTATTGATATTTCTTTCTCTTCGCCGGCTGCAAGTTTAATTCTCTTGAAAGCCGAAAGTTTGGTATTGAGTACCTCATCTTTAGTACCGTTAACGTGAACATAAACCTGAAGAACTTCTTCTGCATCGATATTTCCGGAATTCTTTGCATTAACCTTAAGAACGATTCCCTTTGAGCCTGCATCCGCAAAGCTTTCCGTATCAGCCTTGGCTGCCGTTACATCACAGTCAGCGTACGAAAGACCGAAACCGAAAGGATAAAGAGGTTCTTTTTCAAGATATCTGTATGTTCTTCCCTTCATTGAATAGTCTTCAAATTCAGGGATTCCTTCGAGGTCCCTGTAGAAAGTAAGAGGAAGTTTACCCGAAGGAGAATATTCGCCGAAAAGCATCTCGGCAACTTCTTTTCCGCCTCTTGCGCCGGGATACCATGCCTGAATAACGGCATCAGCCTTCTCATCGGCAAAAGTCAGATCCATTGCGCTGCCGGCCATATCGCATACAACGAAAGGAACGTTCATTGCCGCAATTGTCTCAAGAAGTTTGATCTGTGAAGGAGGAAGCTTAAGATCGTTTTTGTCGCCGGAACTGTAAGCATTGCCTGTATCGCCCTCTTCTCCTTCAAGTGTTTCGTCAAGACCGAGGCAGAGAATAACAACATCAGAATTTTCGGCAACTGCTTTCGCTTCCGAAAGTCTGTCATAATCCTTGGCCAGCGGCTCCGTCTTCGGTCCGAAAAGATGGCATCCCTCTGAATAATATACTCTTACATCTTCTTTAACGTAATCCTGAATACCTTCGAGAACCGTAATATATCTTGATGCGGTTCCGTGATAGTTTCCGATAAGCGAAGATCTGCTGTTTGCATTCGGTCCTATCACGCCGATAGTCTTAATTTTGCTCTTGTCGAGAGGAAGGATTCCGTTGTTCTTTAAAAGAACAAGGCTCTCCTTGGCCGCACGTGATGCGACTTCAAGATGTTCTTTACACTCAATTTTGTCAAATGATATATTGTCATATTCAGTCTTATCGAAAAGACCGAGAAGATATCTTGTTGTGAAAAGACGAACTGCTGCTCTTCTTAAAAGATCCTTTGTAATAAGGCCTTCGTCATACGCATCCATTATCTTCTGATATGTGCATCCGCAGTTAACGTCGCAGCCTTTTTCAAGTGCGAGTTTAACGCTTTCTTCGGGTGTTGCAGTAATCTTATGGTTTTCATGGAAATCGCGAACCGCCCAGCAATCCGATACGAAATGGCCTTCAAAGCCCCACTGTCCGCGAAGAACATCATCCATAAGATAGGAATGAGCACAGCATACCTCACCGTTGGTTCTGTTGTATGCACCCATTACGGATTCAACTTTCGCTTCCTTGACACAGGCTTCAAACTGAGGAAGGTATGTTTCCCACATATCCTTCATTGTGGCCTTGGCATCAAAATGATGTCTCAATGCTTCGGGACCGGAATGAACCGCATAATGCTTTGCACATGCTGCAGTCTTTAAATATTCCCCGTCGCCCTGAAGTCCTTCTATGAAATTAACTCCGAGTCTGGAAATAAGATACGGATCTTCACCGTAAGTTTCATGGCCTCTTCCCCATCTGGGATCTCTGAAGAGGTTAACATTGGGAGACCAGATCGTCAGACCTTTGTAAATATCTCTGTCGTCGTACTTCGCCTGGAAATTGTATTTTGCTCTTGCTTCGGTCGAAATTACGTCTCCGACTTCTTTGAGAAGTTCATCATCAAAAGTTGCACCCATGCCGATAGCCTGAGGAAACATCGTGGCAACACCCGCTCTTGCAACACCGTGAAGTCCTTCATTCCACCAGTTGTATTCGGGAATTCCGAGTCTTTCGATTGCCGGCGCATCAAATCTAAGCTGAGATGCCATTTCTTCTATGGTCATCTGATCGACAAGCTGTTCCGCTTTTTTTCTGGCCTCTTCTCTGTTCATTTTGTAATCCTCCAATATATGAATTATCGTTCCAACTGCTATTTTACAACTTATCGGGGTTATTCTCAATTAAATCACATTTTTTTAACAATCTGTCGGGGGTTTTAGTGGAAATTGTCATTTTACATTTATTGCACATTTTACAAATATTGCTATAATTATTTTATGGGTTCACTGCAAAATTTGGCTGATTTCCCCCAAAAATAATCATTGTATATCTAAAAACGGATTCCCTGTTAAAGATAATATAAACAAATTTATTCGATTCCTTATTAAAGATAATATTAATAAATTTAAACGATTCCTTATTTATAATAAGAAGTAAAAATTTTTTCCGAGGATAAAAAATGGCAAATATCAGATCCGCAAATTCAGACTTTTCGCAGCCTTTCGGCAATTTCATATCCAGAAAACTCGAAAGTGACGAAGAGTCCATTGATTACCTGCCCGGGTACCTTTACCGAATCTGGCACAACGACCAGCCGGTAAACTTTTCCGATCACAAGCATCAGGCTCTCGAAATAATACTCTGCTCGGTCGGAACATACACCATCACCATCGGTGAGGAAGTTTACAAGCTTCACGAGGGCGACATACTCTTTATTCCGCCGATGGCCGTTCATTCGATTACCGCGCCGGAAGAAGGCGAACGTTTCATCCTGCTTTTCGATACAGCATTTTTCGATATCTTCAAAACGCGAAGAGAAATAATGGCTCAGCTTTCAAAGGCAAGGGTAATCGGAATCAACAGTACCTCGCATCTTTATCCGTCGATATTTTCTTCAATAAACAAAATTATCCAGCTTTACTTTTCATACGGCGAAATGAGTGAGGCGGGAATATATGCGGAGCTTTTAAAGATTTTATGCGACGTCTCTCATTCCAGAGATTCCGAAGATGAAGAAGAAACCGTAATAACCCATTCGGAAAACTACAACAAATTCGTCAGGGTCCTTACCTATATAGAGAACAATTACTCGGAAGACCTGACTCTCGAGGAAGTGGCAAATACCGCGGGCTTCTCGAAGTTTCATTTTTCAAGGCTTTTCAAGCAGTATACGGATTCGACTTTCTACGATTACCTTTGCAGCAAAAGAATCCTTGAGGCCAAGAAACTCCTCGCTTCCAACATGCCCGTAACCGATGTGGCATTCCAGGTAGGTTTCAACAACCTGACAACCTTCTGCCGGTGTTTCAAAAAATATACCGACTGCTCGCCCACCCAGTACAAAGGAATAATTTCAAAATCCGAATCCATCACCATCACTCCCGAAACCGGAATATATCATAATACAAATAAGGAAACCGCCGAGGAAGAAGCGGACTGAATTCAAAAAGGACTGTGAAACATACATTTCACAGTCCTTTATATTTTTTATTCCTTAAACCTTATGCCTCAATAAGACTCATAACATTTGACTTGTCTACAACAGACAGTCTGCAGGGGATAAACTCGTTGAGCTTCTCGCCCGTAACAATGTTGTTATAAAGCCATATGATAGGATCGTGGCCCTGTCCGAAAGCATCCTGTCCGATTGCAGCTGAAATATAACCGGATTTGATGTAAGAGAATATTTCCTGATTATGGTCATAGCATACAAGCGTTGTTTTTCCTGAGTTTCCTGAATCCTTGATTGCTTTGACAACAGGAATGGGGAAACCGTTTGTAATGAAAATGACATCGGTTTCGGGATGAGCTTTAAGACCGCTCATTGCAACTTTGTATACTCCGTCGGCATTATCGGGAATCGTAAGTTCGCCGCAAATCTTAATGCCCTTAGAGCTTTCAAGCTGCATTTTGAAGCCTTCCGTTCTTTCTCTGTTAACGCCTACCGTCATATCTCCGATAAGCATAAGCACGTTTCCGTGTCCTTCAAGTCTCTTCTGAACTGCCTTGGCGCCGAGAATTCCGGGTTCATGCGCATCGGGACGAAGACATGCGATTCTGGGAACCGCTTTGTCGCAGTCACAGTTGTAAGACATAAGCTTAATACCCGAAGATGCAGCCTTTTTCAGGCGCTCGTTCGAACCGCCGAGAAATCCGGGGAAGATAATTCCGTCGAAGTTTCTGTCGATAGCCGACTGAATTGCATCATCAACTTTATCATCCAGAGGAATGTCATCGTGAATCAGAGGAATATAATCAATAACTACATCTCTGTCAGACAATTCTTTCTGTGCATAGAATACACCTTTTCTTACGCCGTACCAGAAGTCGTTGTCGAGCATACTCATTGAAAGAATTCTTACCTGCTTGGTATTCTTCTTCTCTGTCGGAACAATAGCGGTATTAAACTGCTTAAGGAGATTCTGAGTTCCGGTAAGCATTCCGCCGAGTGCTTCGGTATTAGCCGCAATCTTTGCGGATTCTGCTGCAACTTCCTGAGATACTGCTGCAATTTCATGAGTCTTCTCACTGATTGCCTGTGCCGTAGCATAGAGGTTTTCAGCCTTGTCTCTGGATAAATCGGTGTTCTCGGTCATCACGTCGAACATCTGAGAAATAGCACCGATCTTTTCATGAATGTTCTGAGAACTTTCGTTGATATTTCTGAAAGAAACATTTACATCCTGGAAAGCATTCTGGCTTCGGTTGTATGTTTCGTTACAGTTACCGATACTTTCGTTAACCATTCGCGAACTGGTATTGATTTCCTTGAGGATTTCGTTGATGGTATGCATGCCGTCTCTTGTCTTGTTGGACATGTCATTCATCTGATCCGCAACTACCGTAAATCCGCGGCCGGCCTGACCGGCTCTTGCTGCTTCGATTGAAGCATTGAAAGCAAGAAGTCTTAACTGGTTGCTTATCTCGACGATAAAGTCACCGACTTCACCGATTCTTCTGATTTCTTCATTGAACTTCGAAAGAATGTCATCAATCTGCTTGAGATCTCTGGCCATCGTACTCATGTCTTTTTCGAAATCTTCAATCTTGCTGATACCGTTGCTGCTTTCTTCAGCAGTATTGTCGAGAATATCTTTTATAATTTTGAATTCGGCGTCGATTTCCTGCATCTGCGCACTGTTGGACTCAATCAGTTCAAGATTGTCTTTAACAAACTCAAGCTGCTGAGCGGTTTTGATTGCAACATCCGTTGCGCTGTCCGCTATCTGATCGTTGCCCTTTGTGTTGGCTTCAACAGTATTCGACAGATTCTGAATTGCATCCGAAAGCGTAACCATGTTGACCTTCGTAGCTTCCACGAATGTCAAAAGGTTGTTCTTAATAGAGTTGAACGCTTTCGCCAGGACGACATTTGCATTGTCCGTTGTATCAACGTTTATGTCTTCTACATCAAGTTTTCCTTTAACTATAAGTTCAGCCTGGTGGGTAATTCTGCCCTGAGATCCGCCTTTTTTCAAAAGCATAAAACCAAGAACCAGAATAACTATAGCTTCCAATACCGCAATAATTATAACAAATACCATATCTACACCCCCGCATAAAAATCAATTTGTCGTAAATTGTGGTGCCGTCCTGACGATTAGTCTTCGTAAGGCTTCATTGTAATGATTTTTCCGTTCTCATCGTACTTAAGTTCTCTGAACTTTACGCAGCGTCTGTGGTTAACACCGCCGGAAAGTGAAGAATCATGATAGAACAGATACCATTTTCCTTTGTATTCAACAATCGAATGATGTGTTGTCCATCCGATAACAGGTTCGAGAATTCTACCTGCGTATGTGAAGGGACCCATGGGTGAATCACCGATTGCATATACGAGATAATGTGTTGTACCTGTTGAATATGAAAGATAATATTTTCCGTTGTATTTGTGCATCCAGGGACCTTCGAAATATCTTCTGTCCTCGTCGCCTGCCTTGATAGGCTCGCCGTTCTCATCAAGAATAGTGATTTCCTGAGGAGCGCTTTCGAACTGAAGCATGTCGTCTGTAAGTTTTGCAACCTGAGGTCCGAGTGCCTTTGCGTCTGCGGGAATCTCTGCGGGATTCTCTACAAATTCGCCTGTCTGCCATTTCTCAAGCTGGCCGCCCCAGAGTCCGCCGAAGTAAATGTATGCAGATCCGTCATCATCCACGAGAACTGCGGGATCGATACTGAAACTTCCCTTGATATAATCGGGTTCGGGCTTGAAAGGTCCTACAGGGTTATCAGAAACCGCAACACCGATATGGAACTGCATGTTCTTGTCTCTTGCAGGGAAGTATAAATAATACTTTCCGTTCTTTTCCGCACAGTCGGGAGCCCACATCTGTTTGCTTACCCAGGGAACATCACGCATGTTAAGCGCTTCTCCGTTATCGATACAGGGAGCATCAACATCGTCCATTGAAAGGATGTGATAGTCCTCCATCTGATATTCATCGCCGTCGTCATTATCTTCTCCGTCATGCTCCAAGTCATGTGAAGGATAAACATATATTTTTCCGTTAAATACATGTGCCGAAGGGTCGGCAGTGTAAATATGTGTTACCAAAGGTTCTTTCTGTTTTGCCATTATTTTCCGGTCTCCTTTCAAAGTAGAAAAACTTTTTGATTTGTATGTAAAATTATATCATAAACTTTTTTTGTCCACAATGCGCAATTGCCCGTATTCACGGACTTTTCACACTTTAGGGAAGGTTGTAACTCTCAGTAAGATATGTCTCAACCGCCTTACGCATTGTCTGCTGTACAAGATAAGGTCTTCCGAATCTTTCGATTACGCTTTCCGTTTCGTCATCGGAAACAGCATAACCCTCTATTGTTTCGTTAATATCATCTTCGGTAATGCTTAATCCGAGCTTGTCGAATGCAGCCTGATAAATAAGGTTATTTATTGCTTCTTCAGTTGCGCTCTCAAGCACTTCGTTCTCATAATCAGCTTTTGTTGTATTACGCATCTCGTAAACATTCTTGTACTTTTCATATCCGTAAAGGTTTAAGAATGTTTCGTTTGTGGATGCCATCTGCTTCAAGTCTTTGGCTTTTGTATACTTAACCATTTTCTTTAAATATGAAGCAGGAACGTCAACCTTTGATTCGTCAATAAGGTAATCCTTAACATAATCGTCGAAATCGGTTTCCGCGGAATCTTTTCTGTATCTTTCAAGGAAATCATCAGCACCGTCAACAAGACCGCCGAAGTTTCTTTCTATGAATTCATCATTGAATTCGGATGCAACATATTTACCTTTAATCGTAATTTCAAATTCAGCATCAAGACCTGCAACATCGGGATTGTAATAATCCAGAGGGAAAGGCATTGTAAACTTAAATGATTCGCCGGTTTTGTGTGATAAAATCTGCTCTTCGAATTCTTCGGGATAATCCGATGAACCAATCATGATTCTCTCAACATCGTCGCTCGAACCTTCCTCGGGAAGTTCTTCTCCGTCAACGAAGCATTTGTAAAGAACTCCGACAGTGTCTCCGTCAACGACTTCTTCACCCTTCGTTTCATCAAGAAAAGGATAGGAAGCAAGAAGCATCTGAATGTATGATTCTTCTTCGTCTTCGGAAGGATAATAATCTTCGGGATTCATGTTAAGCTGATTAAGATCGGCAAGTTCCACGCACTTTGAAGTATCAACTCCCTTGATTCTTCCGTTCGCATCAAGTCCGATGGAATAATCAAGTTTTGTTTCGCTCTCTTTTGCCAGGTCGAAAATAATCGCACCGGCAATGATTCCGACTACAACCACAACTATCGCAATGATGCTTATCTGCATTCTTTTGCGACTCGCCAGTTCTTTCTTTAACTGTTCTTCTCTCTTTCGTTTTTCAGCAAGTCTTTTTTTCTGACTCATAACTTCCTCCGTTTTTATGCCTGACTTTCATCAGGTACGCATTTCTGCGCGATTACCCTCTCGTAATCGTATCCCCTGTCGGCATTTCTTTTTATTTTATTTAATTCAAAATATCTTACTTCGTTGGGTTTCAATCTGTAATTCAGACTGATCTTTCCGTTTTCGGATATTTTGTTTGAAGAATCGATGCCGGGTTCGGCAGCGGCTCTTAAAATATCTCTCTGTTCGGCATTAAGAGATGAAGGCTCACCCATTTCATGCCATACTTTCAAAGGATTTGCATGGTTTTCATCGACAAATTTTTCAAGGTCGAAATATTCGCCGTCCTCAAAACCTGTAAGGTCGATGTTAACATCAAGTTCCTTTCCTTCATTATAGAAATCGGTATTCCATAAAAGTCCTCTGATTCTTCCTTCGGGAGTCTTTACGATAATACCTTCCTCGCCTTTGTAAATGCACTGTCCTTTAAGCTTCTTATAGAAAGCAAAAGTATAGAACGTCGGCTTCTTGATAAGTCCGTTTGCAACGAGACCGAATCCTCCGTGGAAAGGAGTAAACGGAACTCCGAACTCTTCAAAAACATCTCCGAATGTCCAGTATGAATATGACGAATGCTTGTCACCGAGTCTCGAAAGCATGTGTGCCACGTAAGCGGCATTGAGTGTTGTATCGTGAATGGGCGCATTGGGAACATACGAAGTGTTAAACTCCGTGATAAAGATTTCCATACCCTTGAATTCATCGTATGAATCCACGATATCTCTCGATCTTTCAAGCCATGCAAATGCATTCTTCGGTTCATGAAGATCTATGTAAGCATAATGTCCGTCCATCTTGGGCATGTAACTTGTATAATGATGTCTTGAAACAAAATCAAGCGGGAGTTTCTTTTCCTTTACGAAGTCAAGGAAACACTTAAGCCATCTTTCGTCATCAACACCGCAGATCGCAGGTCCGCCGACTCTAATCTTCGCATCGACTTCCTTAATGGCTTTGCTTGTATACTCGTAAAGTTTGAAATACTCTTCCATGTCGGCATCCTTCCAGAAAGAAGGAAGGTTGGGTTCGTTCCAGACTTCAACGGGCCAGTTTCTTATTTCATCGATACCGTATCTTTCGATAAGATGCTCGAGTGTTTTCTTTACAAGTCTTGCCCATTTGTCGTAATCCTTTGGCGGTGAGACTTTGCCTTTCCAGAAAAATGTCGTTTCGGTTCCGGATGCAAGATCGTCGGGCATAAAACCGAGTTCGAGGATCGGTCTTATATTCATTCCGAGATACGAATCCATTACCATGTCAAGATATGTAAAACAGTAGTCCTCGGTTTTGGGCATATCGCCGAATCCGAACTCCCTGTAGATACCCATGTATTTCGAAAAGAGTCCGTGACCTCTTATGTATGAAAAGCCTATCTCATCCTGAGTGATCTTAAGCTGGTCAAGATACTCTTTGTGAAGAGCAAGATCCATTCTTCCGGTACCGATACAATGGTCCGAACAATTGTTAAAACTTACATTACTTTTTGCATCAGCCGTAATATTCATATTTTACCCTCTGTATACATTTTCCTGGACATAAATCCCATTTTTTACGCTATCGGTTTATTGTATCATAATTAGTGTTTCAATTCTACCGTAAATCAAAGAGGAAAAGGGGACAAACTATAGATATACACGCAAAAACGCCACCCTCCCGAAAGGAAGGATGGCATTTTGTTTGTTACGTTACTTTATCACCTATTTACACTTTTTATTTTTCCCTTTTTCAAGGTATTAGTTCTTAGCAATAATCTTGAAGCCTCTCTTTGATACTACGTCGAAGATAACGGCTGCAAGAAGAACGAGGCCTTTAACAACCTTCTGCATGTTCTGGTCAACGCCCATGATAAGCATACCGAGGTTGATAACACCCATAAGGGTTGCACCGATGATAGCTCCGGGAACAGTACCGATTCCGCCGTATGCGGAAGCACCACCGATGAAACATGATGCGATGGCATCCATTTCGTAGTTCTGTCCGTATGTAGGCTG
>JAEEGL016170249.1_pt1 | contig 10848 bp, 11 predicted proteins | sample 9134231 | NCBI WGS metagenome assembly JAEEGL01 (sample SAMN16246548, study PRJNA631951) | gut metagenome | biome: gut microbiome; feature: rumen; material: fiber-attached | host: Bos | place: Iran: Karaj | collected 2018-10
ACTATAAAAATTGCTATGTAATGACGAAAAGCAGCGTTGATTTTACAGCAGTTCTCATTACCTGCTTCCTGGCGTTGATTTATTTTGGCTCCCGAAAAGTCATCAAAAAAGGACTGTCACCCATTGGGCTTATATGTATAGCAGCTCTGGTTGGATTAAGCGTTTATGGAATATGATAAATATCTTATACCTTTTGTCTGCTATCATAAGCGGATGCATCATCCTGAAGCGTGCGAAAGGAAAACTGAGCTTTGTATGAGGATAATTGAATATTGAACCCTGAAACGGCGGTTATGAGAGAGATCTTGCAGCCGCCGTTTTTTTATGCAAAGATCCTGTTGACAAACTAACGAACGGTAGTATAATAACTACCATACGAAAGCGAGGCGAAATAATGAACAGAAAAGAAGAAATAATCTATGCTGCCTTAGAGCTTGCAGCCGAATATGGGCTGAAATCCGTATCTTTATCGCAGATAGCAGACAAAGTCGGGATCAGAAAGCCGTCGCTGTACAACCATTTCAAGTCCAAAGAAGAGCTTGTAAACAGTATGTATACTTTTCTCAGAGAAAAGGCAAAAACGGGTGCCGGAACTGCATCCGGAGCTGATGCAGTTCCTGAAGACAAAAGCCTTGCGCAGATATTGTCGCATAGCATATCTGTATACTTTAGTTTTCTTTCGGATGAGAACATGATGAAGTTCTTTAAGGTCCTTTATTCAGAACGAAGCATATCGCCCGTTGCAGCGCAGATCATGCTGGATGAGACGGAACGGATGATCCTGCAGACGAAGAACCTCTTCTATGCGCTGGTAGTACACGGAAAGATGAAGAATGAGAATGTAGATACGGTAGCGCTGTCCTATGCTATGACGATCCATTCTCTCGTTGACAGACAAATGGATATGATCACGGCAGGACGGAATGTCCCGCCTGTGACAGCCAAAATGCCAAAGGAAATAAAAGAATACATACAGTGGTTCTGTGAGCAGATGGAGGTACGATAATGGAAAGAAAACTGATCAATTGGACCGGTTTGACCGGTATCGTATCATTGATAAGCTATACGGTGGCAGTTGTTTTTGCGCCTTTAGCATTCCCGGGATACGACTGGATGGCACAGGCAGTAAGCGATCTGTCGGCTGAGGCGGCTCCCTCCAGGCTTTTGTGGAACCAGTTATCGGCAGCATATAATGTATGCAGCCCGGTATGCATGATGTGTGTATCCATCTTCGTATCGGATAAAAAGACCGGCACAAAACTGTTTCGGCTGGGCATTTATCTGTTCGCCATAATGAACTGGATCTCGGCGATAGGATACAGGATGTATCCGCTTGCGGACAGCGGAAAAGAGATAGCTGCCTTCCAGGAGAAAATGCATATTGCTGTTACGATAGCTGTCGTGCTGCTTTCCATCGCATCGCTTACCATACTGATCGTAGCGGGCTTCAAGAAGAACGGCATGAAGGGGATCGGGATCTGGGCGGCGATCGCACTTGCAATGATGTTTGTCGGTGCGATCGGTAAGAGTGCGGTATCAGCGGATCACTTTGGGATCATTGAAAGATTCAGCGTTTTCGCTGCTGTGGGATTTAATGCGGTGCTGGGAGTGTATTTGTTAAAGGGATTCGGGAACAGAAATAAATAGATCGATGGAAACTCACGAGGAAAAGAGCCGGTATCTGGGTGATCTGTTTGAGAAAACATATATAAAGGATGTGCTGGAGCGCCATGATGTAAAGAATGACACTGAAGTCCCGGATATCCTTCTGGATGTTCTTGCATCGGGGATAGGGGCGCTTACGAATCCAAGCAGGCTTGCAAATACTTTTAAAAGTGAACGGGGGATCTCCATTGGATCGGAAACCATAGAAAAGTATATCAGATCATACTAAAAAATGCGTCAAAACGCAAATAATAGTAATATGAAATATGACAGCATCAAAAGATGGATTTTTCGCTGAGTAAGGATGATAGAATGGACGTTGAAAGCGACAGATTAAGGATCAAGAAGAGTATCAAAAGCCGGAATATGCATGATCTGGCTCAATACAGGAAGCTTCTTTTCCGGAAGCCCGGACTGAGGTGTCTGTTTATTGAGCTTACTGACAGATGTAATCTGAATTGTCGGCATTGCGGGAGTGAATGTGATCAAGCCGGAAGTCGTTTTATAGAAAGCGGGCCGGTCCTTCGTATGCTGGATGAACTATCGGAGGATATGGGGCGGGAAGAATTCATGATCTGTGTGACCGGAGGCGAGCCGCTTCTTCATCCGGATTTTGAACGTATCATACGAAAGATCAATGAATGTGATATCCCATGGGGCATGACAACGAATGCAACGCTTATAAATGAGGCGATGGCTGTGAAGCTCAAGGAATTGCGGATGGGGAGCATATCTGTAAGCCTGGACGGTCTGAAGGAAGATCATGAATGGTTAAGGAGAGTTCCGGGGAGCTTTGATAAGGCCGTTCAGGGGGTTAAGAAGCTTCAGGCCCTGGGAATAGATGTTCAGATCACAACGGTCATCCATAAAAGGAATTTTGAAAAGCTTGAAGAGATATACCGTTTTATGTGGGAGCTGGGAGTGAGGTCCTGGAGGGTCATCAACGTTGATCCGATAGGCCGTGCCGGGAGTACAGGCAGCCTTTTCCTCGATAAAGATGAAATTGTCCGGCTTCTGGAGTTTATAAGGGAGAAACGCTTCCGGACAGATAATCCCATGGATGTCTGTTATGGCTGTTCTCATTATCTTTCGTTTGAGTATGAGAACGAAACCAGGGATTTCTATTTTCAGTGTGGTGCAGGAACTACGGTTGCCGCTATCCTGTGCAATGGAGATATATATGGATGCCCGGACATAGAACGCCGGCCTGAGCTGGTGCAGGGAAATATTAAAACGGACAGATTCTCCGAAGTATGGTATCACAGATTCCGGCAATACCGGTATGACAGGAGCGAATTGTGTGAAGAGTGCAGAAACTGTCCGGAAAGAGAATACTGCGGTGGAGATTCCATGCATACATGGGATTTTGACCGGAACAAGCCAAAGCTGTGCTTATGGAGGGATGTGGTATGAGCATTATTTCCGGGAACAAAAGAGAGGAGTTTCATGACAAATATGGGATCTAAGAGTTTTTTTGATAAAAATACCATGACCAGGGAATATTTGATCATCACGAATAAGATCGAGATCAGAGATAAACTGGCGGAACTTGGAAGGGATAACTGTATACTGTCAGAGCATGATATTCCTGATGATGCGGATATACAGAGGATAAAGTCGGAAGGAAAGAATGGACATTTCTTTTTGATGTATTTCAGTTCTGCAGAGCAGCACTTTGCTGTCAGGAAAGTCATAGCAGATCATCAGATCAGCAGAGCTACACTGATGAGCAATATCTTTAAGCTTCCCTTTTCCGAAATAGAGAAATACAAGGATAGCGGGGACTTTTGGGATGATGATGAGTATCCTTCTTCAAATATCACATTAGACAGGTTTTTAGAGATAATCGCTCAGATTGTTGACCATATTGATCATATGGCGGAGGGGAGAGGATGGATCATTCATTCGGATTATCATGATCGTTGCGGTAATTGTCATGCTGTGTTAGCAGATGATGAGAAATATTGTACCATGTGTGGGACTAAGCGGGGGGAAGGCGCATTTGCCCATTATGATAATAAGCCGGATATTCTTTATGGTAGTCCGGTAATTATGAAATGGAGATGTCCTAAGTGTGGCAACGTATGGGTGGACTGGAGCTATAGTGAAAGAAGGTATTGTAAAGAATGCGGGGAGACCGGCGAGTATCTTAAGTGTGACGATCCCGGCGGATTGAACGAGGTGGCTGAAATGACGGAGGAAGAGTCACAGGCCAGGATGAAACGCCTGCTGGAGGAGTGAGGGGAAAATTAATGGTCACTTTTGAAGAGAATAAGATCCCAACAGATCTGTGAAGGCTATCAGGGAACTGGTGGGAGTGAAGAAGATGTAGGAATAAGTGAACATTAAGAGGGGCTCTGTCCGGTGTAATGCCTGGATGTGGGTCCTTTTTGTTTGCGATTTTTTGGTAGTTTTTTGTCTATCTTTTTATTTCTGCCAGGTGATGATATGATGGGATCATCAAAGGCAGGGCGCCCGCCAACGATGAAAGGAGAACCAGTGATGAAAAATACCTACAAGGCCTACGAGGAGAACGGAGTACGATACCGGTTTGCATCAAAAAAACTGCTTATGCAGATCAATCAGAAGAAACATAATGCGCAAAGCTTGGGTGAGAAAATAACCAAAGCTAAGATCATGAATGAAATTGCTGAGCAGCAGTGCGTGAGCGTTGAAGCGGTCAAAAACTGGATGTATGGATACAACGGTCCTTCGGACATGGAGCAGGTTATCAAGCTGGGGATGTATTTTGACATCAATTATCATGAACTTCTCGAAAAGGAGGAAGATGAAATGGCTGAAAGTAATAAGATCACAGGAATCGTTACAGATTGGCAGGCGCAATATACTAAGGAGAGGATTAGAGAAATCTATCGAGCGATCCTGAATTACATTGAGCGTTGTAAGTACTATTATCAGAGGATGTTTGTACAGGGCGCAGGAACTAGTGATGAAGTAAAAAAGATGGGGAATCTTGCAGAGATAGAGCTAAACGCCCTGTACAATAATGCGAATAGTCAGCTGGAACACTCCATGCTGGATATTCCGGAGGATATGTACGAGAAAGTAGAGCAATATCTTTGGACGGAGTTGAGTGACTACATCGACATAATGAGCGGAACTTATGAACAAGATTATGAAGAGCCTGACCCCGGAGATGAGATGGAAGAAAACTCAGAGACAGATCCTGAAATTGAACACTGGATGGAAGAATCTGATAGATATCTGGCAGAATTCTTTGGCGGCAGATATAGGAAAGATCTTCGGGAACTGTTTGAAGACTATATTGTGAAATGAGATAGATATACAGGGGGCGGCAATTATGCTGCCCCTTTTTTGGGGGCTATTGATAAGAGGAATAATCGAGTTGCCGACGCAGGAAAAGCATGAACAGAACGCCATTTCCGCGACAACATCGGAACGTATGTTCTCTAAAGCGCAATAGTAACTGCTAGTTTGCAATCGTAATTGGGAGGTGCGGACGGAATGAGCATCTATGAGCAGTTGATGAGAAATTACAAAGAGCGCAGACGTGCGATGAACAGCGGTCGTGACGGGCAGATTTGATCCTGATGACGGGGAACGGTGATGTGGCAGAATGACCAAATATTTAAGGAGGAATTCTGGAAAATGCACAAATACCCTGTGCGGGATTGATCACAGGGTTCGGAAATCGTGTTCGGCTGAGTGGGACCGAATTGAAAGGTACATAAGCGGGGCGTATAATATTATAGAGGTTACAGCGTTGCCGGGAGAGGAATGAAAGCAATATTTTTAGATGTTAATGGCGTGCTGAAATGTATAAGCACGGAAGAGAGAATATATATACCTGATGGATGCAAGCTGTAAGCTGATCCGAGTGTTATACGCAGTACTGGCAAAGGGAACCGTTTATGATCTCCATAAGATGATGAGTGCCATCCGGAGACCGGAGGTGAGGTAAGGATACCGACAGAGATCGAGGGAAGACATCCGCAGCAAGGTGCCAAGAGAACTGGACCAGAAAGTAACATAGAGAGCCGTTGTCAAGATATTGCCCATTAGAGCGCGGGCTCAGCGAAGGAGCATTATGACGCCACTTTTTATGGATAAGCAGAACGAAGGAATTAAGGAACCTCCACGTGAGGATATCCCATATGACCTGGAGGGCTGCCGTAGGAAACCAGGAAGAAGAAACGCCGATCATAGCGAAATAAGATGACGTCTTTTTTCGTGCATCCCGGATACCTGATCATCATGAAATAAAGGGCCAAGGGGAATGACATAGACGGAAAACTCATTTATGAAATAAAAAAACAAAAAAAGCGAGTTAACAAGAGAAAAAGTAAGATAAAAATGGGAGGGTGTGACATGGATAATGAAGTTAAAAATGTTGATGAGGAACAAGTTAAAGAGGGATTGAGTCCAGAGCAAGTAGGAGTGCGTGTCGGAATAGCTGGTATTCTGTTTGGAATAGTGATGTGGATTAAGGCATAGGAGAAAATGATCCTGACGAGATCCACAATACATATATTGATACAATTGGAAATCTTTCATTGAGTTCAAGAGAGAAAAATAGTGTTATGTCAGATGAATCGTTTGACGTTAAGCTTAATGTATTGAAAAGTTCTGGCTCAAAATTTAAAATTCTAAATGATGATGTGATAAAACTTGATCGATTTACAGAGGATGAGATACTTAAACGCGAAAGACATTTAGAAGAGATAATCAAAAAGAGATACCATTTGGATGGTGTTAGTATTGATGGTATTAGATTTGAGAATACAGTGGAAGTTATTTGTACCCAGGAAGCAGATCCTATTTTTATCGGGTCTACACCAGTTGCATTCAAGTTGATCGGAAGAGAGATCCCGGTCACATCGTTTGCAAAACTTATAATAGAAGTGGTAAAACTTCTCCATGCAAATTATCCTGAAAAGATCGTGGAGTTGGCGAAAAAAGGATATAACCCCTGGAATGATGCTGATGATGCAAAAAAGTGTTTGTATTATCAGAAACAACCTGATGAGAAAGATATGACTGTAGGTGAAGATATTAATATTGTAACCACTTTCTCGGCGAACGATTGTGTGCAGTTTTGTGTTAGAATAATGAAAGAGTGTGGGTTGGAAGCAGATCAACTTCTTGTATACTTAAAAGCAGATAGTATAAAAAAACAGAATACTATAAAGAAAGCGGATCAAATTACAATGGTTAGACGGGCGTTGAAAGAGCTCGGGGATGAAGGCTTGATTATATACGATCGAGCCACCTTACCCCCAAGTGATTCGTATATAAAATTCTTAGATAAGACTATAGACAAGGTTCTACCGGCTGGAGAAGTGAGCACAGAATGGGATGGGGAGAATTATAGATCAATTTATTATCTTGAGTACATGATACAGAGACATCGGATCATCCTTTCATTTAAAAGGATACCTGAAACTGAAAAATACGCAAAGGTTTTTAGAGAGTTTGCGGCCGAAGGGATTGTAAGCAAAAAAGAACAAACATTCTGGCATACCAAAAAAGAAAGAATTGATTTTGAAAAAGTTGCTGGGGCGCCCGATTCTATTATTGAATTGAAAACTCAGATTGCTGAAGCTGTAAAGAATCTCGAAGAATTTGCGCTTAAGGTGGATCAGCGTTTGAAAAGTATGTAATTATGTCCAGTGGCGTGTTCCTATAGATATTATTGAGAGAAGGTTTCGTGTTTTATATAATCAAGCAATATAACTTTTTGAATATGGAAATAGGAGTATGGAGCTTATGCTGAACGATAACCTTGATTTGGTAATAGACACCAAATATCGTAATAAACTGGATATCGAAGGCTTTTCCCATATGATGAAAGACCCTTCATACTGTTATAAATTCTACTGGCTTGAAGCTATTGTTCATCTTATAACGGAAAATATGGAAGAGGTTACATTTGACGATGTTATCAATGAGATGATTGCAAATGCATGGTATTCAGTAAGGGAGTTTCATATTCATCTATCGGGGATGCAGGCAGACGGACAGGTTCGTGACGGTCTTGAACGGGCGATACTAAGATTATCGGAACTGAGTAATCTTTCTGCTAATGCTTCAAAAACTGAGATTAAAAATGCTATTAAAGAATACGACAAGGATCTGAAAGGATATAAGGAACAGCTTACAAATATGGTGCCATATCGTGCGCTTGCGGCATTTTTCGAAAGGGATAATACCCCGGCAGATTGGGGAAGCGTACGTAGAATGATAGCGTATATACAGAGAATAAACAGAGATGTCGTAATGCTTCCATACACGTTGGGAGAATCTTCGAAGCTAAAGAAAGAAATATATTTTCAGCCGGCATGGACAGATATGATAAAGGATAATGCTGTATCTATTCTGGGTTGGATACAGTACGAAAAAGTGAAGTGGCTGCAGAATAACAACCCGGAGGTGCCGGGGCTGATTTATAAGCTGGCTCCTATGGATGAAAAGATGCGAAAGCTTAGCAGTGTTAGAAAGCTGTGGAGGGAAATCCTTTCGTTTAATAGAGTTATAGATGTATTTACGGATAAAGCGGTAGAACCTGATGATTATGATGTAGATCATTTCATACCTTGGTCTTTCGTTATGACTGATGCGTTATGGAACCTTATGCCTATGGAGTCATCATTGAACAGCGCCAAGAGTGACAGGTTACCACAATGGGATCCGTTCTTTTCGCGGTTTGCTGGTAATCAATTTCTTATGTATAGTCTGGTACATGATAAACCGCAGATACATAAACTATTTGATGCGTGCTATCGTGATAATATGCACTCAATATGGGCTGTACAGGAACTATACAGAAAAGGCAATAGTATTAATGAATTCTTCGGTATCCTTGAAAAGAACATGCGCCCGGTATATGATTCTGCAAGAAGACAGGGATATGAGATATGGAAGATGCCAAGGATGGTTTGAATGTCGCGTGGAGAGGCCTGTCAGGGAACGAGGAAATGCTGTTCGCATCACCACGGCAGATAAGCACATTGACATCACTGTTTCAAATATTTCGTATTGGTGCAGAGTTTTGTTGCTTCCTTTGACCAGGGGAGCAGCCAGGTGATGTAATCCTCTTTGGAATCACCGGCGTGAGACAATAATTCTTTTAAGAGGTATTCCAGATAGGCGTTGACATTCAGACCGTTCGCCTTGGCAGTTTCAACGATGCTGTAGATCACGGCACTTGCCTGGGTACCGTTCGTGGAAAATATGTTGCCACAGTTTTTTCAGCCCAGGGTGGACGGGCGTATAGCCTGTTCGGCGCGGTTATTATCCATGGGTACGTTGGCATCGTCAAGAAAGAGACGAAGGAAATTTTCCTGATGTGTCAGTTGACTGGATTCGGAAGCATAGCAGGGCCAGGAGAAATTTCCTTCTTCGATACGTTTGGTGAGGAGCAGAAAAACGTCGCCTTTCCGGATCAGCCCCTTAATCTTGTTCGCGCGTCTTCCACAGAACAGGAAGAGCGTATCCGGGACAAACAGGGACAGATGGTATTTGGACTCGATGAGGGCAGCAAGGGTATCGATGCCATAGCGCATGTCGGTGAATCGGCAGACCACATAAACTGCAGCAAATGATCTGGGATCTGCGTTCCTAAGCATAACGCACCGCCTTGATGACGCGGAGGATCAGATCATTCGAGGCAGAAGCGTTGAAGCGGATCTGGACATCGTCGGTCGACAATGAAACGGCATCCGGGGCAGAAGGATCGGGAGTTTCTGATGTAACAGTTTTACTCGGGTTGTACAATTCGCGCGACTCTGGTGATAAAGACTGAGGATCCAGAACTGGATCAGTCATGGGGAGCGGGACGATCTCCGGGATAATGGAGCGGACATAAGCTTCCTTGGCGAGATGCTTCCAGAAATAAAAGGCATGTTGGGAGATGCCATTTTGGAAACACCATTCCTTGAAAGAAAGCCCACTTTCCTTCTGCTCGTGAAAGAGGGCGGCTCACTTGGCCAGATTGGCCAGATGAAGATCCTGACGTACATTCATGAGAAAACCTCCTTTGGGTGATAACTCGAGTTGCGCGACTTGTACAACTCGCGCAACCTGTATGGTCTGATGGTGGGATTATCTCATGAAAGTGATATAATAGACACGTACTGGTAATAGAAGGATTATATCTGATCAATCGAACGACGACGGATTACTTGGAGTTCCAGGACGGCGCATACTATTATAAAGAGAAGAGGTGAATCATAAGAGAAGAATGAATAGGGCTGACGGTGCAGGGTGATTTTTGACGTATGAAGAGGATTTGTAGATCGATATATAGAGAGAAAATGATCTATATCAAGTAATGCTGGAAGATCTGTTGACAAAAAGAAATATGAAGTGATAAATGGAGTAAGGGATTTTGTTGGGCTTCAAAGTGTTGATATATAGTAAACCATTGGAATAGAAGTGGGGGGACGTTATGAAGAATAACATTCGAGCAGAACAGTCTCTTAGTATAATTGAGAAGAATATTGAAGCAGAAATCATTAATTGCGAGTACTGGGGGGACCTAGAGCTTTCGTATGAAGAACTCGAGGTTTTAAAAGAGCGTCTTCGAACAGTTATGTCAAAGAAGGGATTAACGATTAGTTATATCTGCAGAGTTTTCCCTCACACTGTTACAACTTTCATGGTATTTTTTGTAAGGTACAAGTATGATATAAACTTCTGGCGTGCTCTGGGCGATGAGATTGGAATCGAAATATCTGCGAATCAGCATTCGGAAATCGGAGCCTGCGCCAAAAGAATGTTTACTAAATATAAGATGGATATCACAGATACCAAAGATGAGCCACGTCAGATCATTGCCCCCATAATATATGAAGCATGTCTGCCGCCGGAAAGTAGTCTTGATGACTTGTTTTATGTTATGAGTTACGATACGTATAAGGTTTTTGATCCCCACCTAATTATAGACGAACTTATAGATATGAGATCCTATAAGATCCGAAAACCGATGCTTCGTTTCTTGTCAAGGTTTAAGTATGATAGGGCGGTGGATTTTGTTCTGGAAGTACGCGATGCGATGATATCTGCACAGCAGAGAAATGCTCGGCCTTCAAGATATTTGGGAAACTATACCGAGTGGAAGGAGCAGGAAAAGAGTAAGCCTGTAGTCACTAACCGAAAAAACCAGGAATTTCAAACTAGGCCCTATTTGTTTTTTGATAATGG
>JAEEGL010348324.1_pt1 | contig 10847 bp, 9 predicted proteins | sample 9134231 | NCBI WGS metagenome assembly JAEEGL01 (sample SAMN16246548, study PRJNA631951) | gut metagenome | biome: gut microbiome; feature: rumen; material: fiber-attached | host: Bos | place: Iran: Karaj | collected 2018-10
CTCCGCCGCGATCACGCTCGTCGTGCAGCGCCACCCGGGCTGCGGCACGACCGTAAAGCACTTCGCGACCAACAACCAGGAGACCAACCGTTACAACAACAACAGCGCCGTGAGCGAACGCGCGATGCGCGAGATCTACCTCCGCGGCTTTGCCATCGCCGTGAAGGAGAGCCAGCCGCACGCGCTGATGACCTCCTACAACCTGCTCAACGGCACGCACACCTCCGAGCGCCGCGATCTCATCGAGGAAATCCTGCGCGCCGAGTTCGGCTACAAGGGCGTCGTGATGACCGACTGGATCATCGGCGCGATGTACGGAAAGAAAAACAAGTACGCCGCGCCCGACGCCGCGAGGACCGCCGCGGCCGGCAACGATCTGACGATGCCGGGCGGTCAGGGCGACTTCAAGGCGATGATGAAGGGCCTGCGGGAAGGCGTGGTGACGCGCCGCCAGCTGGAGATCAACGCCACGCGCGTCGCCCGTATGGCGAAAAAGCTGGCGAAGGGCTGAGAAGACGAGCCTTCTGCACGCGCCCGCACGACGAGGCGCGCTGAAAAACCGCAGCTTTTACGATCCCGATCTGCCGATTACACGATCCGCGTCCCCGCCAACTGCGAGGCGGAGATTCGCCTCCCCGGCGGCATCCATGAGACCGTCTCCGCGGGCGAATACAGTTTTACGGAGGAACAAGACATGGCAAAAACCTGTCTCGCCGTCGACATCGGCGCCGCCTCCGGCCGCTGGATCGACACGATCCTGAAGGTCGCCAAGATCTTCAACGTCCCGGTGGATATCATCACGAGATAAAGGAGATTACTATGAAGGTTCTGGACGCTGAATTTGTAAAGGGCTTCATGCGCATGGCCGACGACGGCTGGCTGCAGGGCTGGCACGAGCGCAACGGCGGCAATCTGAGCTACCGCATCAAGCCGGAAGAGATCGAGTCCGTCAAAGAGGAGTTCGCCCCCGGCGAATGGAAGCCCGTCGGCGCCTCCGTGCCGAAGCTGGCGAAGGAGTACTTCCTCGTCACCGGCTCGGGCAAGTATTTCCGCAACGTCGTCATCAAGCCCGAGGACAGCATGTGCATCATCGAGCTGGACGACAAGGGCGAGTACTACCGCGTCTGCTGGGGCCTCGTCAACGGCGGGCGGCCGACCAGCGAGCTGCCCAGCCACCTGATGAACCACGAGGTCAAAATGCTGGTCTCTGGCGGCAGGCACCGCGTGATCTACCACGCGCACCCGGCCAACATCGTAGCGCTGACCTTCGTCCTGCCTCTGACGGACGAGGCGTTCACCCGCGAGCTGTGGGAGATGGAGACCGAGTGCCCGGTCGTGTTCCCCTCCGGCGTGGGCGTGGTGCCCTGGATGGTCCCCGGCGGCCGCGACATCGCCGTGGCGACGAGCGAGCTGATGAAGAAGTACGACGTGGCGATCTGGGCGCATCACGGCATGTTCTGCTCCGGCGAGGATTTCGACCTCACCTTCGGGCTGATGCACACGGTCGAGAAGAGCGCCGAGATCCTGGTCAAGGTGCGTTCCATGACGGCGCAGAAGCGTCAGACCATCACGCCCGACGAGTTCCGCCGTCTCGCGCGCGCGTTCGGCGTGAGCCTGCCCGAGAAGTTCCTGTTCGAAAAAGACTGAGCCGCGCCGTAAACGGCGCAACGCCCCGAAGTCCGTTCCCGCGGACTTCGGGGCTTCGTACCGCCCGCCGAAAAAAGCGCCGGGCGGCGTTTTTTGCTCTTGACAAATGCGGTGATCGGGAGTATGCTCTGAATGTGAATATATGAGCATACGTTCAAATGAAAACCGAAAGGAAGTGTCCCGATGAAAAAGAGCTACAAGATCGAAGTGGACTGCGCCAACTGCGCAAACAAGATGGAGCAGGCCGCGAAGAAGACGCCCGGCGTGAAGGACGCTACGGTCAATTTCATGACGCTGAAGATGAGCGTGGAATTTGAGGACGGCGCCGATCCCCGGAGCGTCATGCAGGATGTGCTGAAGAACTGCAAAAAAGTCGAGGACGACTGCGAGATCTATCTTTAATCCGGCGGGGGCCCGCGCCGGGCTCTTCGCTGCGGAGAGCCGCGCTCCGTCGCTCCCGGCCGGCGGGGCGCGCCCCGGGCTGCATTTGCCGCGGCAAGCGCAGAGAAAAACAATGCGCCGCAAACAGCGGCGCATTTTTCAAAGGTGATCGCATGAACAAGAAACAAAAAAAGATGCTTGCGCGCATCCTGATCGCGGCGGCGATGATGATCGCGCTGCACTTTGCCCGCAGGGCCTTCGGCGATCGGGCGCAGGAGCCGCTCTGGTTTTTCCTGTATCTGATCCCGTATCTGACGGTGGGCTGGGATATCCTCCTCAAAGCGGCCAAGGGCATCAAAAACAAACAGGTCTTCGACGAGAACTTCCTCATGGCCGTCGCCACGGTCGGCGCGATCGCGATCGCCCTGATCAACCGAAGCGGCGACTATACCGAGGCCATCGCCGTCATGCTCTTCTATCAGGTGGGTGAGCTCTTCCAGAGCTACGCCGTCGGCAAGAGCCGCAAAAACATCAGCGCCCTCATGGACATCCGCCCGGACTACGCCAATGTGGAGATCGACGGCGAGCTTACGCAGGTCGACCCCGACGAGGTCGGGATCGGCACGCTCATCGTCGTCAAGCCCGGCGAGAAGATCCCCATCGACGGCGTGGTGGCCGAGGGCGTCAGCACGCTCGACACCTCCGCCCTCACGGGCGAGAGCGTCCCGCGCGAGGTGCGGCCGGGCGACGAGGTCATCAGCGGCTGCATCAACCAGAGCGGCCTGCTGCGTCTGCGCACGACCCGGGAGTTCGGCGAATCCACGGTCTCGAAGATCCTCGACATGGTGGAGAACGCGACCTCCAGAAAGTCGCGCTCCGAGGCCTTCATTTCGCGCTTCGCTCGGATCTACACCCCTGCGGTCTGCGCGTGCGCGCTGGCGCTGGCGGTGCTGCCGCCGCTGTACCTCCTTCTGCGCGGTGCGGCTCCCGGCTGGGGCGACTGGATCTACCGCGCGCTGACCTTCCTCGTGATCTCCTGCCCCTGCGCGCTGGTGATCTCGATCCCGCTGAGCTTCTTCGCGGGCATCGGCGGGGCCAGCCGCGAGGGCGTGCTGGTCAAGGGCTCGAACTACCTCGAAGCGCTCTCCAAGGTGCAGACGGTCGCCTTTGACAAGACGGGAACGATGACCAAGGGCGTGTTCGAGGTCAACGGCATCCACCACAGCAGCATGGACAACGCCAAGCTGCTGGAGCTGGCCGCTCACGCGGAGATCTTCTCCACGCATCCGATCGCCCGCAGCATCCGGAAGGCATACCTCGAGGGCATGGTCTTCCGCGGCGGCGGCGAGCCTGCCGAAAAGGCGGAAAGCGGCGGCCGCCGCCTCGAAGAAGAGCGCGTTGCCGACGTCAGGGAGATCGGCGGCAACGGCATCGTCGCCGAGGTGGACGGGAAGCAGGTCGCCGCGGGCAACACCAAGCTGATGGACAGCCTGGGCGTGGAATACATCGACTGCCATCATGTCGGCACGATCGTGCACGTGGCGGTGGACGGCGCCTACGCGGGGCATCTGCTGATCTCCGACGTCGTCAAGCCCACGGCCGGGGAAGCCATCCGCGCGCTGCGCGCCGCGGGCGTCGCCAGGACCGTGATGCTCACCGGCGACACAAAGAAGGTGGGCGAAGCGGTCGCCGCCGAGATCGGCATCGACGAGGTGCGCGCCGAGCTCCTGCCCGGCGACAAGGTCGCGGCGGTCGAGGAGCTGCTGGCAAAGAAGCCGGAGCGCGCGGTGCTGGCCTTCGTGGGCGACGGCATCAACGACGCGCCGGTGCTCACGCGGGCAGACCTCGGCATCGCGATGGGCGCGTTCGGCTCGGACGCCGCGATCGAGGCGGCGGACGTGGTGCTGATGGACGACGATCCGAAGAAGATCGCGCTCGCGGTCCGCATCGCCAAAAAATGCATGCGCATCGTCTACGAGAACATCTGGTTCGCCATCGGCGTGAAGCTGGTCTGCCTCGTGCTCGGCGCGGCGGGCGTGGCGAACATGTGGCTCGCGATCTTTGCGGACGTGGGCGTAATGGTGCTCGCGGTGCTCAACGCGATCCGCGCGCTCTTCACGAAGGAGCTGCGCTGAAGACCCGGGGCGGGGCAAGGCTGACGGATATATTTGCAGTTTTTTTGAAAAAATATCCCCCCGGGGGGCTTGCGGCGGCGCTTGCCCGTCTGCTATGCTCTGTTCAGATCAGATGCTTATTCGGCTGTCAGGATCTCCCCTCGATCCGCGTGTCTCTTTCACCTCTGGGACACAAGACGGCCGGCCTGTTCTCTCTCTCACTATGTTACAGCCCTCCGAGCCGGTCCCTCGGAGGGCTGTAATCTTTCTCTGCGCCCGGGCGGAAAAGAGGGGGACGGGAGCGGGCACGAGAGGAAATATGCGCCGGCGCCGCGAAAACCGTTTTCAAAACCGCGCCGATGTGGTATAGTCAGCAGGGAGTATCGTCCGTTTCCGCCGCATGCGGCGCAGACGGTTTTCGGCGGCGCCCCGGCGGCGCCGCAGCCCGAAGAAAGGAAATCAAGAGAAATGCTGCTTCCTGTCATTCTGTTCCTTGCCGGCTTCCTTCTGCTCATCAAGGGCGGCGACTGGTTCGTCGACGGCTCGGTCGGCATCGCGCGCCGCTTCCATCTTCCCGAGCTTCTCATCGGCGCGACCATCGTCTCCATCGGCACCACGCTGCCCGAGGTGATGGTCTCCAGCCAGGCGTCCCTGGAGGGAAACGCCGGCATCAGCTACGGCAACGCCATCGGCTCGATCATCTGCAACACGAGCCTGATCGCGGCGATCACCGTCACGGTCAGTCCCGCGAAGGTCGAGCCGAGGTCCTTCTCGCTCCCGACGGCCTTTTTCTTCGCCGCCGCGCTTTCCTATTCCGCGGTCGCGTGGATCTACGGCGGCTTCGAGCGCTGGATGGGGATCCTCTATCTGGCGCTGTTCGTGATCTACCTGATCGTCTCTACCACGCAGATGGAGAAGCATCCGGAGGTCGCGGAGGAGAACGGGGAGGAAGCGGCCGAAGCCGCGGCAGAGGCCGCGGTCGGAGAAAAACAAAGGACGCTCGCGCAGGACCTGCTCCTGCTGGTCGTCGGCGCGGCCGCGATCGCCGTCGGCGCGCGCTTCCTGGTGGACAACGGCACCAGGATCGCCGCGGCGCTCGGCGTTCCCGACTCGGTCATCGGCCTGACCATGGTCGCGCTGGGCACCAGCCTGCCCGAGCTGATCACCGCCATCACCAGTCTCGTGAAAGGCCACGGCGCCCTGTCGCTGGGCAATGTGATCGGCGCCAACCTCTTCAACATCATCCTGGTCAGCGGCATGGCGATCACGATCTCCCCCTTCGCGATCCCGGCGGAAAAGACCGTCCTGGGCGGGATCAATTCGAGCCTTGTCATCGACCTGCCGGTCATGCTGGCCGTCATGTCGATCCTGTGCCTGCCCACGCTGAAAAAGGGCGAGCTGAAGCGCTGGCAGGGCGTCCTGCTGCTGGGGATCTACACGGCCTTCACGGTCTATCAGTTCGTTTCGTAAGAAAAACGGCTGCGGGGCGTCTGCCGCGCCCCCCGCTGCGAGAGAAGGGAAGACATGAAAAAGTTTTCCGTTTTCAGCGGCTTTCTCGGGTCTGGAAAGACGACCCTGATGATGGCCCTGACACAATATCATACCGCCCGTTACGGCAAGGCCGCCATGATCTCCAACGACCTCGGCGAGGGCGTGACGCTGGCCGACCACAAGCTCGCGCAGCTCGGCGGCTGCAATGCGTCGCAGATCACGGACGAGTGCATCTGCTTCTGCCGCGACGTGCTGACCGAGCGGCTGGCCGCGCGCTTCGCCGAGGGCTGCGAGCTGGTCGTCTCGGATATCCCGGGCTTCGGCGTGGGCGCGCAGGAGCACGTTTACCACGGCCTTGCGGAGGCGTATCCCGGAGCGTGCGAGCTCGCGCCCTTCACCGTGCTCGTCGAGCCGCGGAATCTCGCGCTGCTGCGCGGGGGACAGGCCGGCGACATGGGCTTTATCCTGGACGCCCAGCTCAGGGAGGCCGATCTCATCGTGCTGAGCAAATGCGAACTGCTGGACGCGCGGGAGAGGGAAGAAGCCCTCTCCTGGCTCGCGGGGCGCTATCCCTGGGCGGAGCGGCTCCCCGTCAGCGCAAAGAGCGGCGAGGGGCTTGACGCGCTCTGCCGCGCGCTGCGTGAGGGACAGGCCTCGATGCGCCGCCCGGAGATCGACTATGACGCCGACGATCTGCAGAACGCGATGGGCAGCCTGAGCGAGTACTTTCTCCAATACCGCGCGCTGGTCTGCTGCGATGATTTTGACGGCGACGCCTATCTCACGGAGCTGGCGGAGGCGATCCGACGGGCGGTGCGCGAAGCGGGCGGCGAGGTGCCGCACTGCAAGCTCCTGGCCTGGGGACCGGAGGGCGATTACGGCAAGGCGGATCTGCTCGGCACGGATCGGCCGATCGAGCTTGCGCACCGCTTCACGCGGCCCTGCACCGACCTCGGCGTGCTGCTCAACGCCAGCGCCATCTGTCCGGACGAGACGCTGAACCGACTCGTCGGGGAGGCGGTCGCGGCGGTATCCGAACGCTATCGGCTGGAGCTGACGGTCTTCAAAAAAGATCACTTCGGACTGGGTGAATAGGATGGGGACGATCATACGCGAGACGCGGTCCGTCTGCCCCGTCTGCCTGCGCAATCTGCCTGCGCGCCTTGTGCGGGAGGCGGACGGCCGCATCCTGCTCGAAAAGAGCTGCCCGGAGCACGGGGACTACCGCGTGCCGGTCTGGCAGGGCAGGCTCGACTGGGAGAGCTGGCTGCTCGGCACGCCGCCGCTTGCGGCGGACGCCGGACTGCGCTGTCCGGGAAGCTGCGGCCTCTGCCCCGAGCACGAGATCGGAAGCTGCTGCGTGCTGCTGGAGGTAACGGAGCGCTGCAACCTGCGCTGCCGCTTCTGCTTTGCCCGCGGCGGCGAGGGCGCGCGCGAGCCCGGCCTTGACGAACTGAAGGACGCGATCCGTGAAATCGTGCGGCAATGCGGCAGCCCGCTGCTGCAGCTCTCGGGCGGCGAACCGACGCTGCGCGACGACCTCGCCGAGCTGGTGCGCTTTGCCAAGGAGGCGGGCTGCAGCTATGTGCAGCTCAACACCAACGGCCTGCGTCTGGCGCGGGAGCCGGCGTACGCCCGCCGCCTCGCGGAGGCGGGGCTGGACATCGTCTTCCTGCAGTTCGACGGCACGCGCGAGGAGATCTACGAGACGCTGCGCGGCGCGCCGCTGCTGGAGCTCAAGAAAGAGGCGATCCGCGTCTGCGGCGAAGCGCGCATCGGCGTCACGCTGGTGCCGACGGTGGTCCGCGGCGTCAACGACGACGATCTCGGCGGGATCGTTTCCTTCGCATGTGCTCACGCGCCGGCCGTCCGCGGCGTCCATTTCCAGCCGGTGTCGTATTTCGGGCGCTATCCCGGAAAACCGGAGGAGGCGGAGCGCTATACGCTCGACCGGCTGATGGCGGACCTCGGCGAACAGGCGGGCATCCCGCTCGAGAGCTTCATGCCCTCGCGCTGCGACCACCCCCTGTGCGGCTTCCACGCGAGCTTTCTCATCGAGCCGCAGGGCGCGCTGCGCCCGCTGAGCTCGATCGCGCACTCGGCGCACAGCCGGGGCTGTGAAAAAGACAACCGCGAATATGTGGCGCGGCACTGGCGCCGCGCGCCGGAGGAGCCGCGGCCCGCGGGCCTTTCCTCGGACGGGATGGACTTCGACGCCTTTCTCTACCGTCTGCGCCACGAGAGCATGACCCTTTCGGCCATGGCCTTTCAGGATGCGATGAATCTCAACATCGAGCGCCTCCATCGCTGCAGCCTGCACGTGTACGACAGGGGAAGGATCAAACCCTTCTGCGCGAAATACCTCACGCCGATGGAATAAGACACGGGACAAAACAGGGGAGCGGCCGCCGGAACTCCGGCGGCCGCTCCCCTCCTTTTTCCCGACAGCGCCCGCCGCGGGGAATTGACTTTCGCGCCCTTTGCTCGTATAATAAGAAAAAACGAATTGCTTTTATTTATAACTCGAAGGAAACGAAAGAAAGGATACAGACGCCATGAAGCTGATGAAGACCGAGGAGGCCGTCGGGCATGTGCTGTGCCATGACATCACCCAGATCATCAAGGACGAGAAAAAGGGTCCCGTGTTCCGCAAGGGCCACATCATCCGCCCGGAGGACGTGCCCGTGCTGCTGAGCGTGGGCAAGGACCATATCTATATTTGGGAGAACAACGAGAACATGCTCCACGAGGACGAGGCGGCGGAGATCCTGCGGGATTTGTGCATCAATGAGAACATGCACGCCACCGAGCCGAAGGAGGGCAAGATCGAGCTGATCGCCGATATCGACGGCCTCCTGCTCATCGACGTGGCGCGTCTGCGCGCCGTGAACGCGCTGGGCGACATGATGATCGCGACCCGCGCCTCCGGCTTCGTGGTCAAGAAAGGCGACAAGCTGTGCGGCACGCGCGTCATCCCGCTCGTCATCGAAAAGGAGCGCATGGAGCGCGCGAAGGCCGTCGTCGGCGCCGAGCCTCTGCTGAAGCTCGTCCCGCTCAAGCCGAAGAAGGTCGGCGTCGTCACGACCGGCAACGAGGTCTTCTACGGCCGCATCCGGGACACCTTCACGCCCGTCATCGAGCAGAAGCTGCGGGAGTTCGGCGGCAGCGTGATGACCGAGCACGTGGTTTTGAACGACGACCACGAGAAGATCACCGCCGCGATCCTCGACATGCTCGCAAAGGGCTGCGAGATGGTGGTCTGCAGCGGCGGCATGAGCGTCGACCCCGACGACAAGACCCCCCTCGCGATCAAAAACACCGGGGCGAACATCGTCTCCTACGGCTCGCCGGTATTGCCCGGCGCGATGTTCCTCGTCTCCTATATGCCCGACGGGCGGCCCGTCTGCGGCCTGCCCGGCTGTGTGATGTACGCCCGGCGCACGATCTTCGATCTGCTGCTGCCCTATCTCGTGACGGACACGCCGATCACGAAGGAGCAGCTCGCCGCGCTCGGCCACGGCGGGCTCTGCCTCAACTGCCCCGTCTGCCATTTCCCGAACTGCGGCTTCGGCAAAGGCGTCTGATCTGCGCCGCGACAACCGCATAAGCTGTTTTCATCCTGATATAAGCACGTAAAGCCGTGTTTATATAAAAATACATTTCCCTGAAAGACGGGAAGGAGGAAACAAGATGAAAAAAGCACTATCCCTGCTGCTGGCGCTCTGCATGCTCTTTGCGCTGGCAGCCTGCGGCAGCACGCCCGCCGCACCCGCTCCGGCGGAAAAACCGGCGGAGCCGCCGGCCGAAGAGCCCGCGCCGGCCGAGGAGCCCGCGCCGGCCGAGGAGCCCGCTCCGGCCGAGGAGCCCGCTCCCGCGGAGGAGGTCGAGCTCATCGTCTTCGCCGCCGCCTCGATGACCGAGACGCTGACGGAGATCAAGGGCCTGTACGAGGCCGCCAACCCCGGCGTGACCATCACGTATAACTTCGACTCCTCCGGCACGCTCAAGACCCAGATCCAGGAGGGCGCGTCCTGCGATCTCTTCATCTCGGCCGCTCCCAAGCAGATGAACGCGCTCGACGTCTCCTGCGACGAGGAGAAGAACCCCGACAAGCTCGACTTCGTGCTGCAGGGAAGCCGCATCAACCTGCTTGAGAACAAGGTCGCCCTGGTCGTCCCCGAGGGCAATCCCAAGGGCATCGAGAGCTTCGATAAGCTCGTCGAGGCGCTCAAGGGCGGCGAGATCCTCTTCGCCATGGGCAACAGCGACGTGCCCGTGGGACAGTACACGCAAAAGATCCTCGTCTTCTATGAGCTCAACGAGGAGGAGCTGGCCGGCAAGGGACTGATCACATACGGCACCAACGTCAAGGAGGTCACCACGCAGGTCTCCGAGGCGAGCGTGGACTGCGGCGTCGTATACGCCACCGACGCCTTCTCCGCCGGCCTCACGATCGTGGACACCGCGACGAAGGACATGTGCGGCCAGGTCATCTACCCCGCCGCCGTGCTGAACGTCAGCGAGCATCCCGAGGCCGCGCAGGCCTTTCTCGATTATCTGACCGGCCCGGAGGCCACCGCCGTCTTCGAAGGCGTTGGCTTCTCCCCGGCCGCCTGATCGGACCGCAAACGACGCATGACATACGGCGCGGCCGCCGCGCCGCATGCTCTTTTTCAGGAGTTGTTTTATGAGCTTCGACTGGTATCCTCTGTGGAACTCGCTGCGCATCGCCGCGATCAGCTGCGTGCTGGTGTTCTTCACAGGCATTTTCTTCGCCTATTACGCCGCAAAGCTCCCGCGCGCGGTAAAAGGCGTGCTGGACGTGATCCTCACGCTGCCGATGGTCCTGCCGCCGACGGTCTGCGGTTATTTCCTGCTGCTCGTCTTCGGGGTGAAGCGCCCGATCGGCGCCTTCCTGCTGCAGCACGGGATCAAGTTCGTCATGACCTGGTACGGCGGCGTCCTCGCGGCCGCGGTCGTGGCCTTCCCGCTGATGTACCGCACGGCGCGCGGCGCCTTTGAGAGCTTCGACAAAACGCTGGCCTATTCCGGACAGACGCTGGGCCTCTCCAACGCTTATATCTTCTGGCGCATCCGCATGCCCGCCTGCCGGCAGGGCATCCTGGCCGGAACGGTGCTGGCCTTTGCCCGCGCGCTCGGCGAGTACGGCGCGACGAGCATGCTCATCGGCTATACGCCCGGCAAGACCGCCAC
>JAEEGL010634925.1_pt1 | contig 10847 bp, 5 predicted proteins | sample 9134231 | NCBI WGS metagenome assembly JAEEGL01 (sample SAMN16246548, study PRJNA631951) | gut metagenome | biome: gut microbiome; feature: rumen; material: fiber-attached | host: Bos | place: Iran: Karaj | collected 2018-10
AGGCATGCCGTCGCCGTCGGTATCGGTTCTCGGTGTCCATTCACGGTAGTCGGGATATCCACCCATCTGTCTGGGATCTGTGATGATGCCGTCTTTATAAGAATCATTGGGCAGCCGGCGATATTTGAAGAATCCCTGTTCGTTCTGCGATTTCGGGTGGAGTCCCCACATGTCGCCATAAGGATTGTCCTTCACCTTTTTCTCATATTTATCGACATAGTAGGCCACGCCTGTCCTCACCTCCTCGGCAATGCGCTGGTCGACAATATCGCGGCAGGGCACAGTGGCGCCGGCATTGTCGAGTACCCAGTTGAAGGCATATTCAGCTCCCATGATTTTCACGAATGGCATCTCGAAAGGTTCATTGGAGCGCATCATGGCCATTTCCGTCTCGTCGAGGTCGCCATCCTTGTCCGCAGTCTGTATGCCGCCTTTCCAGTTGTCCTTGGTGATTTCAGGGTATCCCTCCATGATATTTCCCACAGCATATACACGTCCGAACTGTTTGAAGGGGAAGAGGTTGACACTTCTGCTCTCCGCCTTGATGATGCGGTGGCCCACAGCCGTGTTTTTCGGCGTCAGCGGTCCCGGTTTGTAATAATTGTTGATGAAATTCGACATGGTGGTGTATTCTCCACCATCAGCTGTGCGATGTACCCAATTATAGATGACATTGTTGATGAAGTTGAAGACCCCACCCCACCCGATGGATGGATTGCGCCCCGTATTGTCGGCCCACAGGTTGCGCATGAACGTCGTGTTCTCTCCGCCGATGGTGGAACCGAAAGAATGGTTCCAGGTATCGAGCGCCTTGGCCGAGATGGTGTTCTGGATGGTCACGTTGACGGTCGGTTCCTTGCGCTTGTCCTTTCCGTCGCCCAAATCGAACATGTGTCTGTAGAAAGAGATGTTCTCATCGAGTCCCCACTCACAGGAACAGTGGTCGATCATGATATTGCCCACGGGGTTTCCGCCGAAGGAGTCCTCACGGTGCCACACCAAGGTCTCACCTCTCCGGAAGCGCATGTGTCTGACGATGACGTCGTGTGTATCCACCTGGAAGGACTCACCGGCAATGATGACTCCGTCGCCCGGAGCCGTCTGACCTGCGATGGTGATATAAGGAGCCCTGACATAAATCGGAGATTTCAGGTGGATGATTCCCGACACGTTGAAGACCACGATGCGTGCGCCACCTTGTTCACAAGCCCATCTGAAGGATCCCGGTCCATCATCATTGAGGTTGGTGACGGTCAGCACTTTTCCGCCACGGCCGCCGAAGGTATACATACCTCCACCCTCGGCTCCTGGAAAAGCAGGTATTTTGGCCTGTCTGAGGTCATAGGGCCTTGCTGCCCAGGGCACATAAGGGCGTCCCTCCTTGGCCTCCTTGACAACGATGGGGAAAGCCACTTCCCAAGCTGAGTCACTATGAGCTTTCCAGCATTTCTCCAATGAATCAATGAGGTGCTTGGCCTCATCGGTGAGTTGAGGGTACTGTGCGCGTGCAACAAAGCAAGCCAGCATCATCATTGCGGTGATTACAATTTTTCTCTTCATGTCTGTCTTGTTTGCTTTTCTTGAAATGTTTTTTGGGTCAAGTCTTATAAGAATAGGACGCATCAATACTGAAAATGTAGTCATCGACAGACAAAATAAATCGATGGCGGAGGCGGCGCACTTGTTAAGGAATCATAAAAAAGCCATCTTTTATTTGACATATTCACCTTAGAAGCATCCAAAAGATACAAGAATATTCTTTTTTGATTTACACATCTATTGTTTTAGGCTTGCAACCTATATATTAAACTTGCGATTTTATTTTATGAAAGACGACAGAATCATGCGCGTCGGCGTTGTCGGTGCAGGCTGGATAGCAGAAAAGGCAGCCATCACCCTTCAGGGTTTAGAAACTTGCGAATGTCATGCCATCGCCTCCCGTTCACTGGAAAAAGCCATGGCCTTCTCAGAGAAATGGAACATCCCAAAGGCATACGGCACCTATCAAGAACTGTATGAAGATCCTGATGTTGATATCGTGTATGTGGCGACGCCCCACTCGCACCATTACGAAGTGACTCATGATGCCTTGATGGCCAACAAACCCTGTCTGGTGGAAAAGGCATTCATGGCCAACCATGCCCAATCCGTCGCCATTGTGGAACTGGCCCGGCAGCGGGGATTGTTTCTGGCTGAAGCCATCTGGACCCGTTACCAACCCGTGGTGAGCATTGTCCGTGACCTGATCAGCAGTGGCCGCATCGGCACGCCGCGGCTCGTCACCGCCACTTTGGGCTACAGCATGGGAGAGAAGCCCCGCATCATGCGTCCCGACCTGTGTGGAGGAGCCTTGCTCGACCTGGGAGTCTATGCCCTCAATTTCGTCCGTATGTTTTTCCCCGCCGATATCGTCAGCATTGAGAGCCAGTGTGTGAAGAGTGCCACCGGCATGGACCTCACCAATGCCATCAGTCTGGTCTTGTCCGACGGTCTGCTCTGCAACCTCCAGTCGAGTGCCGCCTGCGTCGGTGACAATATCGGCGTCATCGCAGGCACCGACGGCAACCTGATCATCGACAACATCAACAATCCTCAGAAAGTCACGGTGAACACCCATGACCGAGAGTTTGTCGAAGACATCCACGTACCCCAGCAGATCACTGGTTATGAATATCAGTTCATCGCCTGTCGGGAAGCCCTTCTCAATGGTTTGAAAGAACCCCTTGAGATGCCTCATGAGGAGACGCTTTTCATCATGCGGATGATGGATGACCTCCGCCAGCGATGGGGCGTGCATTACCCCATGGACGACAAGACGTGGTAAGAGTCTGTTTCCCAAAGAGCCCCATCAAGCCATACCTACAACTATTCCAAGAATCATGATTGTAAAGAAAACTTTTTTATTGATCATCAGCATAATGGCAGCAACCGCCATCCATGCCGATGATCTGCATTTGAACGAGCTCGGCTATTTTGAGCGTCAAGGCGTCAACGTGCTCGTGTTCAGCAACAGTTTCAACGGCGGTTTCAACGATGAGAAGAATTCAGGCATCGAGATCATCCATCATGGTGTGCGCACCATCCAGGGAGGGGCCGTCAGACTCAACAACACCCCGGAGCAATGGGATCTCGTCCCGAAGATGACCAACCGCACCATCGACCGAGAGAAAGGCAGTATCGAAGTAGCCATGCGCTATGATGACTACGATTTCGACAGCCGTGTGGTGGTGACATCCAAAGGCGAGGCCGTGGAGATAGCCGTATGGCTTGATAAGCCCGTCCCCGATGCCATTGCCGGTGAAGCCGGTTTCAACCTTGAGTTTCTCCCCTCGCAATATTGGTTGAAAACCTTTATGGTCGACGGCCGTCTGGGCCGTCTGCCCCGATATGCCACGAGTGAGACCGTCACCCGTCCCAATCAGGAGAAGCCACGCCAGTTCAAGGGTTTCAAGACCTATGACGACCGCGGCACCAACCGTTTCATCGACCCTCTGCCCATAGAGAGCGGCCATGTCATGACACTCGCCACCGACGACCCAGAGCGGATGGTCCGTATCAGCAGCGATGATGCGGAACTGAAACTTTTCGACGGCCGCATGCTGGCCCAGAATGGATGGTTTGTCCTGCGCAGCGTCCTTCCTAAAGGCAAGACCGGCAAGGTGCTGACCTGGACGGTAGAACCCCATGCCATTCCCGGTTGGATACGCAAGCCCAACATCGGTTTCTCACAGATCGGCTATATCCCCGACCAGCCGAAAGTGGCCGTAATTGAACTTGACAAAGCCGACCAGCCCCTGGGCAGTGCCAAACTGATGCGCATCAAGGGCGACGGTACGACCGAAGAAGCCTGGAGCGGCAACATCCGTCCCTGGGGCACATATTTCAAATACAATTACGTGAAATTCGACTTCTCCGACGTGAAACAGCCTGGAGTCTATTACATCCAGTACGGCGACACCCGCACCAACGACTTTCTCATCGACGAACATGTGTATGACAAGATCACCGATGCGACCACCGACGTCTGGGTGCCCATCCACATGAACCACATGTATGTGAATGAAGCCTACCGCACCTGGCATGGCGAACCTTTCAAGGAAGGTTATCTCCAGGCTCCGCCGAGCGACCATTTCGACCTGCACGCCCAGGGACAGACCACCGACACGAAATACAAGCCCTATGAGCTCATTCCGGGCTTGAACATCGGAGGTTTCTTCGATGCCGGTGACTTTGACATCGAGACCGGTTCCAACATCAACGTCGTACAGAACTTCATCCGCACATGGGAGTTGTTCAAGCCACAGCGCGACGAGACCTTTGTCAGCCAGGAGCAGCGCTACGTCGACCTTCACCGTCCAGACGGTGTGGCCGACATCCTGCAATTCATTGAGCACGGCACGCTGAACCTCGTAGCCCAGGCAGAGCAGATCGGCCACATGGCCTCCACGCTCTCCAACTCCGTGCTCGACAACTACCACCATCTGGGAGATGCCGCCAGCATCACCGACGGCAAGCATTATGACCCCAATCTGAAACCCTACGAAGTGTCGGCCGACGGCAAGCGCAGCGGCACCCCCGACGACATGTGGGCCTTCACCACACGCAGTCCTCAACTCGACTTCCGCGCAGCCACCATGTTTGCCGCCGCCAGCCGTGCCCTGGAAGGTTACAATGACGCTCTGGCCCAACGGGCACTCACCCAGTCGAAAAGATTGATGCAGGAAGCGACAGACCTCATGAAACAGCGCAGCGAACAGGGAAATGCCGCCCAGGATGACTCCAACTGGCTTGAAGGCAGTGGTGATGAAGGCAACAGCAACAACAACCGGCAGCGCCGCGACCGCAACCGCCGCAACCGCCAGCAGTTGGGCAACATGGCCACTAACCTGCAGCTCTACGGAGCCACCCATGAGAAGCAGTACCTCGACAATTTCATGCAGCAGATATGGATTGCCCTTGACCGCAATGTGGCCAACAACATGCAGACCGCCCTCGATGCCATCCCCTACATGGACGAAGCCTACCGCCAGCGACTGCGCCCCTACGTGGAGAAGTATGAAGCCTACATCAAGCATTTCGATGAGCAGAATCCTTACGGCGTGCCCATCGGACTGGGCAACTGGGCCGGCGGCAATGCCGTGCTCAACTTCGGCACCACGGTCTGTTTCGCCCACATCTACTATCCCGACATCGTCCCCCAAAGCGAGGTCTATCGGGTATCCAACTGGCTCTATGGATGCCACCCCTACCACAACTACTCGTTTGTGGCCGTGGTCGGTGCAGCCCGTCCGAAAGCCGTTTTCTACGGCAACAACCGCGCAGACTTCTCGTTCATCCCCGGCAACGTGGCTCCCGGCCTTCTCTTCCGTCAGCCCGACCATTTCGAGAACTACGATGACTGGCCATTCCTCTGGGGACAGAATGAGGGCACCATCGCCGGCAACACCCAATACATCATCTTCGGTTCAGCGATGAAGGGAATTATCAACCTCAAGCGATGAAGAAGGAAAAAATGAGAAGAATCATCCTTTTCGTGCTGTTTTTAGCAGCCATGACATGTGCCAATGCCCAACCCCGCGAGGACCTGACCATCAGCGGCAGTCTGACCGACGTTGATGCGAAAGAGCCTATCGAACAAGCCACCATCCAGGTGTTCTGGGCCAAGGACAGTTCGTTTGTGGGCGGCACATTGACAGACACACGCGGCAATTTCTCTATAGATGCCCCCTCCAACGGCACATTCCGGTTGCGGATTTCCTCCATCGGTTACCAAACCATCGAGCGTGAGGTGACGCTTCGGCGTAACCAAAGCATGGACCTGGGCGTACTCTTGATGAAACCAGAAAGCATCATGCTGAAAGAAGCCGTCGTCACCGGCCGCGCCGCACAGGTCGTGGCCCGTAAAGACACCCTCATTTTCAACCCTGAGGCCTACCGCACCCCTGAAGGCAGTGCGATTGAGGAACTGATCAAGCGCATTCCCGGTGCCGAAGTCGATGAAGACGGCAAGATCACCATCAACGGCAAGGAAGTGAAAAAGATCCTGCTCGACGGCAAGGAGTTCATGCTCGGCGATGTGGAGACAGCCCTGAAGAACCTGCCCGTCTCCATCATCCAGAACATGAAGTTCTATGACCAGCAGAGCGACCAGGCCCGTATCACCGGCATCGACGACGGAGAGAAAGAGACCGTGCTCGACTTCACCATCAAGCGAGGCATGAACCGAGGCTACATGACCAACCTCGACCTGGCCGGCGGCACCCATGACCGCTATGCCTCCCGAGGCATGGGCAGCAGTTTCACGGACAAGACCCGTTTCGTGCTGATGGGCAATCTCAACAACAAAGAAGAGAATGCCGGTTGGTGGAACCGCCGCGGATTGAACACCAACAAGATGCTGGGCACCAACCTCAACTATGATGACGGCAAGAAATTGAAGGCAGATTTCCATGTACGCTGGAACCACCGCAACGGCGACAACCGGAACGAGAACACCAGTGAGAATTTCTACAGTGCCTCGTCGCGGACTTTCTCCAACAGCAAGTCGGTGAACCTCACCCGCAGCAACAACTGGAACGGCAACATGCGTGTGGAGTGGAAGCCCGACACGCTGACCAATATCCTTTTCCGTGCCAACGGAAGTTACGGAACCAATGACGGCACCACCACCTCCCAGGCTGCTACCTTCAACCAAGATCCCTATCTGTATGTGGCCGACCCACTGGCCACCGCCGAACAAATAGACCCGGCGAATCCGTTGTATCCCTACATGGTGAACCACAACCAGAATGCCAATCTGAGTTACAGCCGCAACAAGAATGCATGGGGAATGCTCCAGCTCTACCGCCGTCTGAACGCCAAGGGCCGCCATGTCACCTTCCGTGTGGAGGGCAGCGGAGGCAACAACCAGAGTGAGAACGTGTCCAACAACGATGTGCACCTCTTCCTCGTGAAGGACCAAGCCGGCCAGGACTCCACCTACTTCACTGCCCGCTATAACACCACGCCGACCGACAACAGCGGCTATGTGGTGAGCGCCACCTACAGCGAACCACTCTGGAAAGGAGCCCATCTGCAAGCCAACTACGAACTGCGCTACAACCAGAACAAGAGCGACCGCCAGACCTATGACTTCAGCCATGAGCCCCAGAACATTTTTTCGGGCATCACCCCAAAGTACCGTGAATGGGACCCGTGGCTCTCTACCGTCGAGGACCATCTTGACGACTACCTCGACCGCAACCTGAGCCGTTTCTCCGAATACAAGAACTACACGCACAACATGCGTCTCACCTTGCGTCACAAGGAAGAGAAATATGACTACAATGTCGGTTTCCTCGTGCAGCCCCAGCGCTCCAACTTCATCCAGGACTACCGGGGCATCTATGTCGATACGGTGCGCAACGTCACGAACTTCACCCCCACCATCGACTTCCACTACAAGTTCAGTGACCAGAACAACATCTGGGTGCACTACCGCGGAGACACCCGCCAACCCGAGATGACTCAGTTGCTCGACATCACCGATGACTCCAACCCCCTCTACATCACACAGGGCAATCCCGGTCTGAAACCGCAGTTCACCAATTCGCTGAACACCTATTACAACAATTACATCGCCCGTCACAAGCGCACGATCGTGGTCTATGCCAACTACCGCCACACCCGCAACAGCATCTCCAACCTCGTGCGCTACAATCCGGCGACCGGCGGCAATGTCTCACGGCCTGAGAACATCAACGGCAACTGGAATGTGAACGGAGGTTTCAACTTCAACACCGCCCTTGACTCGGCAGCCCACTGGAATGTGGGCACGGAGACCCGTGCGCGCTACAACAACTATGTGAGCTACGTGGCCCAGATGCAGGCCGATGCGAAGAAGAACACCACCCGGTCGATCAACCTCACCGAGCGTTTGACCGCAGGTTTCCGCAACGACTGGCTTGAGGTGACCCTTGACGGCAGCATCAACTTCCAGCACTCCCGCAATGAGTTGCAGCCCAATGCCAACCTCGACACTTGGCAATTCAACTATGGCGGCCATTTCCTCTTGAGGCTTCCCCTTGGCATAGAGGTGAGCAGCGACCTGCGTGAGCGCAGCCGCCGCGGTTACAACGACCCTTCGATGAACACAAACGAGTTTATCTGGAACGGTCAGATATCCAAGTCATTCCTCAAGAGCAAGACCCTCATTGTCGCCCTGAATTTCTATGACCTCCTGGGTCAGCAGAGCAACTATGAGCGATGGATCAACGCCACCAGCCGCAGCGACACTCAGTACAACAGCATCAACTCCTATGCCATGCTCCATGTGCGCTATCGTCTCAACATGTTTGGCGGCAAGGTTGACACCGAAGGCCGCTATGACAAGAAATGGGGCAACAGAGACCGCCGCTGATCCCCTGTTTCATGACATCTTATTCAAAACATAATACCAAACCAAGATGAAAGATTTTAAATACTATGCACCAACAGAAGTAGTGTTCGGTGAACATTCAGAAGAGCAGGTTGCCCTTCTGACCAAGAAATACGGCGGCACGAAAGTGCTTGTCCATTACGGTGGGCAGAGTGCTGTGAAATCCGGGTTGCTCGACAAGATCTGCCGTCTGCTCGAAGAGGGCGGTCTCGGCGTCGTCACCTTAGGCGGTGTCATCCCCAACCCCCGTTTGTCAAAAGTGCGTGAAGGCATCGAGCTTTGCAAGCGCGAGGGAGTGGATTTCCTTCTCGCCGTCGGCGGTGGCAGTGTCATCGACTCAGCCAAGGCGATTGCCTACGGCGTGTGCTATGAGGGAGACGTCTGGGACTTCTACCTTGGCAAGGCCGATGCCCAACAGATGCTGCCCGTAGCCTGTGTGCTCACCATCCCCGCCGCCGGCAGTGAGATGAGTGAGGCCAGTGTGATCACCAATGAGGACGGCGACGTCAAGCTCGGTTACTCCAACGACCTGTCACGTCCGAAATTCGCCATCATGAATCCCCGCCGCACGTTCACCCTTCCCCCTTATCAGACCGCTGCCGGTGTCACCGACATGATGATGCACACCATGGAACGCTACTTCACCAAGGACGATGACATGGACCTCACCACCGACCTGGCAGAGGCCGTTCTCCGCCGGATGAAGACAGCCGTTTTCTTCGTGCTGAAGGATCCTGAGGACTATCGTCACCGTGCCCAGATCATGTGGGGCGGCAGTGTGGCCCACAATGGTCTGACAGGATGCGGCATCAGCGATGACTGGGCCACCCACCAGTTGGAGCATGAGCTCAGCGGCATGTTTGATGTGACCCATGGTGCGGGTCTGGCCGCCATCTGGCCCAGTTGGGCGCGTTATGTGCTGCACGAGAACCTGAGCCGTTTCGTGCGTTTCGCCGTCAATGTGATGGATGTTCCCAACGATTTCACCGACCCAGAGGGAACCGCCCTGAGAGGCATTGAGGCCATGGAGTGTTTCTATCATGCCATCGGCATGCCCATCAACATCCGTGAACTCATCGGCCGTGAGATCACCGACGAGGAGATTCAGGAGATGACCCGCAAATGCAGCCGCGACAACACCACCACCTGCGGTTGTCTGAAAGTGCTGCATGCAGCAGACATGGAAGCAATCTATAAAATGGCACGCGGATGAAGATATTGATGATTGGTGGAACAGGCACGATCAGCAGTGCCATCACCCGGCAATTGGCAGCAGCCGGCCACGACCTGTGGCTGCTCAACCGTGGCAACCGCAGCAATGAGGTGCCCGCGAATGTGAAACAAGTGATTGCCGACATCAACGATGAGGAAAAAGTCAGGCAAAGCCTTGGCGACACTCAGTTTGATGCCGTCTGTGAGTTCATCGGTTTTCTTCCCTCCCAGGTGGAGCGAGACATCCGTCTTTTTGAAGGCCGCACCCGTCAATATGTCTATATCAGTTCGGCCTCTGCCTATGGCAAGCCCGCCCGCAGCCATATCATCACCGAGGGGACGACCCTCGCCAACCCCTATTGGCAGTATTCCCGTGACAAGATCGCCTGTGAGGAACTGTTGCTGAAGGCCTACCGTGAGAAGGGATTCCCCATGACGATCGTGCGTCCCAGCCACACGTATTGCGAGCGCGGCGTCCCTGTCAGCGTGCATGGTCCGAAAGGCAGTTGGCAGGTGCTGAAGCGCATGATGGAAGGGAAACCCGTATTGGTCAATGGCGACGGCAGTTCGCTGTGGACCCTGACTTGGAACGAGGATTTCGCCCAGGGTTTCATCGGTCTGCTCGGCAACCCGAAGGCCATCGGCGAAGCCTTCCAGATCATGTCAGACGAGAGTCTCACGTGGAACCAGATTTATGAGTGCGTCGGTCAGGCCCTCGGTGTCGAGGTTCATCCCTATCATGTCGCCTCCTCATTCCTGGCCGCCGTCTGTCCTCCCGAATACGACCTGCTAGGCAACCTTCTGGGCGACAAGTCCGTGACCGTGGTCTTCGACTGCACGAAACTGAAGCGCGCCGTACCAGGGTTCCGTCCAACAGTCCGTTTCGACGAAGGAGTGCGCCGCTGTGTGTCCTACCTGCTCTCCCACCCCGAACTGCAGGTGGAAGATCCGGAATTTGACGCGTGGTGCGACCGTGTCATCGAAGCTCAGGAAACCGCAAAAAACAGTTTCCGCGTTTGATTACATCCTGAGCTTTTTCGCGTCTTTCTAAATAGGTGGGTCTTCAGCATTCAGCAAACTGATTGTCAGGATCCACCTATTCAGGAATTATCCCGTTAAAGCACAAGCAGATGAACAAAAAACTGATCCTCCTATTTGTCGCATGCAGTTGTCTTTCTTTGCTCAGGGCCAAAGACATCTACGTGTCCACTTCCTTCCA
>JAEEGL010740754.1_pt1 | contig 10847 bp, 5 predicted proteins | sample 9134231 | NCBI WGS metagenome assembly JAEEGL01 (sample SAMN16246548, study PRJNA631951) | gut metagenome | biome: gut microbiome; feature: rumen; material: fiber-attached | host: Bos | place: Iran: Karaj | collected 2018-10
CTTGAGAGATTCTCATCCTTCGGTCTTCCTATCCACTTCACAGAGAACACGCTGATATCCGGTGAGATCATGCCCGCCCACATCGTGGACCTTAACGATTGGCAGGTAGATGAGTGGCCTACAACTCCCGAGGGAGAAGAGCGTCAGGCAAAAGAGATCGAGGAGATGTATCGCATTCTCTTTGCGCATCCTCTTGTAGAAGCCATCACCACCTGGGATTTCAAGGACGGAGCATGGCTGAACGCTCCCAGCGGCTATGTACGCAAGGACGGCTCACAAAAGCCTTCATATAAGATGCTTAAGAACCTTGTAAGAAACGAGTGGTGGACCAACACATCCGTGACAACCGATGAAAACGGCTTCGCAACGGTTTCCGGATTCAAGGGCGAATACAAACTCAGCGCGGACGGTCTTACAGCCAACGAAAGCCTCACTGACGAAAGCGAACTTGTGGTAACACTGAAATAATAGTTTTAAATAGATAATACTTTTTCATTATCATCATTTTCCTCTTTTTCAAAAGACCTATGACCTTTGCATCAGTTAATGTGAATGTCATAGGTTTTTTTGCAAAAACATGCCCCAATTACCCAAATATAATTTGACTGCGCAATACTGCGACTGTATCATTTGACTAGTATTAAATATAAGAGGAAACAAGATGATCTTTGAAACCCATGCACACTACGATGATGAGGCCTTTAACGAGGACCGGCAGCAGCTGCTGGACTCCATGAAAGAGGCCGGTATCGGCAATATAGTCAATATAGGAGCCAACATGGCTTCATCCCGCGCGAGCGTAGAGCTTGCCCATAAGTACGACTTCATATATGCTACTGTTGGCGTCCATCCCAGCGACACCGAAGAGCTGGACGACGACAAGCTGGAGGAGCTGCGGTCTTTGAGCCGCGACGAGCGCTGCCTTGCGATCGGCGAGATCGGCCTGGACTACTACTGGCCGGAGCCTGATCACGACCTGCAAAAGAAATGGTTCCGCAGGCAGATTGCGCTGGCAAAAGAGGAGAAGCTTCCCATTGTTATTCACTCCAGAGACGCAGCCGCCGACACGCTCACAATCTTAAAAGAAGAAAACGCTGCTGAAAACGGAGGTGTGGTACATTGTTTCTCCTATTCTCTGGAGGTGGCAAAGCAGTGCGTGGACATGGGATTTTACATCGGAGTAGGCGGAGTCATCACCTTTAAGAACGGCCGCAAGCTCAAGGAGACAGTGGAAATGCTCCCCCTTGAGAACATAATCCTCGAGACAGACAGCCCGTACCTGGCTCCGACACCCTACAGGGGAAAGCGGAACTGCTCATTGTACCTGCCCCTTGTTGTGGATGCAGTCGCAGAGATCAAGGGCGTTACCGCAGAAGAAGTCATTCGAATCACGGAAGAAAATGCAAAAAAGATGTACCGCATCAGCTGATTGAGCTCACGCAAAAAGGGCAAACGTGCAACAGCAGCGCACATAAATTAAGAAAGACAGGAACACTAAATGGCATATTTAGGAAACAGCGCAAGGACAAAAGAAATCCTGGCTAAATACAACATGAGTGCCAAAAAGAAGTTCGGCCAGAACTTCCTTATAGACAGCAATGTCCTAAACGGCATAGTGGAAGCTGCCGGCGTCACAAAAGACGACTGCGTGCTGGAGATAGGTCCCGGAATCGGAAGCCTGACCCAGTGCCTGGCGGAAGCAGCAGGCAAGGTAGTAGCTGTGGAAATAGACAGGGGACTTATCCCCGTTCTTGCAGACACTCTTTCAGAGTATGACAATGTTACAGTAATTAATGAAGACATATTAAAAGTAGACATAGACGAGATTGTAGCGGGCAGCAATGGGGGAAGGCCTATCAAAGTTGTGGCCAATCTGCCCTACTACATAACGACGCCTATTATAATGAAGCTCTTTGAAAAAGGAGCGCTGATAGAGAGTATAACCGTCATGATACAGAAGGAAGTGGCTGAGAGAATGGCTGCACAGCCCGGCAGCAAGGACTACGGCTCACTTACTCTGGCAGTGGGGTACTACGCCAAGGCAAAGGAAGTGATGGAGGTTCCGCCTTCGAGCTTCATTCCTCAGCCGGGAGTGGGGTCTGCGGTAGTGAATCTCACACGATATTCTGAGCCGCGGGTCAAGGTTCAGGATGAGAAATACATGTTTGAGGTGATCAGGACCTCTTTTAACCAGAGGAGGAAAACATTGTCCAATTCGCTCTCAAACAACCCTGCTCTTGGGGTTACAAGAGGGGAGATACAGCAGGCACTTGAAAAAATGGGTATGGATGAAAAAGTAAGGGGCGAAATACTTAGTCTGGAGCAGTTTGCAGAGCTATCTGATGTTTTACAAAGCAGAGGCGCTATGTTAAACTAACTACTAGATATAGTATTGTTAGCACCAAAGAGGTGAATATTTTGGATAAGGTCGAATATAAAATCCGGGCAGATGAAATTAAGGCATTGATCGAAGAGGGGAGATATGCCGACGCAGTAACTATTGCAGACACCATAGACTGGAAGCGGGTTAAGAGCGTTTCCATGCTGTGCAAGATCAGCGATCTGTACAAGATAAACAGGCGCTTTCAGGAGAGCAAGGATGTGCTTTTAATGGCATATGACAGGCATCCCACCGGAAGGGCCATCGTGTATTCCCTGTGTGAGCTCTCCATAAAGATGGGCGAGCTGGTGCAGGCGGTCGAGTACTTCAAGGAGTTCGTGAGGATCGCCCCCAGGGATACAGTGAGGTACATACTTCAGTACAAGCTCTACGAGGCCCAGGAAGTGAGCCTTGAGGAGAGGATCGCTGTTTTAGAGGAGTTCAAAAAGCACGACTACAGAGAGAGATGGGCATATGAGCTGGCTTATCTCTATCACAGGGTGGGTCTCACCACCGAATGCGTAGAGGAATGTGACGAGATGTTCCTCTGGTTTGGTGACGGCAGATATGTGATGAAAGCGCTTGAGCTGAAGGCGCTCCACACGCGCCTTTCACCGGAGCAGCAGGACCGCTACGTAAGATACCAGCAGAGTCACGGCGGAGTTCTCGATCCTTCGATCGTCGCAGAGAAAGACGAGGTGGGCAAGGACGAGACCAGAACAATAGAGATCAAGCAGCCGACAAAAGAAATCCTGCCGGTAACCGAAGCAGACGTCGAAGAATACGAGAAAAAGAGAGCGGAGGCTCAGGCAGAAGGCGAAGAAGAGGAACTTCAGCAGACCAGGGAGTTTGTGCCCGGCCAGCTTACTTTCGGCCCCAATATGCAGATCACAGAGGAGATAGAGCCTGCTGAGGAATTTATTCCTGAGGAGGCCGCTTCTGATGCGCTTTATTCCGGCGAGACAGAGGATGCAGTGACAGAGGGCGAGACAGAGGAGGCAGCGCTGGACGACGGAGTAGCTGACGAGGAAATATCTGATGAGATTCCCGAGGACATTGCGGAAGATATAGAGGAAGATGTTCAGGAGGAAACTCCCGTAGAGAGAGACCCCGACGAGATCGTCTACCCCCATATAAGTGAGATCAAGGAGCCCACATATGATGTGAGCAACTTCAATACCATAAATCTTCAGGAGGCCCTGGCTGAGGGTCTCAGGGAAGTCATCTGGGACGACACCAAAGAGGAGTCCACAGAGGAACCCGAGGAAGAGACAAAGGTTATAGCCGAACCTGTGCATGACACAGAGGAGATCTTCGAAGACATCGAGGACGAGGAGCCTGAAGAGGAAAAAGAGCCTGAGGCTGAATCCCAGGGTGTCCGGGAGGTCTTTTACGATACCGAGCCCAAGATGGGCATTGAGATAAAGTACGGTGGAATGGGACCGATCCTGGGCGAGGAGAAAAAAGAGCCTGTCTATGAAGAGAGGCCTTTGGAGGATGAGGTTCCGGGCGCTGTCATTCATCCCAATCCAACTTACCGGATGCACAGCCACTTTGAGAGCATGCTGTCCCAGGAATCCGATGGACAGATCAGTATGGCTGTTGAGCCTGAGCCACAGGTGGAGAAGCAGATCACCGGACAGATCAGTATCGCTGAGTACCTGAGCAACTGGGAGCAGTACAAGAGACAGCAGAAGATCAAACAGCTTGAAAAGGTCAAGCAGAAAGTCGCTGATGTTACAGGCGATATGTTTGCTGACTTTGATGAAAAGACAAAGATCGGTCTTCAGGAGAAGATCGAGAAGGCCATCAGCGATGCCATCAAGAAGGAGAGCTATGAGAAGGCATCGGGCAGAGGCAACTGGAGCGTAAGACGCGAGGATGTCATTAATGCCGCTGTCGATGAGGTCATAGAAGAGGAAGGCGTTCAGCCCGGAGAGTATGAACCTGAATACGAAGATGAAGAGCAGGGCTATGAGCCTGTAGAAACCGCGGTTTCCGGACAGGACGAGCTCCAGGACGTCGACGTTGAGGAATTCTTTGGCGAAGGTGATGAAGAGAATCCCCGTGAGGAAGACGAACAGGATGATTCTCGTGTAGAAGAAGAGGCTGAAGTAGAAGAAGAGCAAGTATCTGAAGATGCTGAGGAGGAAACTCCTGCCATAGAGGAAGGAATTCCGGAACCGGTTGCCTCCGAAGAAGAATCTTCCGCGGCAGAGGAAACCTCTGACAAAGGCAGTGACGACAGCGATGAGTCCGAAGAGGCAAAAGCGCCGTCAGATGAACCCGCTGAGCCTGTAGCAGAACCTGCTGAACCCGCAGAGCCCACTGAGCCCACCGGGCCTTCAACCGAGCCTGCACAGCCCACTGAGTCGGAAGAGACTGCGCAGAAAGATAATGAAGAGGAAGATGAGGACGATGAGGCAGAAGAAGAGCCTGAGAAAAAAGCTCCTGCCGCAGCCGCAGCAACTGATGAGCAGCAAAAGAAAGCAGCCGCTCCGTCCCAGAAGAAACACATCGGAAACAGAGAGCTTGATGAGCGCATAAGGACCATGACTCCCGAAGAAAAAGAGCTCTTTGGACCATATATCCACCACAAGAAATCAAGGCGCCAGATCATCAACGCCATTGACAATCTCAGCATGGATCCTTTCTCGGGTAATGCTATTGTCACCGGCGAGGAAGGCGCAGGTACTGTGAATCTGGCAAGGGGTCTCCTTAAGTCCATGCAGGTGCAGGATGCCAACTTCAGCGGCAAGGTGGCAAAGATTACTGCAACAATGCTCAACAGGAAGAGCCCTGTAGGAATCTTTGACAAGCTGGCCAACGGAGCACTTATCATCCAGAGGGCAGCAGACATGGAATCGGATACGGTAAGCGCGCTGCTTAAGATCCTTCAGGAAGAGAACAAGGGTCTTGTGATCGTCCTCGAAGACACCAAGGAGGACATGAACAGATTCCTTGACAGAAATCCTTCATTGAAGCCCAGCTTCAACGTAAGGGTTGATATCGAGGCTTTGGATGACGACGCACTGGTTGCCTATGCCTGCCAGTATGCCCTTGAAAAGGGATATGTAATAGATAATCTCGGCATTCTCGCCCTTCATACAAGAATCTCTGAGAGACAGACACTAGATCATGATGTTACAGTGGCTGAAGTTAAAGATATTGTGGATGACGCAATATATTATGCAGAGAGAAGAACGATCCGTCACTTTTTTGACATTTTGTTGCACAAAAGGTACGATGATAATGATATGATTATTTTAAGAGAAAGTGACTTTATGCACGACTAATTTTTTCTTAAAAGGGGGCAAGAATGAGTCAAAAGGTTTTTATTTCCGAAGACGATGAGTATCTCTTCGGTCAGGGAACCCACTACGACATTTACGATAAGCTTGGAGCACATCCCTCTGAGGAGAACGGCAAGAAGGGATTCTTCTTTGCTGTCTGGGCACCGAATGCAGCCGACGTACACGTAGTTGGTGATTTCAACGGATGGGACGAGAATGCCCATCAGATGACAAGAACAAAGACCGGAAGTATCTGGACAATTTTCATTCCCGGAGTGGGAATCGGAGCGCTTTACAAATATCTCATTACTACAGGTGACGGCAGGAAGATCTACAAGGCAGATCCGTACGCAAGCTATGCTGAGCTTCGTCCTGGAAATGCCTCAAGGACAGCAGATCTTTCCGGCTTTAAGTGGTCCGATGAGAAGTGGTACGACAGCATAAGGGGCAAGGATCCCAACAAGCTCCCCATCGCTATCTACGAGTGCCACATCGGATCCTGGATGAAACATCCCGATGGAACAGAGGACGGTTTCTACACCTACAGGCAGTTTGCCGACAGGATCGTTGAATATTTAAAAGAGATGAAGTACACCCATATCGAGCTGATCGGTATCGCAGAGCATCCCTTCGACGGCTCCTGGGGTTATCAGGTAACGGGCTACTATGCACCTACATCAAGGTACGGCGAGCCCAAGGACTTCATGTATCTTGTAAACAAGCTTCATAAGGCAGGCGTGGGCGTAATCCTCGACTGGGTTCCCGCACACTTCTGTCCCGATGAATTCGGCCTTGCATGCTTTGACGGCACCTGCATCTATGAGCATCCGGACCCAAGGAAGGGCGAGCACCCCGACTGGGGAACCAAGATCTTCAACCTGGAAAAGCCCGAGGTAAAGAACTTCCTTATCGCCAACGCACTTTACTGGATCCGCAAGTTCCATATCGACGGACTCAGGGTAGACGCGGTTGCATCAATGCTCTATCTTGACTACGGCAAGAAGGATGGACAGTGGGTTCCAAATAAATACGGCGACAACAAGAATCTTGAGGCTATTGAGTTCTTCAAGCACTTCAACAGTGTTGTAAGGGGCTCCTATCCTGAGATCCTCACAATAGCAGAGGAATCAACAGCATGGCCTAAGGTAACAGCAAGACCTGAAGATGACGGTCTTGGATTTGCCTTCAAGTGGAACATGGGCTGGATGCACGACTTCTGTGAGTACATGAAGCTGGATCCTTATTTCAGACAGGGCGCACACTACATGATGACCTTCGCCATGAGTTACAACGACTCGGAGAACTACATTCTTCCGCTGTCCCACGACGAAGTGGTTCATCTCAAGTGCTCCATGGTTGAGAAGATGCCGGGCTATAAGGTTGACAAGTACGCCAATCTCCGCGCCGGCTACACATATATGTTCGGCCACTCCGGCAAGAAGCTTCTGTTCATGGGACAGGACTTCGGACAGGAGAGGGAGTGGAGCGAGAAGCGTGAGCTCGACTGGTTCCTTCTTGAAAATGACCTCAACAGGGGCATGAAGGAATATGTGGGCAAGCTCCTGGAGCTCTACAGAAAGTATCCTGCCTTCTACGAGGTGGACAACGACTGGGGCGGCTTTGAGTGGATCAACGCCGACGACAAGGGCCGAAGCACCTACAGCTTCTACAGAAGAGCTGCTAACGGAAAAGACAATATCCTCTTTGTTCTCAATATGACACCGGTGGAGAGAAAGGGCTTCATGGTAGGAGTTCCCTATGAGGGAACCTACACCCACCTTCTCGACAGCGCAGAGAAACAGTTTGGCGGAATGGGAAGCAACATCCCTGCCAAGATCAAGTCCATCAAGGGACTGTGCGACTACAAGGACTACAGCCTGACCTTTGACCTGCCGCCTTACGGAGCAGAGATATTCCTCTTCCAGACGCCAAAACTAAAGAAAAAGAAATCATAAACCGAAATAGAAGGTGACGGGACATTCCGTCACCTTCTTTTGTTGTATTTTCATATTTCAGAGGCGCAGAATGAACATAAACTTTCAGACTATCACCGGTCAGAAGACCAGCCAGGACAAGATTCTTTCAGGCATGGAGGCTAAAGAGAGGACGATTCCTGTGCCATCGGGAAATACCCCTGTTTCAAATTCAGGTTATGCACTTGACATAGATGCGACGGGCTTTACGGATAACGCCTACGCAGCCCATGAAAGAAGCGCAAAGGATATAAGTGCCATGGCTCAGAACTCCGACATCGGAACTGAGCATGATTTCATGATCCTTTTGTCAAATACCCTCTCGGAAGAGGATTATGCAAAGGCAGTGAAGGATGGTTATGACCTCAAGGACATAAACAGCAGTGAGGCAGTCACCATCGTTGATAAGATAAAGAGCGTTCTGCTTGAGTCCGGTCAGGTAATTGCAGGTTACAACGACGACCTGAGCCTTGAGCAGTTAAAGAAGATCACCGGATCAGAGTCTTTTGCCAGAGCCCTGCAGGGAAGCTTCCATGAGAACGACATTCCTCTTACGCAGGAAAACGTGAAGGAAGCCAGATCCGCTTATGAGCAGGTCTCCGGGATAAAAGAGCTTGATGACGCAGCTGTCGGTTTCATGGTGCAGAACGACATGGAGCCAACCATAGAGAATGTGTACTTTGCAGCCCACAGCACCAACGGAACAGCTGCTTCAAGAAGAGGATTCTATGCCCAGGATGCAGCAGGGTATTACGCTCAGAAGGCTGACAGTTCTAATCTTCAGGGACTGGATTCACAGATAGAAAGGATCATCGAAGAGGCAGGGCTTAATCCTAAGGACGAGAGCCTGAAGATGGATTCCAGGTGGCTGATCACCAAGGGTATCCCGTTAACGGGCGAAAACCTTGAGAAGATGAGGAACATAAAGAGCGCACAGATCCCGCTCACTGAAGAATTCGGGGCAAAGGCCGTGGCAGCAGCCATCGCGGACGGAAAGAAAGCGGTTGAAGCAAACCTCACAGATCCCAGATCAAACCTTCAGAAGGCAAAAGACATCGCGGCAGAAGTTCAGACTATCAGCGATGAAAACATAAAGGACACCATAGCAGCCGGAAAGATGATAAACATCAGAAACCTGACTGCAGATTTTGGTGCAGACACAAAAGCAGTTGCCGAGAATGACAGAACCCTCGTGGCTGCAAGACTTCAGCTTGAGGAAGTCAGACTGCGCATGACAACAGAGGCCAACAAGCAGCTTCTGGACAGAGGATTTTCAATCGATACCGCTCCAATGGAGGAGCTGATCGAGAGATTAAAGAACACTTTATCAATGGTGGGCGATGAGGCAGCGGGCATGGCTGTGGATGAGGCTACAGACATCACGCCACAGAACGCAGGCTTTGTTGCAAAGTTCACTATAACCAGGATACAGGTCATTGCAAATGGCCCGGCTGACGTCGTGGGAGCACTTTTCGGAGAAGCAGGATCAGCCAGCCTCCTTAAAATAAGCGCCACAGCAGAGACCATGACAGCACGGTTCAGGCAGGCCGGCGAGGGCTACGAAAAGCTCATGACCGCTCCCAGAGCCGATCTTGGCGACAGTATCAAAAAGGCCTTCAGAAATGTGGACGACATTTTAGAGGACCTGGGTGAAGAGATAACGGAAGAGAGCCGCAGAGCTGTAAGAATCCTCGGCTACAACAGGATGGATATAAATAAAGAAAACCTTGAGAAGGTAAGGGCCTTTGATTCGCAGCTGCAGTCCACTGTTTCCAGGCTCAAGCCCGGCGCAGTCCTGGATCTCATCAGGCAGGGAAAGAACCCCCTTGGCATGACCATGGAGGAGCTGTCCTCAGCCCTTGACTACAACTCACAGTCAGGCGAGGGACACAAGGGAAAGAGCGAAGAGAGATATGCGAAGTTCCTCTTCAAACTTGAGCACAAGGGAGAGATAACTCCTGAGGAGAGGACTTCCTTCATAGGTATATACAGACTGTTCCACACCCTGAAGACGACAGATTATCAGGCGATAGGATCCCTTTTGAAAACAGACAGAAAGATGACGCTGGAGAACCTCCTGGACGCCACAAGAAACCAGAAGGCTTCAAGACGGGGCATGGACTATGTGGTGGACGATGAGTTCGGCGGTCTTTCCGTAAAAGAAAACCAGGCCGGCATAAGGATCGACCAGCAGATAGACGAGGCTTTCAGGTACTACAGATCCAAGGCGCAGGTTGTCTACGAAAATCTGGAGCCGGAGAAACTCCTGCAGGCAAAACCTCAGCCCGATACCCTTCTTCCCGAACTGGCAGATGCCCTGAAGCAGGCGGAAACAGATGAGGAGCTGGAGAGAGCTTTCGTTAAGGCCGACCTCGACAATATCAGGAGGACAGCTCTTTTAAAGGCAGCAGAACCTGCGGCAGAGGAGATGAAGGCGGTCGACATCGAGCTGACCTTCAACAACCTTGAGGCATATATCTCGGAAAAGAGAGACAGAAAGAGCGGAAACACCATCTGGGAGAGGATGTGGGACTTCAAGGACACAGATCTTTTGTCAGATGCATTAGACGGCGACGATTACAAGGACACCTATGTTAAGGTTTTGGACGATATGTCCGATAAATTATCCAGAGAGCTGATGGATGAGAAGGACAGCTACATTGATGTCAGAGCCATCTCTCTTTTACAGAAACAGATCTCTGTGATGTCAATGAGCGCAGAGAGAGAAAGCTTTGAGGTGCCCGTGAACATCGATGGAGACAGGATCTCCATGAACGTGACACTAAAGAGCGACGACAGGGAAGTTTCAAGGATGGACGCCAGTGTTCAGACTTTTGAATACGGACTTCTGACCCTAAGTCTATACATTGAGGACGGAAGCGCCAAAGGAATGCTGAAAACAACAAACGGCAGCGGACCCGACGAGTCGGAATATCTGGAAAAGGTAAGAACAAAACTGTGCGAGAAGATTGAAGAAAAGCTCTCCGGAATCTCAGCGATAAGGGAGAACATCGCAATCATCTACCGCGCACAGAGCGGGCCTGCCCCTGCAGGCGCCGGTGATTACAAAGCCAGGGAAGGCACACCACAGGTTAAAACTGAAACCAGAACACTTTTAACAATGGCGAAGGCCTTTATTGAGGCGCTGTAATAAGGCGCAGTAAGGAAAGAGGTAGGCATGAAAGTCAATTATAACGTATC
>JAEEGL010899654.1_pt1 | contig 10847 bp, 10 predicted proteins | sample 9134231 | NCBI WGS metagenome assembly JAEEGL01 (sample SAMN16246548, study PRJNA631951) | gut metagenome | biome: gut microbiome; feature: rumen; material: fiber-attached | host: Bos | place: Iran: Karaj | collected 2018-10
ACCGTCCCGCAGAACCAGCTGCTTTGCTTTGCAGTAGACTATGTGATCGGGAGAAAGACACCCGTTTGACGGATCGTATCCGACGACCGCGGCGGCGCGGCAGAATCTGACGGTTGCCGGAGCTCCCTCTCCCCAGACGGCTCGTACGACCGGAGCGACGCGCGCAGCTTTTCCGGTATCCGCGGGAGCGTCGGACATATCCGGATATTCTTTTATCCTGCTTTTTATCGCGTCAATGCACGCCGCGGCGAGTTCATCCAGCTCTTCGACGCTGTCGGCCGCGAAAAACACCCCGTGATTCTGAAGGAATACCGTTTTCGGGTAAAAACCGCGTTTTTTTTCAAACCCGCCGAGGACTTCGGCGCAAAGCGCGGCAAGGCAGTAACCCGGCTTGGAGTTTCCGACCCAGACGGCGTCGGGGAAAAGCTCCGACGCGACTTTTTCGCCGTCCTTCGAGCAGGTCACGCCGTTTACGACGGCGGGATGCAGATGCAGGACGAACCTGTAGGGAAAAAGATCGTGCAGCATCGTCTCGACGCTTGGACGGCGGGTCTCGCCCGGCAGGCGGGCGGCCATCATATCCGAAAGGACGGCGGCCTCACGCTCGGACTCCGACGCGGGATATTCTTTTTTCAGGATCAGGGAAAGCTTTTCCCTGTCCATCTTCACGAATTCTTCGGGTTTTATAGTCGCAAGGGCCGTGCCCGATCCTTTTACGTAAAGGACTTTTTCGTCCTTGTACGAGGTGTTGCCTCCGCCGGCGAGAACGAAGGACGGATCGCTTCCGTATCTGTTTGACATTTCCGCCAGAGCGGCGACGGGATTCATATCGGTCATAACTGTCATTCTCCTTCAGATATCCTTCGCGTTCGCGAGCAGGTATTTTTCGGCCTCGGCGCACCAGAGGCCGTTGTTCCCGGCTACAATGGCGGCGAGGTCGGCGAAAAACGGATTGCTCCGCCCCAGCTTTTCGAAATCCGCGACGGCTGTCAGCGGAATATCCTTGTGGGTGTATATCAGCTTTTTTCCACCGGGGATCGAAGGAAGATTCAGCGTCGTATCGATTACGGCTCCCAGTCCGCCGATATGCGTGATCATGGCGGCCGGATCGATGCGCCCCGTCTCCATCAGCGAGAGCGCCTCCTTCATATCGTCGGTATTGCCTCCGCTCGTCCCGCAGACGTGGGTCGACGAATAGTGAACGTTGTAAAAGTTGAAGGACGCCGAGAAGGACTGATCGGTCGGTCCGGCGAAAAAGTTGAGACATCCGTCGCGGGCGAGGATCCGGTCGGCGGTCTCCACCAGCGGCTTTACCGGGGCGAGCACGAAAACGTCGTCGTATCCCGCGCCGTCCGTCAGCGCGCGCAGGGCGCCCTCGGCGTCGGGAACGGCGGCGGTGTTCATATATACGAGGCGCACTCCGTTGCGCGCGGCTTCCTCCGGAGTGTAAAGAGAGGCGGCGCGGTCAAGGCGCTCCCCGTTTATGTCGGTCACGACGAGAAGCCCCGGACGGCGGTCGCAGTGGATGGCGTAGTCTATGGCGCCGAGGCCCATTGGGCCGGCTCCGGCGAGAATAGCGAGGTTGCCGCCCTCGACTATACCCATGTGATGCACGTACGAGCCCGCCTTCGTATGATAGCAGGCGTGGAAGGCGCCGGTAACGCAGGAAATCGGTTCGGCAAGCGAGCCGTGGAAGAAGGCGTCGCCGCGGTAATCGAGAAGGCAGCCGGTCTCCATCACCTCGTTGGGGATAACGACGAATGTCGCGTCTCCGCCGATATATTTATAACTGTACCCCGGAGCGGCGAGGGATCCTTTGTAGTTCATAGCCGGCTGTATGGCGAATTTTTCGCCGGGGCTGTATTTCCCCGCCCATTTTTGCCCGACTTTCAGTATCTCGCCGCAGAACTCGTGCCCGATAATGACCGGGTTGTTTGCGACGTCGTCGGGAACTCTTTTGTGATCCCCTCCCTGCAGCGCCGCCTTGTGGGACGACATGCATATACTGTCCGAGACGACCTTCGCGAGTATTTCGCCGTCTCCCGGTTCGGGAAGTTCGAACTCCTCGAGACGGAGGTCGTTTTTCCCGTAGATCCTTACCGCTTTCGTTTTCATACGGCAGTATTTCCTTTGCTTTTTCAATAAAATAGTTATAATTATTATAGTTTTTTTAACGGGAAAAGTCAATACGTAAGACGACAAAAACGCGTTTTTGGGTTTTCCGCGCAGCGTACCGCTTGATTTTCGGCCAGCAATATTGTATAATTTTATTGAACAATCCGTTTTTCAAAGGAGCGTGACCGAATGCCTGCTCTGATCGTCTGCGGCGCCGTCGCCGCCTTTACGCTTGCGCTGTCCGTTTTCATCTTTTTTTACGCCTTTTATTCGGGCGGCAGGAAGGATCCGACCTACGCCGTCCTCAGGGGCGGACCCTACGAGCCCTACCGGGAAAGGGCGCTTGCGCTCATCGAATCCGCGGTAAAGATACCTTTCGAGGAGGTCCTGATCAGCTCGTACGACGGAAAACGCCTTTACGGCAGGTTTTACTCCGGACGTGACGCCTCGCCGGTTCACATACAGTTCAACGGATACCGAGGGAACGGACTGCGCGACTTCAGCGGAGGGCTTCAGATGGCGCTTGCCAGGGGCGACCGTGTGATTCTCGTCGATCAGCGCAGTCACGGCAAATCCGACGGACGGGTGATAACCTTCGGGATCCGCGAGCGGCGGGACGTCGTCTCGTGGGCGGAATACGCCGCGGAGCGGTTCGGCCCCGGGACGAAGATTATCCTTGAAGGCATCTCGATGGGAGCCGCCACCGTGCTGATGGCGGCGGACGCCGGTCTGCCGGACGCGGTCGCCGGCATCGTCGCCGACTGTCCCTATTCGTCTCCGATGAAGGAAATATCCCTCGTCGCCGGAAAGATGATCCGCATACCGCACCTGTGCGATCCCTTCATTCTCATCGCGGGATTCATCGGCGGCTTCAATATTCTTTCGAGCGACGCCGTGAGATCGGTGAAAAAAACGCCGGTACCGGTGCTTCTCATTCACGGGAAGGCGGACGATTTCGTCCCCACCGAAATGAGCCGCGAGATATACCGCGCGAACCCTTCGGCGGTAACACTCTGCGAGATCGAAAACGCTCCTCACGGCCTGTCCAGTATCGAAAACAGACCGGCGTACGTAAAAGCTCTGAATGATTTCCTGGATAAACTTCTGCAGGCGGACGCACCCGCCGGAAAGGATTAAAAAATGCCGCAAATAGGCACTTATCTCGTCAAGGGAGACCTTCCCGCCGAAGATAGAATAAGAATTATCAGAGACGCGGGATTCGATTTTATATGCATCGGAATGAAGGCTTACGCCGAAAGCGAAGGAAAGCTTCCCGAGCTTTGCGCGAAATACGGGCTTCCGATAGACAACATACACCTCACCGGAGAGAGGACCAATTTTATATGGTCGGAGGGCGACGAAGGAGAGGAGATCTGCGAGAGATATATCCGCGAAATAACCGAATGCTCCGCCGCCGGTCTGAAAAAAGGGATAGTACACGTCACCTGGGGCAAAAAGGTGACCCCCGAGCCCCCCTCTGACACCGGCTTTTCCAGATATGAAAGGATAAGAGAAACGGCGGCCCGGTGCGGCTTCACCGTCTGCGTCGAAAACTCGATATTCCCCGGACATTTCTTCTCGGTGCTCGACCGCTTCGACGTTCCCGAATTCGCTCACTGCTTCGACTGCGGACACTGGAACGCCTTTATGAGAGATTTCGACGTCCCCGGAAAGTATTCGACCCGTCTTGCCGCGACTCATATCCACGACAACGACGGCGTTCACGACCTTCACATCCTTCCCTTCGACGGCAGCGCCGACTGGGATCTTATCGCCTCGAAGCTCGCCTCCTGTCCTTTCTCCCGGGAAAAGATCTGTTCCGAGTTCGGAGGAGCGCGCGAGATAACCTTCAAGGGAAAAAACCCGGGACAGATCGAAGAAATGCTTTCGGGACTCGCATGCGCGGGGACCGGCGCTTTCAGAGCGGTCGACGGAGCGGCGGTCTTTTACGAAGGCATCCCATATGAGGAGCTTATCGCGACTCTTTACGGCCGCATGAAAAAGCTTTCGGACATGGTGGCAGCCCGGATCAACTGAAGTTTAAGGAAGCCGGTTTTTATAAAGGCTCTGATAAAATGAATTTCGATTTCTGGACGGCGGCGCTCATAGTCGCGGCGGCCGCCGCGGCGGCCGGCTTCGTTCAGCGGGTGTCGGGATTCGGCTTCGGCATCGTCGCAATGATGTTTCTTCCCTACGTTTTCGGTGTTTACGGCGAGGCGAACATGCTCTGCAGCCTGCTTTCGATAGGATCGAATCTGACCGTCCTGTCGTCCGCCTTCCGCCCCGCGTACGTGAAAAAAACGCTCTGGCCGCTTCTCGGCTTCGCCGTGCTTACCGTTCCCGCCGTACTGTTTATGAAGCGTGCGCCCGCCGGAATCCTTTTCCTTCTTCTCGGTGCCGCAATGATCGTCCTGTCGGTTTGGTTCGTCTTCTTCTCGTCGAAGGTAAAGATAAAGCCGGGACCCGGGACCGGCATCTTCTGCGGCGGTCTTTCGGGAATAATGGCCGGGCTGTTCGCCATGGGCGGCCCGCCGGTCGTCGTATACTTTCTCGAGACCTCCGAAGGCAGAAAAGAAGAATACGTCGGGACGATACAACTGTATTTTCTGATAACCAATCTGTACGCCGGAACGGTCAAGGCGTGCGCGGGATTTCTGACGCGAGACGTGCTGACTCTTGTTCTCCCGGGTATCGCCGGGATGGCGGTCGGGACCCTGATCGGTGCCGCTCTTTTCAAAAAGCTGGACGCAAAAAAACTCCGTTACGTCGTGTACGGAGTTATGGCTGCCAGCGGAGTTTTCAACGCGGTGAAAGCGATCGTTTCGCTCGCCGGATAAAGGAGTTGTAATGCTTTCGATATTAATTGAGATAGCATGGGCTTTCATTTTTGTGAAAGCCGGCGAGGGCTGGTGGAAGATCTTCATCCCGTTTTACGGAGATTTCGTCAAATTCCGGGTCGCCGGAAAAGACCGGTGGTTCGCCGCTTTTCTTGCCGGATATATCGTTTATAACGTTTTTCTGGAAGTCTGGTTCAATATTTTTTATTTCGGATTTTGGGTTTACATCTTGGGTGCGTTACCGACCGGCTCTCCTGGCGACGTTCTGGCGGATTATCTTGCCGTGAATCTGGAAACGACCGGCTGGATGCTTGCGGTAGTTCTTGCCGGATTACTGACGATCGCCGTATCGAAGATCGTTCTCTGTTTCTCAGTATGCAGGAAGTTCGGGAAATCCCGCGCCTTCGCCGCGGCTGCAGTTTTCTTTCCTTACGTTTTTCTGCCGCACCTCGCTTTCGGAAGCGCGGAATACGGGACCGACGGAAAAACGGACGCTGTTTCATAAAAAACGCTTACCGAAAAACCGATACACCGAATAAACGGCAACCGCGGAATGCCCGACGCACGGGCATTCCGCGGTTGCCGATATTTTATTGGAGTATAACCGAAAAAACCGTTCCCCCGGGACCGCTTTCGGCGGATATCCTTCCGCCCATACGCCCGGTCAGGTTTTTCGCGATCGCCAGCCCGAGCCCGAACCCCGGCGTGCTTCTCGATCTGTCGCTGCGGTAAAACCGCTCGAAGACGTGAGGCAGGTCTTCTTTTTTTATCGGTTCTCCGTGATTTTCAACCGTGATTTTAACGTTTTTCTGCGTTTTTGAAAGTGAAAGACGCACCGTGTCGCCCTCCGGGCTGTATTTTACGGCGTTTTCTACAAGTATCGTCACGACCCTTTCAAGCGAATCAGGATCGGCGCGGCAGACGATCCCGTCGGATATATCCGATTCGATAGTAACGCCGCGGTCGAAGGCGACCGGCTCGAGTTCGAGCACGCACCCGGAGCAGATATCAGACGCCGAAACGTCGGACAGGACAGGCGCGTCGCTCCCGGACTCGGACCTTGCAAGCTCGAGCATGCTTTCGACGAGCTTTTCCATACGGATCGCCTCCTCCTCGGTACCGTCGATCCATTTCTTTTGAGAAGAGACGGTATCGTCACCGTGGGAACGGAGGATCCGGCTGTTTGCCAGTATGACCGTCAGCGGCGTTTTCAGGTCGTGGGATACGTCGGCGACGAACTGCTTCTGGGATTCCCAGGCATCCTCCACCGGTTTCACCGCCCTTCCGGCAAGGAACCGTAAAGCGAAATAAAAGAGCAGGAGTCCGGCCGCGGCCAGTACCGCCGACACCGACGCCGTTCGGACGATCCTGTCCTTCATTCCGGAGGTGTCGGCAAACGTGTATACGCTGCCTGTTGCGCCGTCCGTCCTTCTGAAAGCCAGCGAAAGCCGGCGCAGGGTGCCCGCCTCCGATCCGGTCTCCGCGGCTGCGGCAACGGCTTCCGACACCGTCTGCGAATCGGGTTCCTGCCCCGCCGAAAAAACTTCCGTTATTTCCCCGCCGGGAGCGCAGAGGACGGCGAAGGAGTAGACCGACGGGATCTCCTCGCGTCTCATACCCGAACGGCCGCCCGGATCGTTTCCGTCGCCGGGACGGGGTCCGGATCCCTCGGGTCTGTGTCCCGTCTCCCTGATCCTTTCCTGCCAGAAAGAGCCCGTCCTGTCGAGAGAAGACTCGATCTGCCGGATTTCGGTATTGTACACGTTCACGAGATTGACGGCAACGATCAGAAGAAGCACCGCTCCGGACAGAATCATTCCGGCGAGTATGATTCGTTTTTTAAGCTTTTCAGTCATCTGACGGATCCAGTCTGTACCCCATCTTCTTGCGGGATACTATTGCGCAGCCCGAACCGATAAAGGCAAGCTTGCGGCGAAGGAAGGAAACGTACGCCTCGAGATTGTTGCCCGACAGGTCGGCGTCGTATCCCCAGACCTTGTTTACCAGCGTTTCCTTCGGTATCACCCGGCCTGCGTTGTCGGAGAGCATGCGGAAAAGCGCCGTTTCCTTGAAGTTGAGACGTATGCTTTTTCCGGTTTTCGTGCAGCAGAGTACCGAAGACGAGACGTCGAACTCAAGATCTCCGATGCTTTGAACGTCGCTGACTATCTCACCTTTCCTGCGGGTCAGAACGCGTATTCTCGCAAGCAGCTCCTCCGGCGAAAAGGGTTTCGTCAGATAATCGTCCGCTCCCGCGTCAAGGCCACGGACCTTGTCGGTAAGCGAGTCCAGAGCCGTAAGGATAAGCACGGGGACGGGGTTCTTTTTTCTTCTGATTTCCGAAAGGACCTCAAGCCCGGTTTTGCCGGGCATCATAACGTCGAGCACTATCACGTCGTATATCCCGCCTTCCGCGTACGCCAGGGCGTCGATACCGTCGTAAACCGCGTCGACCGAGTATTTCTGTTCCTTCAGTATCTGGCAGAGGGCGTCGGACAGACGCTTTTCATCCTCGGCGACGAGTATTCTCATCTCTTTTCCTCCACGTTCGTCAGGGCGACGCACCTGACGGTCTTTATTCCGTAATAATCGAACGCCTCCAGGGTGTCGCGGCCGATCACTTCCCCGCTCATCGCCACCGGTACCGCCGGCGGGCAGGACAGGCAGGCGTCCTGAAGGATCCTCCCTTCGCTTTCCCGGGCGGGAACGGCCTCGCCTTCCGCCGTCAGGGCCTCGCGGACGGTCATCGCCTTCCTCCGGCGCGGAGGAGACGGAGGCGATACGGTCACGGGATCGCGGCGCTGTATTCCGGCGAGCGCGTCCGCCAGTTTTTTCATATCCTTCCGCGAATTGGAAGGAGACGGAAGAAGAACGCACCGGTCGGGGTCGTGAAACTCAACGTATATCTCTTTTTTCGTCAGCTCGGCGGCAAACCGGTCTCCGGTGTATCCGAAGCTTTTGGGGCAGACGGTTATCTTCATCGGCTCGTCGCCGAAGGTTTCGATCCCGCGCGAAGCAAGAATACCCCTGATCCGGTCGACCCGCGGCAGAAAGCGCGCGATATCCTCCGCGAACGAGCCGAAGCGGGCGTTCATCAGGTCAAGCGACCGGAGTATCAGATACGACGGACTTGTCGACGCGAAAACCGACATGGCGTGCTTTACGTCGTCAGCAGTCTTCACGAATCCCTCGCGCAGATGCAGATACGCGCCGCCCGTCAGCACCGGAAGCGTCTTGTGGGCGGATGTGCAGCAGATATCGGCGCCGAGATCGATCGGGAAAAGCGAAGGCGAAAGAAATTTCAGATACGCTCCGTGCGCCGCGTCGACGAGCAGAGGCACTCCCGCACGCCGGCAGACCTCCGAAAGGGCGCGAACGTCGGCGATCTTTCCGAGATAATCGGGAGACGTTATGAACACGGCGTCGTACCGCCGCCGCTCAAGCGCCGCCGCCAGCTCTCCGGGGCGCGTCTCGGCGGAAAGGAAGGAGTTCCCGCCGTCAAGAAAATCGATATCCGCACCGAGAGAAGCGCAGGCGTAAACGAAGGTCTTGTGCACGTTCCTCGCGGCAAGGATCACAGGATCCCGCTTCCCGGCGCAGACGAGATAAAGCATCGCCCTTATCGGAAGAGACGAACCTTCGGTCGAATAAAAAGTCGGACAACCGAAGGCGGCCGACGCTTTTTTTTCGCTTTCGGCGATTATTCCGTCGGCAAAATAAAGGGAATCCGCACCGTCGGTCTCGGTGATATCGTATTTTTCGGCGATTCCTCCCCTTCCCTTGTGTCCGGGCATGTGAAAGCGCGAGGCGCCCCGCCGGACGTAGGCATCGAGAAAATCGCTTATCGGGGTATCTGACATGGCGTCACCTTCATTCGGTCCCCTGTTCGTCGGCTTCTGCCGCCTTGAGCATTATAGCGCATTCGATGCGCTTTCTGAAAAGATCGCATCCGGCCTTGTAAACCCCGGCGACCGAACCCGTCGCGTGGTAGGCGTTGGCGGCGCACCCTCCCGAGCAGTAAAGCTTCGCCCAGCATTCGCGGCACTCCTCCCGGGCGTAAACGTTGCAGTCGGCGAATTCCGACTGCGCCTCCCGGTTGGTAATACCGTCGTATATATTGCCCAGCAGATATTTTTTCTCGCCGACGAACTGATGGCAGGGGTAGAGATCTCCCGTCGGGGTGACCGCCATGTATTCGGTCCCGGAACCGCATCCGGATATCCTTTTGTATATGCAGGGACCGCCCTCAAGGTCTATCATATAGTGATAAAATGTAAACGGACGTCCCTCTTTTTCGCGCTCGAGCATCAGCCGTGCGAGCTCCTCGTACTGTCGGCAAACGGTCTCCCGGTCTTCCGGCGTCAGCGCCGACGGATCGTCCTCCGCGCATACCACCGGCTCCATGCTCAGTTCGGTGAAGCCGAGATCGAGCATCGTTTTTATATCCTCGAGAAAATCCGGATTGGCGTGAGTGAAGGTCCCGCGGATATAGTAGTTCTTCCCTCCGCGGGCGGCGACGAGCTTTTGAAACTTCGGGACGATCCTGTCGAAGCTTCCGCGCCCGGCGTAATCGACTCTGAACCTGTCGTGTATCTCCTTCCGTCCGTCAAGACTGAGCACGACGTTCGAGCATTCCCTGTTGCAGAAATCGATCGCGTCGTCGTTTATGAGCATGCCGTTGGTCGTCAGCGTAAAGCGGAAGTTCTTTCCCTTCTCCTTCTCGACCGACCTTGCGTACTCCACGAGACGTTTTACCACGTCGAAATTCATCAGCGGCTCGCCGCCGAAAAAATCCACCTCGAGATTGCGGCGCTTCCCAGAGTTTTCGATAAGGAAATCCAGCGCCCTGCGTCCGACGTCGAAGCTCATAAGCGCGCGCGCGCCGTGGTATTTTCCCTGGCTCGCGAAGCAGTAGGAGCAGTTGAGATTGCAGGTGTGGGCGACGTGCAGACAAAGCGCCTTGATCACGCCCGACGTCTTCTTTTTCAGATCCTTCGCCATCGGCTCGAAGGTATCGGGAGTAAACAGCTGTCCCGAGTCCTTCAGCGACGTGATATCGTCGTAAAGCTCACCCAGCTCCTCCCGCGAAACGCCGGCGTATTTTTTCGAAAGATACGAGAGGGCGCCGCGGCGGCTTTTGCTTTCGTAAACCGAGATAAGGTCGAAAGCGATATCGTCCACCGTGTGGATGCTGCCCGAGCAGGAGTCGATAACGATATTATATCCGTTCAGTCTGTACTGATGTACCATTTTTCCGTTCCGTTCAGAATAATTGTTTTCGGGTGCTTCCCGCGCAAAAAAAGCGGGTTGAAAAGGCAATACCGCACAATTCGCGTTCGCGGAGCATCGGGATCGTTTTTCGCCTGGTTTTTGTTGAAAAACTCGGTAATACTGTCTGTATTACAGCGTTTCGACGAAAAACAGGCGCCAAACGAGCCGTCAGGCCGCGTTGGGCGAATTGTGCGGTAATGCCGTGTTTCTCCGAAAGAAAGGGAGCTTAATCGCGATCGCGACGTCTGCTTACCGCTTGTTTTCCTTCTTTTTTTCGCACTTCTGGTTTGCGATTCCGCAGCTGGTCTTGCAGGCGGACTGGCAGGAAGTCTGGCATTCGCCGCATCCGCCGTTCTTTGCGCTTTCGCAGAGGTTGCGGGTCTTGAGAGTCTTTACGTGCTTCATCATATACCTCCACATTATTATTCATAAATATTTTATCATCTCGGGGCGTTTATGTCAAGAGTTTTGTTTTTTCCGAATAAAAAAGCGGTGTTGAAAAGTCAATGATGGGTGACACTTTTGATTCAGGACAATTTGTCAAGGTGGAGCGGTGGAGATTTTCGGCAGAAAATACTACCGATCACCTTGACAAAGCACTAACAAGTATAATGTTTAGGCGGC
>JAEEGL011481057.1_pt1 | contig 10847 bp, 7 predicted proteins | sample 9134231 | NCBI WGS metagenome assembly JAEEGL01 (sample SAMN16246548, study PRJNA631951) | gut metagenome | biome: gut microbiome; feature: rumen; material: fiber-attached | host: Bos | place: Iran: Karaj | collected 2018-10
ATTCAGCTCTGAGGCTACTGAAATAGTATCAATTCCCACATTTTCAGAGAAATCCTGAATCAATTTTGCAAGGTCCTTAAGATTGCCAGCATAAGCATATGAGAATGCAACGGATTCACCATTTGTTGCAGCCATATCAAGAGCATCATTCCAGTCTGCGCCACGAAGTCTTAAAGTATTATGCTCGCCCACCTCATAGAATGCACAAAGAGTTTGAATCAAAAGATGCTCGATAATTGAGCCCTCGTAAACGTCTCCATTTTTGGTGTACTGGAAATTTCCTTTTGTCTCAAATCTCTTATCTACAAGATTTCCTCTATGGACAATTGAGTCCTTAAAGTAAGTTACTTTTTCCTTAAGAATCTCGTAATCACCTGACTGATGAATGTAAAGAAGCAGGGTCTTGAGAGGCCAATATGCATGATCCATCCAAACACGGGCAATGCCATTTCTATCAGCTATAAAATTACCAAGACCATCACCAATAATAGTAGCATTTGTTCCATCAAATCGAACTCCGCCAAAATTTGCAACTATCATCTTTCTGACATCATCTGGCTCCATAAAGAGAAGTGACAGACAATCCTGCCATAAATCTCTCCAACCTCTTCCACCTCTTCCATAGTCATGATATGGCAGGAAGGAACATCCATAAACTCTTCTAAGGAATGGTTGGAATGAAACCCATGCCATAAATTCATCAAAGTTTTTATCACCTGTATGGAACTGGACGTTTACCTTATCAGCCCAATATTTCTTTGTATTTTCAAGCTCAGCTAATACCTTTTCCTTTGTATTAAGCGATGCCTTAATTTCCTCTAGCTCCTCAACTGAATCTGTGACACCTGCTAATACGATGTATGAAAATTCCTCATTCGGGTTTAGTTTCTTTTTTGCGTATTTCAATCCACCAACTGCTTCCATACCGTCAAAGTGCTCACCAGCCTGGCAGCCACTCTCCTGACGATATACACTTCTAGGCTTTGCAAAACTTCCACCTTCTCCAATAAAACTTTCAACTGTAGGGAAAAATGATTCTGGAGTCTTACCTGTTTCCTCATAGCCAAATACATAGTAAGTATTGTTGTTAAGTCTATGACCTTTTTCATCGAAGGACATTGTAGGCTTAACGGTAACTCCCTCTTCCACAGTAGAAATTCTATGGAGCATAGAGGTAACATTTCTATGATCTCTTAGGTTATCTGCAGAACGACCAAAAATTGGAATAGCCGCAATACTTGCTACAGACTTTGGCTCATCAGAATCATTTTTAACAGTAACCAGCATAACCTCTACGTTTTTGTTAACTGGAACAAAGGAAGTAATCTCAGCCATAACACCATACTGACTTGAGGCTCTTGTAGCCGTGTGCCACATGAATCCACCTGCCACGAGGCTTTCATCCTGCTCCATTGTAAATTTCTTACTCTCCTGCTCAGCAGAAGCACCAACAGCTGACCACACATTTCCATTGTCCATGTACAGCCAGAAATTACGACCATTTCTATTATTATGAAGATTTTCAACACTGGTTGGCTCCAAAAGGAAGGTCTCCTGATTTACCATAGCATCTCCACCCAAATTAGGTGTTACAGAGCACTTTAATCCTTTTTCACCTGCTATAGGAAAGTAAAGATAGCTAGTATCCTCGGCTCTGCCGATTCTAAAACTTCCCTTTTCATCTAAAAACTCAAATTTACCTGGATTGTAATTTTTAATCATAATCTCTCTCCTTTATATAGAAAGTATTATACTCACTAGCTTTTTCCCTGGTTATCAAATCCATTTCAAAAAAATCATATTTGTGCACCAAGTTGTCCAATGTGTTATTACTTTTTCCATATACAAAAGAATTTTACTGCTGGAACTAATTATTTTCTGTGAGGCAGTAAAAAACAGCTCACATAGAAGAATGTGAGCTGCTTTTAAATCTCATAATATGGTTGTAATGGATTATTGTGGTTGTAATCTAATTTATTTATCTTAACTCAGAATATCCAAAGGAATTAACTATCGCATCGATTGGTACTCCCTGCTTGCAAAGTGGGCAATCGTGAAGTGGATATGACTGATAGTTCGGAATATCCTCTTCGTGGAAAACTGCAGTGATATCAATATCGCCAACTTTACGAACGGCAGAGAAAATAGCACATGCTCCACTGATTTCAGCACCATAGTATTTTACACATTCAGCAAGACTTTCCACAGTACGTCCTGTACTTAAAGAACCAAACAGGAGTAATACATGCTTGTCTCTAACAGCCATCTGCATATTATCACGGAAAATGCTCTGTCCTGTTGAGGTAAGCTCCGGTGAAGTAACATAGATAGTCTTATGCTGATTATAGTTTGCAACGCCAGCTTTAGTAAGTTCCTGAGCTAAAAAAGTTCCGATAACTTCCATATCATCTGCGCAAACGATTGTATCCACTGGAGTTTGGACTGAGTAATGCATTGCCAAAAGCTGAGCTACTCCTTGGGCTTCATTGCAACGTGTCTTCATAGTGCCAATTTCCATATAGTTTGTGATATGGGAATGATTAGTTGCAAAGTGACCTGGAATAATCTTTAGCGCTACCTCCGAATTAAGTGGCGCTGGAATCTTGGTATATTCTTTTAGCATAATAACCCCCTTTGTTATTAATACATTAATACCTATCTATAGATGTAGTATAGCACACATCAAATAAAAGAAAATGTGAATTATTTGTGCACCGCGGCTCATCCATCCTCCAACAACACACCGTTTGACTACCAACTAGAATAAAAAGATTCTAAACCTGTACAAAGGCTGGTGTGTCAGCTGGTGCATTCAAAAGTTTCTTGAGCTCGTCATCCACCTTCAAAAGTGTGATAGAGAAGCCCTCCATATCAAGTGATGTCATATAGTTGCCAACGAGTGTCTTGGCAATCTTTATGTTCTTGCTATCAAGCACCTCTTTAACATGCTTATTTGCTACAAATAACTCCATAAGTGGTGTTCCACCCATTCCGTTAACCATAACGGCAACTTCATCACCTGAATTGTAGATGCCTTCAGCAAAAATCTTATCAAGGAGCTTATCTGCTATCTCATTTACAGAGCTAATCTTTTCTCTGTTTACACCAGGCTCACCATGGATACCAATACCAATTTCGATTTCATCCTCTGCAAGATCAAAGCTTGGCTTGCCAGCTGCTGGTACTGTGCAGGCATCAATAGCCATTCCCATAGATCGCACATTCTCGATTACCTTTTCAGCAACTTTCTTCACCTCTGCAAGTGAACCTCCTGCCTCTGCACAGGCGCCGGCAATCTTATGCACAAAAATAGTTCCTGCAATACCTCTTCGTCCTGTTGTCCAGGTACTATTTTCAACAGCAACATCATCAGCTGTGATAACCTGCTCCACTTCAATGCCTTCATCACGAGCCATGTCTGCTGCCATCTCAAAGTTCATAACATCGCCTGTATAATTTTTGATTACAAGAAGAACACCCTTGCCACCGTCTGCAGCCTTGATTGCCTCATAAACCTGATCAGGTGTTGGAGATGTAAATACTGCTCCCGCAATGGCTCCATCAAGCATACCCTTTCCTACGTATCCACCGTGTGCAGGCTCATGTCCACTTCCTCCACCAGAAACAAGGGCTACCTTACCCTGAGAGCCACCAGCTCTAACAAGCACATCAAAGCCATCGAGTCTTCTGACATATTGAGGATATGCTGCCACCATTCCCTCAAGCATTTCATCAACAATATTGTCAACCCCATTAATTAATTTTTTCATCGTATTACCTCCTCCTTATTATTTCTGAAACCTGGTCATTCCTGCCAGTATTTCAAATATCTCACATAATTTTCTTCGCACCTCGGGTATCCTCTGCAGCCTTCACAACTGCATCAATATCACTTCCAATCATTGCACTTACCGCTGCCGCAATGGTTCCCTCAATAAGTGGTGCATCCGCAAATTTTACGGCAATATCTTCTTCCTCAAGCAGTTCAATGGCAGTTTCTGTGCTCATTACACCGCTTCCTAAATCTGCTAAGACGACTACGCCATCGCCATCATTAGCCTGTCTGATTGCTTCGGAAATACGAATTGCATCTGTGCCTATGGAGCCATCCTCCATTCCCCCAGCACTCACAATTCCTTTGTGTGTTGGCGCAATTTCATCAGTTAAGTCTTTAAGTCCCTCCGCAATCTTTCCACTGTGTGATACTAAAACAAGTCCTACCATGACATTCCCCCTTTAGTCATGTACATAAATACACAGATTCTTGTTTTTCCTCAGAAAAACAGGAATCGTAACTACCAAGAAAATAGATTTATCTATTTTCTTGTCCTGCAAAGCAGGATTCTTGCTGACATTTTCCTTGTTTGGTCAGCAAGAAGTCATTATTATTTACTTCCAACAAAATCTCTAATAGTTTCCAGTGTCAACGTAAGTGAAGTGGCCCCAGGATCCTGATGTCCAATGCTACGTTCCCCAAGATAGCTTGCACGTCCCTTTGTAGCCGCAATAGTTTTTGTAAATTCTATGCCTTCATTTGCTGCAACGCATGCTGCCTCTAATGCTTCCGCCAAGCTTGAGCCCCCACTCACTTTTTCAGCAAAAGCATCTCTTGCAGGAATCAAAGCATCCAGCATAGTCTTTTCCCCTTTTTCTGCATGACCTCTTTTTTTGATTCCTTCAATGGCACCATCTAGAGCGCTAAGGAAATCTTCTGAGGTAGCCTCTGTTTTTCCAGCAAATACCTTTGCCGCCTCCATATAGGCTGTTCCGTACAAAGGTCCAGACGCGCCGCCCACTGTAGAAAGTAAGGTCATTCCTGTCTTTTTCAAAACAGCTCCAATGTCAGCTTCATCCTGAGGTACTTTCTCAATGACCCCTTGAAAACCTCTGGCCATATTCACTCCATGGTCAGCGTCTCCGATTTCTCTGTCCAAATCTGTCAGGAAATCCTTGTTTTCGATTATCTTATCCCCTATAGCCTTAAGACAATCATAAACTCTTGTAGACATGTAAAAATCCTCCTCCCTGAAAAATCTTTCTTAGTTAATTATAAATAAATGTTATTGGATATTCCATATGATTATGAGTAGTTTTACACAAAAAGTCATATAATGAAAAAAAGAGGTTGAGCCGCTATCGACTCAACCTCATAAAATACATTATTTTTCAAAAAGAAATCCCAAGTTTTTATATTTCAACCTTTGTATTTCCACCTAAGAAAGTAGGAAGCGATTTTCCTTCTCTCTGCCACTGTGAGTACTCAGCTGTTGCAGCAAACATAACATCACCTGAAGAGTTAAGTGCAGTCTCAACCGAATCCTGAACAACACCAATGATGAAGCCAACAGCAACAACCTGCATTGCCACGTCAGCATTTACACCGAAAAGTGAGCAAGCCATTGGAATAAGAAGAAGTGAACCACCTGCTACACCTGAAGCACCACAAGCTGCAAGAGTTGCGATAAATGCAAGAATCAAAGCTGTAGCAAAGGAAACCTGAATGCCAACAGTGTTTGCTGCTGCAAGAGACATAACTGCAATAGTGATTGCTGCACCGTCCATGTTGATTGTAGCACCAAGAGGAATAGATACTGCATACATTTCCTTGTCCATGCCAAGCTTCTCACAAAGTTCCATGTTTACAGGAATGTTAGCAGCTGAGCTACGTGTGAAGAATGCTGTAACGCCTGATTCCTTAAGGCATCTGAAAACAAGTGGATATGGATTTGTTCTAAGAATAATAGCTGCAAGAAGTGGATCAACCACAAGTGCAACAACAAGCATGCAACCTACAAGAAGAGCAAGAAGCTTTCCATAATCTGTGAAGATTGCAAGACCGTTTGTTGAAACGTTCTCATAAACAAGACCCATAATTCCGAAAGGAGCCATGTTAATAATCCATCTTACTGCTGTGGAAACAATTTTAGAAATGTCTTCCATCATCTTCTTTGTTGTATCGCTTGCAACTCTCTTAGCAGCGATTCCGAGGACAACTGCCCAGAAAAGAATACCAATATAACGACCTTCAACTAAAGCGCCAACTGGGTTTGCAACCATGTTAATGAGAAGGTTTGAAAGGACCTCACCAACTCCTGTTGGAACTACGTCAGCCTCTGCTGCAGTGCTAAGCATAATTGTCTGTGGGAAGACAAAACTTCCAACAACAGCAACAACTGATGCAAGCAAAGTACTTGCCATATAAAGGACGATAACAAGTACAAAACGTCTATCAAGTCTATCATTACCCTGTGCAAGTGCGGAAATAACAAGAACAAAAACAAGAACTGGAGCAACAGCTTTCAACGCTCCAACAAAGATTGTACCAAGTAATGCAATAATACTGAGATTTTCAAATAATAATCCCAAAACGGCACCGATTACCAGCCCACAGATAATACGTACAATAAGACTAACGCTATTGTATGCTTTAACTAGTTTCATAAAAAAATTCTCCCTATACTTTAGTATTTGTCATGCGTACAGTAACGACATTTGTCTTTGTCAGCAAGACATTCAATGTGGATATTTTAACGCTTTACAATACTAAAGTAAAGGAGAATCTTAAATTTTCTTTTAGTTTTTATTACTTTTTATTGTTCACCCATACGAGCAAAAAGTAATCTGAATTCTTCCTCTCTATTTTTTTCCAGAGTAAACCTTATATCCTTTATTTCCATTCCATCCTGGGCAAAATAAAGCTTCAGGAAGAAAGTCATAGCACATCCTTCAAATGGAACCTCAATAGTTCTCCACTCTTTATCTTCACCGGTAAGAGTAATCATCTTTACGAGATCCTTATCCTTGAATATGCTAAGAGGAATCTGTGCCAATTCACTTACAGCATTCGCTCTGACAGTCATAGAAAGCTTATAGTCGCCACGTTCCTTGAAGGAAACAGTAACCATGGTGGTGCAATTTCTACCAGTCTGAATATCTTCCGGATTGATTTCAGCCTCACCGCTTTCATCTATTCTAAGGTCAAGCATCTTATCAAATTCAAGTTCTTCATCGTCAGCTTCTTCTGCGAGCTTTAGGTCAAGCTCGTTGTCTCTTTCAATGTAGCGGGCAAAAACAGGCTTTTCCATAATGAACTTGCAGATATTGCCAGCACATTTCTGAAGCTCACTGCGTGAAAGAGTTCCATCAGAAAGTGCCTCCTCAAGGTTATCTCTGTTGGTATTGTCCTCTGCAGAGCTGGTAACCATATACAGATCATTTTGGGCACGAACAATGGATGCCATATCCGCATTATTTCCATGGTAAGACTTGCCGCCTTTAGCCCACCAGTCTGTCATTACAATTCCTTCAAAGCCCCATTCACCACGAAGAATCCTTGTCACCAAATCGTAATTTGAAGAAGTGTAATAGCCGTTAACTGAGCCATAAGTGGTCATAACAGCATGTGCACCAGCTTCCTTTACTGCAATCTCATAACCCTTCAGATAAATCTGACGAATTGCTCTCTCTGAGGCTACATGCTCAACTGTATGACGACCTGTCTCCTGAGTGTTCAATGCAAAATGCTTGATTGTACCTGTTACACCATATTTGTGCATACCCTTTAACTGAGCTGCTGCATTCTTTCCTGTAACAAATGGATCCTCACTAAAGTACTCAAAATTACGTCCGTTAAGAGGATTTCTATGGATGTTCATTCCAGGTCCTAAAAGCACATCAATCTTATTCTTGCGAAGCTCTAAGCCTTCCCAGTTATAGAGTTCCTCTGTAAGGGGAAGATTCCATGCGCAGGCAAGGCAGGTACCATTTGGCATAGCAAATGCCTTCTTTCCTGAATCCATTCGGATTCCTGATGGACCATCTGAACAGCAAGCCACAGGAAGTCCCTTTTCTAGAAGTGAATCAGTAACACCACCAAAAGCACCGCCACAACCAGGTGTAACCTTTGGTGAGCTCATTCCCTCACCTCTTACAATGCAGCAAAGCTCCTTATCTGAAAACTGTGCAAGATAATCTTCCATGGTAGATTTCTCATCAAAAACATCTACTAGCTTTATACCCTTGTCATCAGTCTGAGTGATTTCCTTTGGAAGATTTTCAGTTCTAAGGGCTGCAGAATCAACTGTTGAAGTAGGTGTAGCCTCAAAAGCTACCTCAAAACTGCCGTCACCCTTTAAAACTGGCTTCATTCTATCGAAAGAGGCAAGTGGCGCCATAGCCTCTGTAAGCTGCTCAACAACCTTTGTCTCTGTAACATCAAAACTTGCAGCAAATTCTGCAGTTCTAACATTTTCACCAATATAGAAGGTATAGGTACCCTCTTCCAAAACATATGCGCTCTTGTGACCAGTTACACCTGAATCATCGTAGCTAGCCAACTGATATTCCGTAAATACGATATTAAGATTTTGGCTTTCACCAGGCTCAAGTTCCTTTGTCTTAACGAAGCCAACCAACTCTCTTGCTGGATTTCCCAGCTTGCCCTGTGGCTTTGAAGCATACAACTGAACTACCTGCTGACCCTTAACTTTTCCTGTGTTTGTAACAATAACCTCAAATTCATAATCGGTTATACCATAAGAAAAGCCCTTTACCTTAATATCAAAATCGGTGTAGGACAATCCATATCCAAATGGGAACATTACCTTGTCCTTAGCAAAGGTCTCAAAATACCTATAACCAACGTAGATATCTTCCTGCTGAATGTTGCACTTATCTCCTCCAAAATATGGGGTAGATGGGTAATCCTCGATATCATATGCAATAGTGTCGGTAAGACGTCCTGAAGGACAGACATCTCCTGAAATAACATCCCACGCACCGGCGCCACCTTCCTGACCACCCTGCCAGATATAAAGCACAGCGCTAGGATTGTAGGTGTTCATCCACTTCATATCAATAATGTTACCAGCGTTGATTAATACGATGGTTTTCTCAAAAGCTGAGGTAACATTTTTAAGCATCTCATGCTCATCATCTGTAAGGAGATAACTTCCTGCAGTGACGCTATTGTCCTGATCCTCCCCTGCTGTACGACCAATGATAACTATGGCTACATCAGAATCCTTTGCTGCTTCGTCCGCTATTTCGGAAGTGATTTTCATCTCCTTTTGGAACCATGGTTCTGAAGCCCAGCCCACACCCTGATCAAAAGGATTGTCTTTAATCCACTGGTCATAGGTATTTTTAAGCTGCTCATTTAAGGTAAATCTATCATCCGCCTCCAAAGCCTCGCGAACACCAATAACATATTTCGCATTTACCATACCGCCTGAGCCAGTACCACTCTTGTAATAATTAAACTGAGTGCGACCAAATAAAGCAATTTTTGCGCCTTTTTCAAGGGGCAAAACATCATTCTCATTTTTCAGAAGGACAACACCTTCTGCGACTGCACGTCTGGCTAATACCGCAAATTTTTCTGTTTCAAATATTTTTGAACTCATCAAATGACCTCCAAATTGTATAGACCCTTATATGGCATACTCTGCCATCTGCAATCTACCTTTATGATAAACCTTATCATAAAAAAAAAGATAGGTGATTTATATCAAATTCCTACCTTTTTTATCATATTCAGTTTCTTTATTCCTATTATCGAATGGTACTATTCTGACCACACATTTAAGCTAAATTTTCCAGGAAATCCTTAATAACCTCATCCTGATAAACACCATTATACTTTCCATTTAGAAACTTAGGCAATGCCTCTGGAACAATCCTTGACCAGCACTGATTTTCATAGTTTACGCAGATTGGATAATATAAGACACCATTGGATGCAGCTGCATTCATATCTCCAACAGCATCACCGCACATTAAGATATTGTTAAGCCCATAACCCTTCTTTGCAATCTCACCTATACAGTATGCCTTACTTCCCATGTCCTGGGTGCAGAGCAAATCAACATGCTCCATTAGACCGAAGCGTTCCCATTCTGCCTTTACTGCCTCTGGGTTTGCGCTGGAAACCACTGCAATATCACAGGTCTTGTGGATTTCCTCCATTGCCTCACGCACTCCCTCAAATGGCTTCACTGCTTCCTGTGGCAGTTCCTCTATAGATTCATTAACTGCCTTACTCCAATTCAAAGCCTTTTCAAAAATAGGATTAAAAGGAATCATTGCCTCCACAGCATTGTTGCTAAGCTCAGGTGCATTTTCAGCCCATTCTACAAGAGCCTTCACTCCATTGATAGGAGTATATTTCACATTAACCTCTGCAAGTGCTGTAGCAAGTCCCTTAAAACGATTAATACCTCTTGTCATAGTATAAAGGTTTACATTATTCCAGCTCTCTAAAATTTCATCCTGCCACTGCTCAAGATGCCACTCAGTAATCATACAAGGTCCGAAGCACTTTATATGCTTAATATTCATGGTATCCATAGCACAGCCATCGGAATCTATACACACTATAAAATCTTTCTTCTTTTCAAAATTATCAAATACAGACATTACAATCTCGCCTCCCAACGCCCACACCATACAAGTTCGTTTGCACGTCCCTTAAACTCTGATTTTCCTGTAAGCTTCTCTACGAGGGCGCGTAAATATTCCTGTGAATCTCCATACGCATTTACGAAGGTCTTCATCATAGGTACGTCAAACAAATGATTTGTGTAATTCAATGAAACCGCAACAGTTGGAACCTCTCCAACAAACCATGGATTTTGATTTGAATGGGATGCATCATAGCAAAGACGTACATTGTTAGTCTGAGCATAGCCTTTCATATTAATTACAAAAAGTACAACATCTGTCTCGGCTTTAAATTTCTCACGATTCTCGTGTTCAGCAACCTTAAACTTATTGAATTTATTTGGATTTTCCATGTCTAATTCGTAAAGATCCTTAGGTGCTGTCACATTAAAGCCTGCGTCCTCAAG
>JAEEGL011806404.1_pt1 | contig 10847 bp, 4 predicted proteins | sample 9134231 | NCBI WGS metagenome assembly JAEEGL01 (sample SAMN16246548, study PRJNA631951) | gut metagenome | biome: gut microbiome; feature: rumen; material: fiber-attached | host: Bos | place: Iran: Karaj | collected 2018-10
AAGATCTTAAGCCGTTTTTCGACAGAACGATCTCCCGTGGACCGGATATGCAGAGGATGATCGATATACCCTGCGGTGTTATGGGGTTTGAAAGGCTTTCCATCATGGGACTTACGGAGGAGGGCATGCAGCCCTTCTCCCTTGGCGGAAAGCGTGTCGTATGTAACGGAGAGGTATACGGGTTCAGGAAGATCAAAGAAGAACTGCTTAAAGACTATAAGTTCGTAAGTGATTCCGATTGCGAGATACTTCTCCCGCTCTACGAAAGATACGGCCTTGAGATGTTCAGGATGCTTGATGCGGAATATGCGCTCATCATCTACGATGACACAAGAAATTCCCTTGTGGCTGCAAGAGATCCCATCGGAATACGTCCTCTGTTTTACGGCTATACAAAGGAAGATGAGATCCTGTTCGCCAGTGAAGCAAAGAACCTGACAGGACTTGTATCCGAGATATTCCCGTTCCCGCCCGGACACTACTACGCAGACGGTGAGTTCGTATGTTATCGCGATATGAGTGCGGTAACGGAATACAGAAAGGACAAGTTGGAGAGCGTTTGCACACTGATCCGCGAGAAGCTCATAACCGGTATCGAAAAGAGACTTGATGCGGATGCTCCCCTGGGATTCCTCTTAAGCGGAGGACTTGATTCATCGCTTGTGTGCGCCGTTTCCGCAAAGCTTCTTAAAAAGCCCATAAGGACCTTTGCAATAGGAATGAGCACCGATGCCATAGACCTTAAATATGCAAAACAGGTCGCAGACTACATCGGAAGCGAGCATACAGAGGTGATAATCACAGCGGAAGATGTGATAAAAGCGTTGCCGGAAGTCGTGCACCTTCTCGGGACCTTCGATATCACCACGATACGCGCAAGCATAGGAATGTACCTGGTTTGCAAATATATACATGAAAATACCGATATCCGTGTACTTATGACAGGAGAGATCTCCGATGAACTCTTCGGTTACAAGTATACGGATTTCGCGCCCGATGCGGAAAGCTTCCAGAAAGAGGCTGAAAAACGCGTCAGAGAACTCTATATGTACGATGTGCTGAGAGCCGACCGCTGCATTTCCGTGAACTCAATGGAGGCAAGAGTTCCTTTCGGAGACCTTGATTTTGTTGAATATGTAATGAGCATTGACCCTTCGCTTAAAATGAACGTTTACGGCAAAGGCAAATATCTTCTCCGCCATGCGTTTACGGGGGATTATCTTCCGGACGACATACTGATGCGCGAAAAAGCAGCATTTTCCGATGCTGTGGGACATTCCATGGTGGATCACCTTAAGGAATATGCGGAGACCGTATATACGGATGAAGAGTTTATAGAAGGCATAAAGAAATATGATCATGCGAGACCCTTCACCAAGGAATCGCTTCTCTACCGTGATCTGTTTGAAGAATATTATCCCGGACAGGCAAAGATGATAAAGGATTTCTGGATGCCGAACAAAGAGTGGGAAGGCTGTAACGTGGATGATCCGTCTGCAAGAGTTTTAAAGAACTACGGTGCCAGCGGACAGTAAGGAGTCTATTATGGAGCGGAAACGTAAAGATCTTTATGATCCTTCTTTTGAACATGATAACTGCGGTATCGGAGCCGTAGTGGACATTAAAGGCAAAAAGAGCCACGGCGTTGTAACGGATGCTCTGTGTATCGTTGAAAACCTTGAACACCGTGCGGGAAAAGATGCCGAAGGTAAAACGGGAGACGGTGTCGGGATACTGACCCAGATACCCCATAAATTCTTTTCGCATGAACTGAAGAAAGAAGGCATCAGATTACCGAAAGAGCGTGAATACGGTGTCGGGATGTTTTTCTTCCCCCGTGAAGAACTTTCCCTCAGACAGGCAAAAAAGATGTTTGAGGTCATTGTGGAAAAGGAAGGACTTGAATTCCTCGGATGGCGTAAAGTGCCGGATGCCCCGGAAGTGCTGGGAGACAAGGCCTTAAAGAGCTGTCCCGAGATATGGCAGGGCTTTATAAAACGCCCTGAACAAACAGAATCCGATCTCGAATTTGACCGTAAACTATATGTGATACGACGTGTGTTCGAACAAAGCAACGATAACACATACGTCGTCTCTTTGTCGTGCCGCACCATAGTTTATAAGGGAATGTTCCTTGTGGGACAGCTACGCACCTTCTTCACGGATCTTCAGGATGAGATGTATGAATCCGCCATAGCCCTTGTACATTCAAGATTTTCCACCAACACCAATCCCAGCTGGTACAGGGCTCATCCCTACAGGATGCTTGTGCATAACGGCGAGATAAACACCATAAAGGGAAATGTGGACAAGATGCTGGCCCGTGAAGAGACAATGCATACTTCCGCCTTCACCGATGCCGACATGACAAGGATCCTTCCCGTCATATCTTCCGAAGGCTCCGATTCCGCAATGCTTGATAACGCCCTCGAATTTATGGTGATGAGCGGTATCGAGCTTCCCCTTGCCGCAATGATACTGATCCCGGAGCCCTGGGAGCATAACGAGACCATCTCCGAAGAACTCCGCGACTTCTACGAATATTATTCAACAATGCTTGAGCCCTGGGACGGCCCGGCATCCATCCTTTTCTCCGACGGAGACGTGATGGGCGCCATCCTTGACAGGAACGGTCTCAGACCTTCAAGATACTACATCACCGATGAACACAGACTCATCCTTTCTTCGGAAGTGGGAGTTCTCCCCGTTCCCGAAGCACATATCGTTAAAAAGGAGAGGCTCCATCCCGGAAAGATGCTCCTTGTGAATCTCAGGGAAAAGAAATTCTACACGGATGACGAGATCAAGGAGAAATACGCATGCCGGGAGCCTTACGGTGAATGGATCGATTCAAATACCGTGACCCTTAAGGAGCTTAAGATCCCGAATGTTAAGCCCGTATCCTACGAAAAGGAAAAGCTTTTAAGGCTCCAGAAGGCTTTCGGATATACCTACGAGGAATATTCCGAAGAGATACTCACCATGGCATTAAAGGGGACCGAGCATATCGGAGCCATGGGTGTGGATACGCCTCTTGCGGCACTGTCAAAGCAGTACAGGCCGCTCTTTGACTATTTCAAGCAGATGTTCGCTCAGGTAACGAACCCGCCCATCGATGCCCTTCGTGAGAAGATCGTCACATCCACCACGGTCTATGTGGGGAAGAACGGAAACCTTTTGTCTGAAACTCCTGAGAACTGCAAAGTACTTAAGATCTGTAATCCCATCTTAAGCGATCTGGATCTTTTAAAGATCGAATCCATGAAAAAGGAAGGCTTCAAAGTCGCAAAGGTTCCGATCATCTATTACAAAAAGACGCCCATCGACCGTGTTCTCCTTCACCTTTTTGTTGAAGTGGACAGAGCATATAAGGACGGAGCGGATATACTGATACTTTCCGACAGGGGAGTGGACGAGAACCATGTTGCCATTCCTTCGCTCCTTGCTGTCTCTGCGGTTCACAGGCATCTCGTGCAGACCAAAAAATGCACCGCCATGTCACTGATCCTTGAATCCGGAGAGCCCAGAGAAGTGCATCACTTTGCAACGCTCCTCGGATACGGCGCAAGTGCGGTAAATCCTTATCTTGCACATGCTTCCATCGAGCGCCTTATAGAAGACGGATATCTTAACAAAGATTATCATGCCGCAGTGGATGATTACGACAATGCAGTGCTTTCGGGCATCGTAAAGATCGCATCAAAGATGGGTATATCCACCATCCAGTCATATCAGGGCAGCCGAATATTCGAAGCTGTCGGCATTTCCGAAGAAGTGATCGAAAAGTATTTCGCGGGCACAGTAAGCCGCGTCGGAGGAGTGGATCTTAACGACATAGCTGCCCTTGTGGATGAACAGCATTCCAAGGCTTTCGATTCCCTCGGGCTTTCAAGCGATCTAACCATTTCTTCCGTGGGAAGACATAAGATGCGCGCCAACGGAGAGACCCACAGATATAATCCACAGACCATACATATGCTCCAGTCCTCCACAAGGGAGGGCAATTACGGAAAGTTCAAGCTTTACACCGATATGGTGGACAGAGAGGAGACCGGTTACTTAAGAAGTCTTCTGGATTTTAAATTCCTCGATAAGCCTCTCCCTCTTGACGAGATCGAGAGTGAGGATGAGATAGTTAAGAGATTTAAGACAGGAGCCATGTCCTACGGTTCTATTTCCGAAGAGGCTCACGAAGCCCTGGCCATCGCCATGAACAGGCTTAAAGGAAAGTCAAACAGCGGTGAAGGCGGAGAGAGTGATGAACGTATAGCTTCCGCAGGCACCGCAAACGACAGGAGCTCTGCCATAAAACAGGTGGCAAGCGGCAGATTCGGTGTTACCATAGAATATCTCGGCAGCGCAAAAGAGATCCAGATCAAGATGGCCCAGGGTGCAAAGCCCGGTGAAGGCGGTCATCTTCCTGCGGGGAAGGTATATCCCTGGATCGCCCGCACCCGTCATTCAACACCCGGAGTAAGCCTTATATCGCCTCCTCCGCACCATGACATATATTCCATAGAGGACCTTGCCCAGCTTATCTACGACCTTAAGAACGCAAATAAGAATGCACGTATTTCCGTAAAGCTTGTTTCGGAAGCAGGCGTGGGAACAATAGCGGCAGGCGTTGCAAAAGCAGGCGCGGGAGTCATCCTCATATCCGGTTATGACGGCGGAACGGGGGCAGCTCCCATAAGCTCCATACACAATGCGGGACTCCCCTGGGAACTGGGACTTGCGGAGACTCATCAGACACTTATTATGAACGGACTTCGTGACCGTGTTGTGATAGAGACGGACGGAAAGCTCATGAGCGGAAGGGATGTAGCCATCGCGGCAATGCTGGGCGCTGAAGAGTTCGGATTTGCCACCGCACCCCTCATCACTCTGGGCTGTGCAATGATGCGTATATGCAATCTCGACACCTGTCCTATGGGAGTTGCCACACAAAACCCGGAGCTTAGGAAGAACTTCATCGGAAAGCCGGAATATGTTGAGAACTTCATGCGTTTCATCGCAAGGGAACTCAGGGAATACATGGCCCGGCTCGGCGTACGCACAGTAAATGAGCTGGTTGGAAGGACCGATCTTCTGGGCATCAGGAAAGAACTTTCCGACAGGGAGAAAAAGCTGGATCTTTCAAGGATACTTAAATTCGCCGGGAAAGACAGAGCTGTGTTTGATGCGAAAGCTCTTTACGATTTCAAACTGCAAAATACCCTTGATGAGAGTGTGCTCTTAAAGGAACACGGCATTAAGGAAGCTCTTGAAAAAGGAACGGCCTGCACACTCTCCCTCGATGTCACCAACACCGACAGGACCTTCGGTACCCTTCTCGGTGCGGAGATTGTCCGGAAGAACAAGAAAGGCCTTAAAAACGATACCATAACATTAAATTGTACCGGTGCCGGAGGACAGAGCTTTGGCGCCTTCATTCCCAAAGGTCTGACCATAAGGCTTACCGGTGACGGAAACGATTATTTCGGAAAAGGCTTATCCGGCGGAAAGCTTATCTTAAGCGCTCCGAAGGATGCGGGTTACATGGCTGAGGATAACATCATAGTCGGTAACGTGGCACTTTACGGTGCAACATCCGGAGAAGCATATATCGCCGGAGTTGCGGGAGAGCGATTCTGCGTAAGAAATTCCGGAGCCGTTGCGGTAGTCGAAGGCGTCGGAGAACACGGCTGCGAATATATGACGGGCGGCCGTGCGGTGATCCTCGGACCTACCGGAAAGAACTTTGCTGCAGGCATGAGCGGCGGCATAGTATATGTGCTTGATGAAGACAACAGACTTTACAAGAACCTGAACAAAGACCTCGTGCTTATGGAAAAACTGGAGCACAAGGCAGATAAAGAAGAATTGAAGACACTGCTTCAAAATCATGTGAAATATACAGGATCCGTTAAGGCAAAAAGGATACTTGATGATTTTGAAAACTATGTTCCGAAATTCAAACGCATTATCCCTGCCGACTACAAAAAACTTCTTCAGCTCATCGCGCATTTCGAAGAGCAGGGAATGGAAAGAGACCAAGCCGAAGTCGAAGCGTTTTATGAGGCCACCGGCAGAAAGGACAGAGCCTGATGAAAAAAGAGCATAAGCTTGATTTTAATGAATTTCACAAGGCACCGTGTACCGAAGAACAGATAAAGGAAGCATGCAGATGCAATAACTGCGGCGTTCCCTTCTGTCAGGCGGGAATGATGATAGCGGGAATGGCATCGGGATGTCCTCTGAACAATCTTGTACCTGAGACCAATGCGCTTGTTGCCATGGGAAATCTCCCGGAAGCATATACAAGACTTTCAAAGACCAACAGCTTCCCGGAGTTCACATCAAGAGTCTGTCCCGCACTCTGCGAGAACGCATGTACCGGCGGACTTCACGGAAGACCTATTGCTACAAAAGAAAATGAGCGGGCCATCATAGAATACGCCTTTGAACACGGACTTGTAAAGGAGCCTGCTCCCCAGGTGCGCACCGGAAAGAAAGTCGCCATAATCGGAAGCGGCCCCTCGGGACTTGCGGCAGCGGGACTTCTAAACATGAGAGGACATCTTATCACTGTCTTTGAACGAAGCGACAGACCCGGCGGACTCTTAAGATACGGCATACCCAACATGAAGCTTGATAAGCGTGTCCTTGACAGAAGGATCGCTCTTATGGAAGAAGCGGGAGTCACCTTTAAGTGCAACACGGATGTGGGAAAAGACCTTCACGCCAAAGAGCTTTTAAAGGACTTTGACAGAGTGATCATTTGCACAGGAGCTTCAAATCCCCGTGACATAAAGGCTCCCGGAAGAGATGCGAAGGGCATATATTTCGCAGTGGATTTCCTCAAAGAAGTAAGCAAAAAGCTAATGGATGAGGACTATGACTCGGAAAAGATCATTAATGCCACGGACTATTCATTCTCATCCCTTAAGGGTAAGAATGTTGTGGTGATCGGCGGCGGAGATACGGGAAACGACTGTGTCGGAACTTCTGTGCGCCTTGGTGCCGCATCCGTAATTCAGCTTGAGATGATGCCGAAGCCTCCGGAAAAGAGAGCACAGTCAAATCCTTGGCCCGAATGGCCGAAGATCTTAAAGACGGATTACGGTCAGTTAAACGCCATTGATGCTTACGGAAGCGATCCCCGTATTTATGAGACTACGGTAAAGGAATTTGTTAAAGACAAGAAGGGAAATCTCACGGGAGTAAAGACTGTTAAGCTCTCTCCCGTAAAAGACGAAAAGACGGGACGTATGAACATGGTGCCGGTTGATGGAACCGAAAAAACCGTCAAGGCTGACATTGTGCTTATCGCGGCAGGATTTCTCGGAAGCGAAGAATATGTACGTGCCGATTTCGGAGTTTCATGTGACGGACGCACGAACATTTCCTGTACAGGCTTTGCGACCGATAAGGATAACGTATTTGCTGCGGGTGACTGCAGAAGAGGCCAGTCCCTTGTGGTATGGGCCATAGCTGAAGGCAGAAGAGCGGCCGCAGCCGTGGATAAGTCACTTATGGGTTATACAACACTCCCGGAGATACTTTAAGAGTATCCCCGGGAAGGAGTGATCAAAAATCATATTTTTTAAGGAGCATATCAAGCGCTTCACGAAGAAGGATGGCCTCGCCTATGCCTTCACGTTTTGCAAGCTTTGCGAGACGCTGGAGCTGATCCTGGGTGTAGTGACTGGTCTTAGGGATCATCTTTTCTTCACGGGCCATGGCAACTTTATTTCCTCCGTTTGCCTTTACCCGGAAAAGAGCGCTTTCCGCTTTTCTTATAAGTTCCGGGGTGCGGTTCGCATCCATATAGGCCGTTGCCATTCCTATGGTGACGGTCTGTTTTTCTCCGTCGGGAGTCTTTACATCAAAACCGCTCCTAAGCTCGTTAAGGAGCAGGAATATCTCTTCACGCTCGGTCTCACCCTTAAAGATGATGCCGAATTCATCGCCGCCTATGCGGTAAACCGTTCCGTACTTCGGGCAATTTGCCTTTATGTATCTTCCTGTTTCGATAAGCACTTTATCGCCTGTTTCGGGGCCGAAATCGGTGTTGATGTGGAAAAACTTGTCGAAGTCTATGAGGGCGATGACAACGGTCTCGCCGTTTTCCTCGGGATTTTCCGCAAGTATGGCGGTGAGGTCTTTTTCAAAGTCATCACCCTTGGGGAAACCGAGTGCGTCATTTACCGCGGTAAGGCTTCTCTTTGTGTTCTTTTTGTCCAGTTCCTTGTGGTCTTCCACCGTGATTGGACGTGCATTTTCTGCATCTGCTGTGCTTTTCTTTGCTGCCATTGTCTTTTCCTCCTGAATAAATATTTTAAAATCTGTTTAAGCGATATTATTTTTAAATAATATCAAGTACGATTATCTTATAACACATAGCAAATAATATGTCAACATATTATTTATAAAGTATATTTGAAAAGCAATATCTTTATGAAACTTGAAGAGGATTCATAAAAGGTATATAATCAAAGTTTCAGAGGGAAAATGAAAGCATTCGCATCAAAAGAAAAAGGAATGGCACATGGCAGAAAGAAACAACAGTTTTCTCGGAACAGAGAAAGTCTCAACATTACTCAGGAAATTTGCGCTCCCGTCCATAGTGGCGATGCTTGTGAGCGCTGTCTACAATATAGTTGACCAGTTCTTCATCGGACAGAGCATAGGGCAGCTTGGAAATGCGGCTACAAACATAGCCTTTCCCCTTACCATATCCTGTACGTCTCTGTCGCTGCTTTTCGGAATAGGCGGTGCATCTGCCTTCAATCTTTCCATGGGGCAGGGAGACAGGAAGAGGGCGGTGTACTATGTCGGAAACTCGATAGTCATGCTTTTTTCCACCGGTCTTCTTTTATGCATAATTGCGGAAAGCTTTCTTCCGCAGCTTCTTTATATGTTCGGCTCGCCCGAAGATGTAATGCCTTACGCAACGGAATATACGAGGATAACCGCGCTGGGCTTTCCGGTGCTCATTCTTTCCACAGGCGGCGCGCATCTGATACGTGCGGACGGTTCTCCGAGATACTCCATGATGGTAAACCTTACGGGCGCCATTATAAATACGTGCCTTGACGCACTTTTCGTGTTCGGTTTCAAATGGGGCATGGCGGGCGCTGCATGGGCAACCGTTATAGGACAGTATGTTTCGGGTATCCTTGTCGTGAGGTACCTCCTTCACTACAGGACCGTTAAGATTGAAAGAAAACACCTTGTTCCGAAACTGCAATATTTCGGACGTTCGGCAAGCCTCGGTACCGCAGCCTTCTTTAACCAGATCGCGGGCATGGTCGTACAGATCGTATCAAACAATTCTTTGAGATACTACGGCGCACAATCCGTATACGGCGATTCCATTCCCATCGCCTGTGCAGGAATAGTGCTTAAGACAGGTATGGTGTTCTTTTCGCTCATAATCGGTATTTCCCAGGGATTGCAGCCCATAGCGAGCTTTAACTATGGCGCGAAGAAGTATATAAGAGTCCGTCAGGCCACGATGCTTGCCCTCTTTGTTAGCTTCATCTTAAGCATGGTCGCTTTCGGGGTATTCCAGATATTCCCGAGAAACATAATAAGCCTGTTTGGTGAAGGAAGCCCTGAATATTATGAGTTTGCGATAAAGTACTTCAGGATCTATTTCTTCTTCATCTGCATAAACTTTGTGCAGCCCATCATTTCAAACTTTTTTACGGCAACGGGAAGACCGAAGATCGGTATGTTCTTATCCCTTACAAGACAGATCATATTCTTCCTGCCGTTACTCCTGATATTACCGCGGTTCTTCGGTATCGACGGCATAGTTTATACCGGACCCTGCGCAGACGGCATTGCGGCTGCAGTAGCGATCGCCGTGTCGGTTGTTGAACTTAAGAAACCAAAGTACTGGATGTCAATCCCCGCTTTGGACGACGAGTCATCTACTCGGCGGACAGGGGATTGACGAAAATCTTATTAAACAGAGGCACTGTAATGGAATCAACATTAAAAAGAACATGGTCTGAGATCGATCTTGATGCATTAAAGCATAATTACCTGACACTCCGTAAAAGAATTGGGGAGAGCGTAAAGTTCCTCGGAGTCGTAAAAGCTGACGCTTACGGCCACGGAGCCGTGGAAGTTTCAAAGGTCCTGGAAGAAAACAATGCGGATTATCTTGCGGTAAGCTCCATCGATGAGGCCATGGAGCTCAGAGTTAACGGCATCAAAATGCCGATACTTATCCTCGGTCACACGCCGAAGGAACAGGTGGAAAGGCTCATCGAATATAACATAACCCAGTCCGTGACATGTCTTTCAAAGGCAAAGGAATATTCCGCGGAAGCGGTGAGACTCGGAAAAGAGCTTAAGATACACATAAAAGCCGATACAGGAATGAGCAGGCTTGGCTTCTTATGCGAGGGAGAGCACTTTGAAACGGGGGTTTCCGGAGTGACGGAAGCCATAAACATGCCGGGTCTTGTTCCGGAAGGCATATTCACTCACTTCGCGGCATCCGATGAAGACGGGGAGGAAGCAAAGGAATACACTGTTCATCAGTTTGAACTGTTCACAAAGCTCATAAATGCGGTGGAAGAGCGTTCCGGAAAGAAATTTGCCATTAAGCACTGCGCAAATACGGGAGCTGTTGCAAACTATCTTGAATATTCTCTTGATATGGTACGTCCGGGACTGCTGCTTTACGGATACGGTGAGTATGCAGAACGCCTTGGGCTTAAGCCTGTGATGACGTTAAAGACGGTGGTGAGCACCGTAAAGACATATCCCGAAGGCACAAAGATAAGCTACGGCGGCATCTATACCACCGATAAGACCACAAGGATGGGAGTTGTGCCCTACGGCTATGC
>JAEEGL012060128.1_pt1 | contig 10847 bp, 5 predicted proteins | sample 9134231 | NCBI WGS metagenome assembly JAEEGL01 (sample SAMN16246548, study PRJNA631951) | gut metagenome | biome: gut microbiome; feature: rumen; material: fiber-attached | host: Bos | place: Iran: Karaj | collected 2018-10
AGGACCGTCCGATTCGTGTGTAGCAGAATTGTTAGGAGTACAAACAATATAAAACTGCTCACTGCTAGCTTGTGGATATTCAAAGTTCAATGTTACTGCATCCCTTGTTTGTGTAGGATACCAAAAAACGTTGTCAGAACCGTTTACTTTGTTATACACAACTTCGGGTATAAATGAGTGACAAGTAACTGGACAAAAATTACCATCTCTATCAAATGTTATACGATAAGGACCAATAAAAGATATTCGCTTATTATTTTTATTGACAAGAAAACCGTTTTTATCAAAATCTTTTACAGTATATATACCATGTTCCTCTGGTTTAAAATAACTATCAATGGTGACATTATCATTTGCCTGCAAAGTTGCTTGAAGATTTTTATCAATAATGGTGGGACTGGCATCATCAATAGGGTAATCCCTATAAATTATTGGAAGTTTAATTGAATATTTTAACGTAATTTCACTTTGTTCAAGAGTAGTATAATAAACCCGATTATGAAATGTATGTTCTAAACTAATAGATAATGGTTTATTGTAATCATTATCTGTTTTTATCAATTCAGAAGCCAAACAAGAAAAATTAGGATAAAGATGATTTTTATCAATAGTTTTCAACACGGTACCATTTCTAACTATTGAATATTCATCACCAAAATTCCAATCAAACTCTATTCTATCACTTGGACATAAATGATCACTACGTGGAGTAGTAACATGAATGTACAGTGGGATAATTTCACATCGCAAAGATACTTTTTTCTTATAAGTATATTTCAAACTCAGAATCTCTATATTATCAAATTCTGTGGTCTCGTGTTCTTTATATTTGCCTTTAGCATTATATGTTCTAAATTCCATTTTTTTGGGATAATCTTCAAAATAAAAGATAATAGGAAAAAATCGTATACCATCATCACCATATGTCATAGAAATCTCTTGATTATTTTGTAGTGTAATGATAACTTTAACAGACCAAGAAGATTCAATTTCAAAGTATGCAAAACGAATCATACATGGTGTTTTTTGCCCAAATGATAAATGTACGGACAAAAGAACACCTATTATTATTAATATAAACGATTTCATATAATTATTCATTATTTAGTCCACCTTGTCGAATAATTCATAACGCATACAACCGTCAGTATCGACAAATTGAATACTATAATAACCAGTCCATCCTTCAGGAATATTAGCCCATAAAGTCATTTTATCTGTTAGTGTTTCTACGTGAAAATCAACGTTATCATACTTTTTTACAACTTGATTGTTGCCATCAATATCAAAAAGCGTGATATTCAATTTTTTTGTATCACGTGGTAATATCGCATCACAATTAAAAATATTATTATCTGCTAAAATAGTAAGTCCTTTTTTTATTTCCTCATCAGTCGGAATGGCGAACGTACTATACTGAGGGAAACCGCATTCTTTATGTGTAGTTAGTTCATAGGTTTTCAAAGTGAGGTAATAAGTTTTACCTGCAACAATATCTTTCGGATCAAATAATATATGACAAATAGTATCTTTTTGAATTCCAAAGGAATGAATTTTAGACTTATCTGATTCGTACTCTATTTCTGAATAGTATAATTCATACTCAAATTCATAATCCTGATATTTAGCCTTTGTCCATTTCACATCGAATTGATATCCCCAAAAAACTTTACCCAAAGGAAATTCTGCCCTTGTTGCTCCTGGAGACATTAATAAATCGTCAACAACTTCAATAATGCCATCAGGTTCTTTTTCATTATCATCATCATTCTTGTTGCACGATGTTGAAATAAATGTCGTAGCCACCATTGCGACTACACAAAAAAATAAAACTATTTTTTTCATTTTTGTAGTAAATTAATATGTTAATATTTAAAATGTTTCTTTACAGATGAAGTTACCGTTCCTTTGCCGGGGAGGCAATACAAAATAATGAACGGATAGTTGCCATTGGAATACGATTCTGGTTGTGAATAGTTAAGAATACTATTTTCATCGGGTGTAAGGCGCAAGCCACGATCATGTTTCTGAGAAACAATTGTTTGCACCACGTTAATATCCTCATGGCATTGGAATATTACATTGTATGTTATCATTCCGTGCTCATAGATACCTTCGGATATTCCTGTTTGAATCTCATTATCAGACAACTTGTTATGATTAATTGACAACGGGTTGAATATGGTCATTGCATCCGTAGGAGGATAACTAAAAGGTCGTTCGCGCGGAACCTGTTGCTCAGTATAGTTATCATATACTATTCTATATGTGGATTTTTTGTACCATTCTGTATTGGTTAAGTCAGCACGTAAGCGAACTAATTTATCGGTTGTGCCTCGAATCTGTCGTTCATAATCATCAAAAAAATCATCGGTGATGAAACCCTTGGAAATATTTTTCATATGTTTATCCGAGCCAGCAACGACAGCTACTCCATCCAAATCAATAGAATTAATCTTATCTTCAAACTTATTATACTTGCTGGTGCGGAAATTTATTTCGCAGATTTGTTTGGTTTCTAATTGGTTGAAGTCGCCTTCGGCGGAGATATTGCGGATAGAGTCGCCGTTGGAGATTTTATAATCGGTGGATACGTTTTCGTTCAGTTGGGCGGTGCGCAGGGGAATGTTGACTATTTCGAGGCGATAGATTTCTTGATTGGCAAATTTCAACTGCGAAATGTCGAAGTTGATTTCATATTTTTCGCCGGCAACTTGGTTGCTCGGGAAATGTCGGAAACCGATAGTCTGTGAACGTCCGTCGAGTGTGGAAAGTCGGAGTTTTTGCTCATACCCTTCGGGCACTTGGTTAAAAAGGTAACCGTAGTTTTCTTTGAGGCAGAGGTAGCCTTGTGTGGTTTCGTTGGGATAGAAGTTGTACATACGGTCAAGGGGATAGGAACAGAACAAGTCGCCGGGAAGCACGTGTTTAGGACGTTCGCCCGAGGTAAATACCGATTGCATACTCTCCACGTATTCAGTGCCATCGGGGTCTTTGGCAGTTTGCCACCCTCCGTTTACCCACTGCTTAAATGTTACTTTTGCTTCCATCTTGTATTTTGTAGTGCTTTCAAGTGCTGTTTCTGGGTCGAATGATACCACAAGGCCTTCGTCGTCAACAGAGATTTTGCCTTTGAGCTCCTCGCCGGTGGCAAAGTTGGTGATTTTTACGTAATCTACAAAAACTTTGTAGGTATTTTTTTGTCCGTCAACCTCCAAAGTCATTTGATTTCGGCAATCGACATTGAGTAGCATTTGCGGTGATACAAACACGTTTACGTCGGTGCTGCCATTGTCGGGTGTTAGCGAGGCTATTATGCTCTGGTCGAGCAGACCTTTCGACTGCTCGATTTCGCAGGGTTCGCCAATTTCGAATTTTACCGAGCAAGTGCCTTTGAAAAGTCCGCCGAGTACCTTGTATTTGCATCCCACAAGACCTGTGAAATAAAACGGGTTTGGTCCCGCGCCTTGCAGAATTGCTCCGGCGGCGGCATCAAATATGGTAAACTTGCGTGTTTTGCGAAGAAATTTTACTTGTATGCCCAATTGCGCATCTAAATAAGCCCAAAGTTGTGCGTTGGCATACCAACCATTAATACCTATGGTGCTGCTGCTACCTTTGCAATGAGCGTTTTTGCCGTAGTTGGCAAGAAGAAATTCGCCACCTGTAGCCACATCGAGGGATGCGTAAAAAGGCCATGGGTTAACCTTTAATCCGGTACTAAAACCTACGCCAAATGCCACTCCGTCGGCTTCGTCTAACGAAGGTTTTGATTTGCGTTTTTCGAATGATTGCCATTGCGATTCTTTAAACAGGCTTTTGAGTCGCGGATCAGGGTCGGGCAGGCGTGCGTCTATTTTGCCCGCCATAAAGTAACTGTTGATGTCGAGATGAAATTTACTACCGAGGTCTGCCACAATTCCACAGCGGTCGTTGGGACGTCCAAGATATGTGTACCACTTGTCGGGACCAAAATATGCAGTGGCATCTACTAGTTTATTATCGTCGCCCTTGCCGTGTATTACACCAAGATTGAGATAGGCACGCAAGTAGGCAAAAAACGACTTGTTGGTATTGTCGTATTTTACAAGCGACGATGCGGTAAAGGGATATTGCCCCTTAACTTCGGGAATGGGTAGTTGCGAGCCGTCTTTGTCGGCCATTTGGTTGGCTTTGTTAACAGCTTGAATATATTTATTTGCACTCTCTACTATGCTACCAAATTTTTCGTTGCCGTTGAGAAATACGGCGTCGCCTTTAAACTGCACAAAGTTGAGACCCCAGTGATTGTTAAACTGTATTTCAAGCGTAGTTTTGGCATCGCAGAAGTTTTTGTTGACAATACCGAATTTAAGTGCAGCGGTAAATCCGAATCCCACGTTCATATCTGGCTTGTAATAAATGCCGGATTCGGTTTTGCCGGCAGGTAGCACTTCGGAAGTTTGCTTCATATGTCGGTAAGCACCTCCACCGATACCGTAGACGTTGAACGCGGGAGGTATTACAAATAATGTGCTGCCGCTTTCCATCAGCAAGTCGGCAAAGAAATATTTGTTGCTGTTGATTTTGCCAAACAATCCCGTGGCGTTTATTTCAAAAAGGTCTACAAACTTGACTTTTACATCACCTCGAAAATAGTTGCCGTATGTAGGGTCGTTTTTTTCAAAAGCGGCATTGCCGTAAATGGTAAATGTATTGGAAGTGTATCCGAGCGAGAATCGTGAAATTTGAAATTCTTGAAATTTGAAATTTTTGAAATCGCCTAAGATATGGAATGCTCCGCCGGCCTTAACAATGTCGCCAAACTGCATATCCACATCAAGGTTGAGACTATTGTTGTTGAACGATAGTTTGTTGAGTTGCAATTCCATACCGGCAAATTTGGATGTAGCCACACCTTCGAGACTCCAAGTGCCGGGATTGAAGTAGGGAGATTCTAACCCAATGTACATATTTTGAAAGCCCAACTGCGGAATATTGAGTGCAGAGGCTTTTTCGCCTGCCTTGATGGTAAGTTTGCCGTGGGCAGTTACCGAAGGAAGAAATTTGCCGTCGCGGATTTAGAGGTCGAGTTTGGAAGCTTTGTCTAATTCGAGTTCGGCACAGATAAAATTGAGCACGAGTGAATCGCCAAGGTTGGTTTTCAGGTCAAACTCTTTGGAAGCTTCGTTGTAATAGGCTTCGTAATGGTGTTCGGAGAATCGTCCAAGGGCTTTCCAATTGAGGTCGCCATCAAAAGCTACTTTTTTGATGTCGTTTTTGTGCATACGGAATTCGGCGTTGTCAACATTGATGGCAAATGGTTTGGATTTGTCGAGTTGCCAACCAATATTACGCACATTGGCACTAAGAGTAAAGCCGTTGTCGTCGATGATAAAGTAGTCGCAGTTGACAGTTATTACATCATCGGTGCCTTTGTTGAAACTTTTGGGAAATTGGAGCGAAGACCGTCCGATCGAAACACCACGCCAAAGATTTTTTTCGGCTGATTGCGAGAAATAACCTTCGGGAAATTTGATTTGCGTATTGGTAACAACCTCGCTATTATCGAAATCAAGTCGTTCGAGAGAAAAAATCCAATCTTTGAGGTCGCGAAATCCGAATTTTACTTTTTGGTCGAGCGAGAAAGTAAAATCGTTAACATCTTCAAAATCAAGAGTGGTGCTAAATCGAGGTACGGTGTTGGAGATTTCATTATTATCATTGTAAAACACCAATCCGGTGGAGTCGATAACAATGTCGGCGTTGGCGTGAAACTTGGTGATACCTTCGCAGTCAAATTCGGCGTATGTGCCGCGCTTAAATTCTACTCTTATGTTTTTGCCAAAATAAACTGGTGCTATCATCTCAATTCGTCCGGGAGAACATACGCCACTATTGCCATTGATGGTAAACGTGCCTTCAAAACCAAGAATGCAATGGCGCAGCGGAATTGTGCAGGTAAGGGTGATAATAGCAGTGGAGTCGGTTTCGTGCTTCACCTTCGACACCACAAGTTCGTAGCCCAAACTGCCTTTAATACCCGCAGGCATAGGCAGTTGATGGTTGTGAATTAGGTCTTTGAGGTTTTGAATGTAGTTGGCTGCAGTTTCCACATTGTTGGCGAGCGACACGGCGGCTTCTATTCTACGACGGTCTGACATATCGAGTTTTGCGAGCCAATCTTGCATCGATGATGTGATGCACGTGCGTGCCATACCTTTGAGGTTTTCTTTAAAATTTTGGGCAGTGGAGGTGGCTATTGTTAGTAATAGTAAAATGGTGGTAATGAGAGGTTTCATTGGTATGTATATATTAGTGTTTAGTTTTTACATCTGTACTTTTACTTCGTTGCTCAACGGCGATTCAGTACCGTCGGTGTATACAAGGCGTATATAATATAGACACGATGTACCGAGACGCAATGTATTGTCGGTAAATGAATTATCTGCTTTCACTTGGGCAAATGAGCGAAGAGGAGCCTCGCCGTTTTGTTTGTATATTATCACGTAGTCGATAGGTTTGTTGCCTGTGGTGTTCCAAGTAAGGGTAAGAACGTTTTCAATGATTTTCTTTTTTAGGGTAATTTCTTCGTCTTTGCCTTTGGGTAATTCAAATGGCTGTTTTGATATTTCGGAACACAATCCCGATAGGTCAACTGCTTGTATGCCGTAATGGTATTTTTCGCCGGGAAGCGCAGTAGGGTCGATGTATTTTAGTTGGGTGGCAGATATTGTGGCTATGGTGTCGAAGGCAGAGGCAGATGGTGTTTTGCGATAAAAAATGTATTTTGCCACATCGTCGGATGGCGACGGGTTGATGGTAATCGACACTTTGCCTTTTTGAAGGGTGATGTCGGCAAAGGTTGGTGCTATTGGCGACACAATATCGTATCGAGGCACTATGGCAACAGCAGAAAGGGCAGACTGATTGTCGCGACTGTCTACTGCACTTATTTTATAATAGACGTTTTTGGTGAGAGTGTTGATATTGACAGTATCTATATAAAAGGTGTCGGCTACCATATTTTTGGCACACATAATATAGTTTTGTTCTGGACTATTTGAACGGTGAATGCGGTATCCTATTACATCCGTATCTGGGTGGGGATGCCAAGTGAGATGTACAATTCCAAGACTATCGCAATATCCGCTTGGTGGCGCAGACGGTGCAGGCGGAATGCTGTCGATTAGTTGTGCGTACATTGGAAATGGGTTTAAGCGTTCGGATATGTCGTTGTAAACAGCAAGATAATAATAATTGTCGTTGAGAGGTTGACGGTCGGTAAAAGAACGTTGTGCAGGATCGTTGCCGCTGTGTATCAGTATTTTTTTGCTATTTGTGCTTTTAGAACGATATATTTTAAAACCTTTAATATCGGCATCGGGGTCGTAGGTCCACGTTAGAGCAACGGAGTTGTTGTTGACGGGTTCTACTTGGGTGAATGACGGGTCTTGATCTAATGGGATTGACATTTTGGCGGCAACGGGTTCGGAGGCCGGGCTCTCTTCGCCAAATGAGTCCACTCCTACTATCCTGTATTTGTAGTTTGAATTTTTATTGGCAAGAGTGTCAGTGTAATAAATTTTGTCGTTGGAGGTTACGGCAATTGGGTTTTCGGTGATGCGGGTGTAAGAGCGACCGTTGTCGGATGATTTTTCTACATAGTAACCAATAAATTTGACGGTTTGAGATTGTTGCCACCAAATGATAACACCTTTTTTGTTGCAATATGAATATGGTTTTTCGGGTGCAGTAAGTGGCTGGTATTCTGACGCTCCTATGAATGCACAAGCAGTATCGGCAAATGCAGAGTCGGGCTGAGCAAAATATATTTTGTAGAGATATTTTTCGTCGGGCTTGATGTTGGAGTCTTTGAAATAGAGACCGGACAGTTTGGCTGCGGTGAGCGACATATCTGCGCTAAATAGAGCAAAACCTATTCTGCGCTCCTCGTCTTGACGTTTTTTGTAGGCTTTTATAGGGAGAAAGCCGGTATCTTCTATTTCAGATTCACCAAATATGCACTCACCGGCTATCATAGCGTATTTATCGTCTTCGTATTTATCCCATTCTGATTGTGGGGCAACGATTATGGGCGATGGAGTAATTACAGTGCGTTCGGGCGGCTCCACAAGTTTGCCTTTACGAAGAATGGTTACACGCTCAATGTTGTAGCCAATGGTGTTGCCGTGCTGCCAAACATTGTATTGAAGCGGTGCCCAACGGAGTTCGATGTGGTTTTTGCCGGGTTTGGTGAGGGCGGCAATTCTCGATGATGTCTGGGCAGAGGCTGTAAACATCTGCACTACGAGAATGATGGATGTAAGAATAATAGAGAGGTGTTTCATATTGATATGTAGATTATTAAGGCATCTCACAAGGAGATACCAATTTTTTTAAACAAAAATTTAAGCGAATGGAAATGAATGAAAGCGTTTTTTTTATCTCTGAAATGGCTGATATATAGGCAATAGAGAGGGACACCCGCTTGGTGAAGGGGTCTTTTTAATATGTACAATATTCTGTTTGTCAAGGTTTTATTGATATCCAATAAAAAGGTTGATAACATTGTTTTATATTGTTATGTGTCGAGTTGGATAGTTTGAGAGTGTGTTATGTTATTATCGTTTGATAGTCAATAATTATAACAGTCCTTGCAATTTTCTTCGATATTGTCGGGATAGGTAACGGTGATGCAACTATCTGTGCTCCCTGATTTGAGAATAAAGTATTTTAAGCCACCGGCGGGTTTAATCACATAGTCGCCAGATTTGATTTTACCAGCCATTCTCGGAAGTTCCCAAGGCATTTTTAAAGAACGGAAATATACGATATGCTTGCCATCAACTATCTTGCAACTATCAACATAAGATTTTATTTCAGTAGTTCGCACAACCCACGCTTTGCGGCATCTGATTTCAGCATCTATCTTATGTTTCATCACAAAAAATGTAATCAGGCAACTAACAAGGGTAAGACCAATAGCGAACCATTTTGACGTTATTACTTTCATTATATTTATTTCTTTGATTGATTAAACATCTCATAATAATCCTTGCAGTTTTTGCAATAAAAGGTTATCGACATATTTTCGTCTTCGACGACTATACAACTATCCAATTCTCTTTTTTTATAAATATAATAAGAATACGATCCGGCAGGTTTATAAATAGAATCCCCAGGTTCAACATATGATTTTATTGTGTACAAATGAGCTATTTGAAAAGGAAAAGTATGTAGATAAACGACAAAACCCAAACGATTCACATTATGACAACTATCGACAATGGATTTGACCTCCAATCCTTTATATTGCCAAGATAATCTACATTTATACTCATCCTGATACTTATGATTCATAAGTACGTAAAGAATTATTGATAAAGCAAATGCTAACCAAAATGGGAACAAGAATCTATTAAATGTATCATTATTTCGTTTCATTTTAAAAATTTCTTTAAATCAATCAACGTAGAGTTTTCAGAAAAAATAGAAAAAGAACTTATAAGATCTGGAAGCCCCAATGTAACCTCGATACCCGCACCACTAAAATTATTGAATTCTCCACCACCTTCTTTTGGGGCATAAGCGTCAAAATTATTCAGAGAAATCATCTCGTATCCAACGTTATAATTTACAGCCTTCCCTGCAAAAGATTGTGGATTAAAATTGTCCCAATATCTATCAGTATATTTGTCATCATTGTAACTCGCTCCAACAACAGACAATCCTACACCGATGTCCAATCCGCCGCCTCGAGTCAGCGTAGCTCCATAGGCACAAACTCCGTATCCTCTCATTCTTCCTATTGTAAAACTTGCTGCCTTTGCGTTGTTTAAGTTGACTAATCCTAAAAATTTTGGCCAATTGCTTTCTGTATCATCATACCCTCCAATCAAAGTAAACTCCACTTGAACACCAACAAAATCAAACGGCCCATAATAACTGTCGCCATCGCATTTTTGTGTTTTTTCGTCGTACAAAAAAATATCAACGGGATAAAACAAACCTTCCAAGCCTAACTTTTTTAATTGTTCTTGTGGCGATGGGTATAACACCCATTTAAACGCAGATGTATACAACGGACCCATCAAAATTGATGACAAAAACGATTGAAGTTTCGGTTTTCGAAAATCCACTTTGGCAAAATTTGGCTCGATGAAATTAGCAAGCCTGAGTGCTGCATTGACATAGAAATTGCCTTCATAAGGAGGGAAAAAATATGTTTTCTTTCGATCAAAAACAATGTGTTTCTTATCATCATATTTAGACAAAATGACAGTCACTCCCCTTTGGGCACCATCGAAATGAATCAGTCGTGCTACTTTATGATCTTTATTTTCAAAAACACCAGTATAGTTAGCGGCTTGCTGAGTATACCATCCTAAATGTTCATCCTTAAACTGCTGATTTAACGCCTTGTATGTCCATTTTCTCATACCATAATAATCTTTGTTTCCGTAAGCCACATCAAAAGTATCAGAAACCCAAGGGCTGTAAATAATAAGCACCCATTCTGTTCTTGGTATACCTTCGACCATTTCGCTTTCACTCTCTGCCTTATTCCACTTCATCCACACCCTACTCGGGTCTTGGATTTGATCCCATTGGAAGTGCCAGAGTTCTTCAGCATTTTTCGCAAAAGAATAGTCCATAAGGTTGGCTGTCTTGCCGCTGGCGTTTGAGTTTTCAAACACGTGCTCCAAGCCTGCGATGCCGTGTCCAAGTTCGTGGGCGATGGTGTGCGGTGAGCCGCCATCGTAGATAAAACCGGCGTTGTAGCCTCGGGGCATATAGCCTGAAACAAGGGTGCGATAGCCGGCTTTTTTGTCGGTGACGTAGTCGACAAAGAATAGATAGTAGAC
>JAEEGL012195802.1_pt1 | contig 10847 bp, 8 predicted proteins | sample 9134231 | NCBI WGS metagenome assembly JAEEGL01 (sample SAMN16246548, study PRJNA631951) | gut metagenome | biome: gut microbiome; feature: rumen; material: fiber-attached | host: Bos | place: Iran: Karaj | collected 2018-10
ACGCTCAATATTGTCTCTACCGGCGTTGGCGACATCAACGAAAACGATGTCTATATGGCTGCCGGCGGCCAAACTATCATCTATGGTTTCAACGTTTCTGTTCCAATTAATATCTCCAAGATGGCAGCACGTGATAATGTCCCAATTCGCACTTACCGCGTAATCTACGAGCTTCTTGATGACGCTAAAAGCGAAATGGAGAACCTCCTCGATGCTGAAATCGTTGAAGAAGACAAGGGCGAAATGAAAGTTCTTGGCGTCTTCCGTACCGAGAAAACCAGTATCATTGCCGGCGGCGAAGTACTAAAAGGTGACGTAAAACCAACTTATCTTGCTCGCGTAGTCCGTGACAAGCAGTATATTGGTGAAGCTGAAGTAACTTCCGTCCAGAAGGAGAAGATGGACGTAAAAGAGCTTATTTCCGGTGAAACCGGCGGTCGAGCCCTCAAAACCACCAACAAGATTGATCTTCAAATCGGCGACCGCCTCAAATTCTTTACCCGCGAATCCAAAAAACGCACCCTCTAGACGCTTTATTACTGGTAAGTTAATATTCGTCGTGCTAGAATAAGCTTATGTTATCACGGCCAATTGCAATAATAATACCAGCCATAGTAGGCTCCTATATGTCGGCAGTAATGATTACGAGGTTTTTTATGCCCATTTTGAACGAAGAATCGAACTTCGGGATATTTCTCATACCGTATGTCGTTTTGGATATCCTCTCGTTTATTATCGCAAGGAATCTCAAGAGGGCAGGATACCGGCGTCTAGCGGCCATAGCACTTGTACTTAGCATTATCCCTATTCCGCTCATCGCCATTTATGCCATGCAACTAGGTGGAATTATTCCGCGTCCACTTTTTGGTTAACAAATGTGCTATAATAACCATAAGGAGAATCACGAAGAATGCGTTTTGACGATAATTTTCTAAAAGAAATGGGTCTCTCGGCAATGCCAGATGACACCAAGAAAAAATTTCTAGCCTACATTGAGGAAGAGGTTGAAGTTCGCATCGGCGAACGTATTTCGCGTGGTCTCACTGAAGCGCAGCTAAATGAATTCGACCAAATCACCAATCCTCGTGATGCTGCCCGTTGGCTCGAGCGTAATCGTCCAGATTATCGCCAAATCGTCGATCGCACTATTGAAGAAATGAAAGAAGAAATCCGCGCCAATAGGAACCGTCTCGTCGGCGCAGATGTTATCGATAACTAATTAATATTTATTTTGCGTATCCGTTGAGGAAGCTTTTTGCGTCCATAACTTTGCGGCCTTCAGGCTGCAGCCTGTCTACGCCAAGTAGTCCATCCGAACAAGGAATCGTGAGAGGAGTAGTCTCTCCGGCCTCCAAAATATGCGCCTCAATGATAATACAAGGTAAATTAAAATAACTATACTTTACCTTTGGGAACCCCTGGAAGGCTATTATCTTGCGGTATGCTTCCTTTGTCGTGCATCCAGTAAAGTCAACCACGCCATCCGCTTTCTCGAACTTCCGAGTAAAAGTGGCCTTCGTCTCATCCTGTGCCACTGGTTCAGGAAGGGAAGAGAGGTTCTCAAGAATCCACTTAGCTCCCGCCTCGGCTAGAGCTTTATAGATATCATCTTTTCGAATCGGTAACCCTTCTATGGTTGTCTGCCAGTAAATTGGTCCAGCATCCATTGCTTTGACAAGCTTCATGATAGAGACAGAAAACTCGCTGTCGCCATTTATAATTGCGCTTTCAATCGGCGAAGCACCGCGATACTGAGGGAGTAAAGAAGGATGAATATTTAAAATCCCCTCCGGCTCGAACAGATCTAGAACGTCACTTTTAATCATTACGCCAAACGATGCTAGAACCCCATGGGCTTCAGGGTACTCACGTTTTAATTCGATAACGCGCGCCAAATCATCCTTGGTGCGGGCATGAAAAATAATATCAACCTCATTATTGGCTTCTAAAGCCATCAAAGCATAGTCGGCTAACGGGCCATTACCAAAGAAGATAATTTTACTCTTCACCCCAGAGTTCCTTGTTGTCTTTTATCTTTTTGTCGTAATCAACTGGCACCAAATCGCCCTTGTCGTTCATTTCATAGAATGCATCTTCTTCGTCGCGAATATGGTCAATAAATAGTATGCCATCAAGGTGGTCAATTTCGTGAAGAAGCGTTCTCGCGAGCTCGTCCTCGGCTTTAATCCGGACCTCGGTTCCATCCTCAAGTAGAGCCTTAATCTTAACCTTAGTTGCACGTGGCACCATGCCATAAATTGATGGCACAGAAAGACAACCCTCATAATCGCGCTTTATCTTGCCCTCAGCACGTATCACCGTAGGATTAATCAGGGCAGTAAACGACGCCTTCTCTTTATTTTCCATATCATCACGCACAATAATGATGCGTTTCAAAACTCCCATTTGCGGCGCTGCCATTGCAGCAGAAAGCTCATATGGGTGCTCTTTTTCCCATTCTAGAGACAATTTGCGCATATCAGCGATAACCTTTAGCACTTCATCATCGATAGTGCTAACTTTTTCCGACTTCTCCCTGAGGCGCGCATCTGGCGTCGTAATAATTTTCATAAGCCTATTATATCACAACAGGGAAGGCAGGTCCAGTGAAAACCTAAAGCTGGCATCTAGCTTCTCGAGCGTCACCACAAGAGCCTTCCTCGAGCCACACCTTACCACAATCTCCCAAGTAAACCCTTGGCTGGTTCGTTCGTGAAAAGCCGGCGCCGGTGGGGAAACCAAAGAGCCATTGGTAGTAGACAGTATCTTGTAGGCCTCTCTGATTTTTCTCACGGCCCCCGCCTCAGTCTTCATCGTTACAGATACCTTGGCTATAAACTTATATGGCGGGAATCCGCTCTTTCTCCTCTTCTCGAGCAGGTACTTAGAAAACCCCTCATAATCCTCATTCGTGGCAAACGAAATCACGGGGTGTTCTGGTCGAAATGTCTGGATAAACACCTCCGCTTCTTCAATATGGCCACGCCCCACGCGCCCAATTACCTGCGTCAAAAGCTGAAAAACTCTTTCCTCCGAAGCAAAATCCGGGAGAGAAAGCCCGGCATCGGCTTGGACTACTCCCACGGTTGCAAGAAGCGGTAGATCAAGCCCCTTAGCAAGAGTTTGCGTCCCAACCAGGATATCAACCTTCCCGTCTCGCACTTCTGTGTAGACCGCATCAAGTCCCTCATCCTTCTTGTTATCCGCGTCAAACCGCATGATGCGGGCCTCTGGAAATAGCCGTTTTAGCTCGCTTTCTAGAAGCTTTGTTCCAAACCCTTTATGTACCAGCCCAGGCGCCCCACATTTCGGGCAGCATGGCGGCACTTTAATCTTGTAGCCACAAGTATGGCACACTAGCTCAAAACTATCCGCATGCAGAGTTAGGGGCAAAAAACAGCTCGGACAGAGTATTTCTTCGCCGCACTCTTCGCAAATCGTGAGCGGAGCAGAGCCGCGTCTATTATGGAAAATCAACGTCTGCCGGTGCTCATTTAGATTACTCCGAATAGATTGAATCAGCTCGTTGCTGAAATAGCGGTTTTTGCTAAAATTATCCCTGTTTTTAAAATCAATCACCGAAATCTTTGGCCGGATAGCCGCACCCTTGGCTTTTACCGGCAGGGGAATAAGGCTGCCACGCTCCTTGGCAATATAATAATCGTCTACCGCCGGCGTCGCCGACCCCAGTATGCAGGAGATATCGAGTTTTTTCGCGATAAAACTTGCCACCCGCACCGCAGAATACCTCGGTGGATTTTCCTGATAATAGGTGCTCTCATGTTCCTCATCGATGATAATCAGCCCGAGGTTAGAGATAGGCGCAAATAAAGCAGAACGCGGCCCCACGATCACCATAGGTTCACTACTCTCCAGAATCTTTTCGAAGATCAAATGCCTCTCCGCCTCTGTTTGCTTGGAGTGAATCAGCACGATTCTCTCGCCAAAGCACTCGCTAAAAACCCGAACAAGTTGACCCGTTAAAGCTATTTCTGGCACCAAAAGTACTACTGATTTTTGGGCTTGTAAAGCTCTAGAAGCCTCGTGGAGGTACACGTTTGTCTTGCCGCTACCAGTCACACCAAACAGCAGTTTCGTGGCTTCCTGGGCCTTCTGGAGGCCTAAAATGGCCTTTTTCTGGGCCTCATTAAGCTGGATTTTGCCCTCAACCTCAGGATGTTCGGTTTTTAGTGGTTCAGCTGGTCGCTTAGCGCGTCGGTTTTTCAAAACGCCATTTGGCAGTATCATTGCACCGGCTGCGCCAATTGGGCTCGCATAGTATTCCGCGATGAATTTAGCCGTTTCGACCAAGTGCCGCGGCAACGGTTTTGTATAACAAATTTTCGAAATCGCCTTGCACTTAAACTCCGGCTGAGTAACTTTTTTTACAACAATCCCCGGCACCACGCCACGCATTAGCGGCACGGCCACAATTTGCCCAGGAAGAAGCTCACTAGGTAGGGAAGAATCGGTGCCCGGCTCATAGCGGTACGTCAAAACCTCCTTTATCCCGCCCTTTGCCGGTATCACCTCGTAAAACATACCCCTATTATATCACAACGCCACCCCATAGGGGCCGCCGCATGTAGCAAACATTGTAGTAAATATTTCGTTGTAAAAAATACCCCTGAGCTCAAAAGTATGCTATAATAGAGAAGATAAAAAGCGAGGTAAAATGTTAGATTTATTTGTTTCATCTAGGGTGCGCCGCAAAATCATTGTTGTTTTTGCGAAATATCCAGATTTCAAGACCCACACAAGAGGCCTCGCTAAGCTCATTAAGGAAGATCCAGGCAATATTCAGCGTGAATTAACTCGTATGGTTAACGGCAAATTCCTCATCATGACCAAAAAAGGCAACACCAAGATTTATCAGACGAACAAACAATACCCAATTTTGAAGGAGCTCCAAAGTATCGTTATCAAGAGCCAAAAAGGCAGCAAGCCATCCAAAACCATTGGCTAACAGGGGTAAAAAATGAATAAATTATTTACTCAGCTCGTACAAAAGCGTGGGCTTACGGACGATTTTCTGCACCCAAAATACGAAAACCTCACCCCACCCGAAACGCTTATCGACATGGAAAAAGCTGTCTTGCGCGTCAAAACTGCCATTAAAAATGATGAAAAAATCCTTATCTACGGGGATTATGACGTAGATGGTGTCACTGCTAGCACTCTGATGGAACAAGCCCTAACGCTAGCTGGCGTCAAAAAAGACCATATATATATTATGCTTCCAGACCGTTTCGTAGACGGCTATGGTATGAGTCCGCGCCTTATCGAAAAGGCCAAATCGGGAGGCATTACTCTCGTTATTACCGTAGACTGTGGCTCACGTAATCACGAAATCGTGGACGAACTAAACATTAATAATATAGATACTATCATCACGGATCACCACGAGTGTGGCGATACTCTTCCGGAAGCGATAGCAATTATTAATCCAAAAAGGAAAGACCAGAAGGACGAAAAACTTTCTTGTCTTGCCGGTGTAGGTGTCGCTTTTAAGCTCGCAGAAGCCCTAAAAAACGAAGGGCTCATCAAAGAAGGCCAGGAAAAATGGCTCCTCGACTTAGTCCTTATTGGTACCATTTGTGATAGCATGCTCCTTACTGGCGAAAACCGCATCCTTTGCTTCTATGGCATCAAAGTCCTCGAGAAAACCAAGCGCCCAGGACTTAAAGAGCTCATGCGCTCAGCCGGAGTTAAACATATAACATCCGAATCCATCGGCTTTCAAATCGGCCCCCGCCTCAACGCAGCTGGCCGCCTAGAAACCGCAGAATTATCACTCCAGCTCCTTAGAACTAGCTCTTCTGCCGAGGCCGCCTCTATTGCGCAGCAGTTAGAAGAACTAAACAAGAAACGCCGCACCGAGCAGCGCGCCGCCCTAGAAGAAATCAAATCTCGCGCTCATATCCTAGAAAACCCAGTCATTATCGAATCTGGCAAATATCACGAGGGAATTATTGGCATTGTTGCCGGCCGTCTCGTAGAGGAGTACCACCGCCCAGCCATCGTTCTGACCGAGGTGGAAGACGACATCTTCAAAGGCTCAGGCCGCAGCTTTGGCGATTTTAGTCTTGCTGACGCACTAAATAATGCTAAGGACAGTATCATTAGTGGCGGTGGTCATGCTGCTGCAGCCGGCGTGAAACTGGAACAAGGTCAGCTCTACGCTTTCCGCGAGAAAATCAACGAATATTATAATAGTCTCCATTTAAAGAATCAGGAAGATTATTTCAAAACCCACGCCGACCTCATCGTCAATAATGCAAAAGAAATCAACCTAGAATTATTAGAAGATTTGTCGCTTCTAGAGCCGTACGGCGCAGGGAACGAAGAGCCGCTTTTCCGCCTAAAAAATGTCGAGATTAAAGAAATCCGCCGCCTTGGCGACAAGAAACAACATCTATGTATCATCACCAAAGATAATCTCAAATGCCTCGCCTTCAACGCCAGGCAAAATTGGTTTAATCTAGATGATACTACTTCGCATACTATTATTATTAAACCAACTTTGAACGAATTTCGCGGCGTTCGCTCCGTTGAAGCTTACCTCATCGACATTGTGGACTAACCACAACCGTGATACAATTATTAAAACAAGTGAGGCAACTATTAAGATGAAAAAAAGAATTAAACCCAAAAAGCTGGCCATGTCGACTATGACACTAGTCACAACGTTAATGGGTACAGCAAGTATCGCTGGAACAGTCCATGCTAGCCCTCCAATTGCTGGCTCGGCAAGCGCACAAGTCCCTCTGGAAGTCTTTATTGAAAATGTTCCAGCCCTCACTATTACTATCGGAGGCTCTGCCTCAACTACCGGTACTGCTTCTATCCGTATCACTCCAAATTACGTCGGTGGCGTGTTTGGTAGTTCGGATGATGTCTCGATCTCTGTTGCTACGAGTAACCGCACCGGTCACTATCTCAACATGACTACCACCTCAGCCTCACTTAATAGTAGTGATAATAACGGCTCCTATATTCCAGGCCTCGACCCGACAGTTACCGCTGGTTATACTACAGAGAGCTTCCCGGCAAACCGTTGGGGCTACGCACTCAAAACTGGCGAAACGACTTATAGTAATTATTACGGCGTAGGCGATGGTGTTACATTGCAGGATGATAACGCTCCTACCAATGGTGATACTTCTACGATTAAATTCGGGACTAAGGCGGATTCTACTATCCCGTCTGGCAGTTATTCTACGACGGTTGTCTTCACGGCAGTGCCAAAGCCATCATTATATATGCAAGATGTCGCCATCTGGAAAGATACTGTAAATGTTGGCGAAAGCCTCCAAGTAATCGATAATCGCGATATGAAACAATACTGGGTTACCCGTATCGAAACCGACCCAGACATTCCAGACGGCAGGGCAGATTGTACTGGCTCCGGTGCCAATCGTGTCTGTACTCAGCTCTGGATGACACAAAACCTCGATCTCGATCTCGAAGCCGGCACGACTACGTTCACTCACTACAATACGGATCTCGGCTGGACTAATAACGATGCTAATGTAGTCTGGACTCCACAAGACGCTACGACTACTAACCCTAATTTGTTTACTATTACAAACACAGAAGAGCGCTCCTATAACCTAGGTGATGACGTTTATTATTATAGTTCCAACTCTACTAGTAGTGATAACACCTATACTCTCGCTCAATGTATAGCTGCCGGCCATTCTGAATATGACTGCAAACATTACCATTCCGGCAACTTATATAACTACTATGCTACTACTGCTCTAGGGGCTACTTCTGGTGGTAACCCAATTGCTGTAAGCACAAATCAATATGCGGAAATGCCAAACTCTATTTGTCCAGCCGGCTGGCGCCTGCCTACTGGTCTTACTTCTGCAGACGGTTATTCTGACTACGACTATCTCCTTTATAAAAACAATGCTACCGCGTCACACGGTGGTCACCGTGTAAACGTTGGCTATGCTACTCACTTATATAGCGATAGCGGAACTGAGACTGACGGTTTTAATAATATGAGAACTCAGCCTCTATGGTTCACGCGCGCTGGTGGTATTTCTAATGGTAGCTTTGATGGCCAAAGTGGTTACGGCTTCTACTGGTCCAATACGATTCAAAGTAACGCAATTGCTTACACTCTAGCCTTCCATACTAGCTACGTGTATCCATCGAGAAACGATGGCGGTCATGGTGGCCAGAGTGTTCGTTGTCTCGCCCGCTAAACAAAAAACTCTTTACATTCACAAACTTCTTATGCTATAATTAGATAGTATTAAGGTCATACATACAAAATGTTAAAAATTATTGGGAGCGCACGCGCCGGTTTAAGTGCGTACATAGAAAAGAGTAAAATTCAGCGTGCTGGGTTCACTTCTTGCGCGGTCGTTTTTGCGGCTCTTCTATCTCTCACATTAGTCCCAGTGGCGGATCGTACAGACGAGACCGAAGCAGCTGCCGGCATCTATAATCCATCCACCTCGTCCATCACCATGGATATGGCCCAGTCTACTGCCACCGTAAACCTCGCCGTCACGGACCCGAGCGGCACCTTTAGCGCGTCTAGCGCAGAGAATGGTGTCAACTTCGGTGTTTCCACCACTAATTATTCTGGCTACACACTTGTAATGTCCACGGAGGATGAGGGCAATCTCACTAATAACGATGGTGCCACTCCATATTATCTGCAACCAATTTCATCTCCGATTACGGCTGCCGTTTTTGATACCTCTGCCAATAATAATAAATGGGGTATTAAACCAAGCAAATACGTGGATCCTACCACCGAGAATATTATTAACAATGCTGGCAGTGATGCTAAATACTTCCCAGCTTCCGCTACGACCACTCTCGACAACACCACTGTCGCCAATACGACGAGTAACAATTACTCACTCGCCCTAGGTGTTCGTGCTGACTTTTCGGCTCCTTCTGGCATTTACCGCGGTAGTCTCAGTATTTACACGGTAGGGAACCCAATTACTTACGTCGTTTCCTATAATAAAAACACCACCGCTACCGTTTCTAATATGCCGGCTGCCCAAACCGATTCCACAGATAATGGCTATATCACGCTTTCTTCTAATATTCCGGCCCGCAACGGCTATACCTTCCTTGGCTGGTGTGCCTACCAGCCAACCACTAGACTCGGCGTAGACTCTTGCGGCGGCACCGCTTATTGGCCGGGCGACGATTATGGTCTAGATTTTACATCTGCAGTTAGCGATACGCTTTACGCTATGTGGCAAAGCGGCAGCAAAACTTATATTCAGGACGTAACTCCAGAAACCTGTCCAATTGTCCCAACCGTAGTATTTGATTATCGCGATGAAGAAGCATACACGATTAAGAAAATGCCAGATGGCAACTGTTGGATGCTCGACAATCTCCGTATTGGTGGCAGCGAAGCCATCACTCTAACTTCGCAATATACCAATATTGAAAATGACTTTACTCTCCCAGCCTCAATAAGTGAAAACTTTGGTAGTTACACTACCGCTCAGATCAATACGAGCAACAAAACCAAGACTGCTTACTATGGTGAAATTGGCGAAGGGAAGATTGGTGCATATTATAACTTCTGCGCCGCAACTGCCGGTACCTACTGTTATGGTGACGGTGCGGCTACCGGTAACGCTACCGCAGATATTTGTCCTAAGGGCTGGCATATCCCAACCGGTGGTGAGAGTGGTGAATACCGTGCACTCTATACGCAGTACAACGAAGATATTTTGTTTATGGATGCTCTCAGGACTCCTGTCGCTGGGCAATTCGGCGGAAATGATGCAAGTCAGGTAGGTACAAGTGGTCTCTACTGGTCGGCCACCCTGGATAACAATGATCAAATGTACAGTCTTAGTCTAAACGTCACCCGTTCGGTGGCTATCCCGAGTGACATTAGTAGCGACCGCACCACGGGCGCCAATGTCCGTTGCGTCAAAGATATTCCAAAGCGTTATGTGCAGGACGTGGCAGACTGGAAAGATGACATCGGTGTCAACGAAAGCACGCTTGCTATCGATAGGCGCGATGGTAAAGAGTACTGGGTGACTAAGCTTACGACCGATCCAGAAATTCCAGATAATAGAGCAGACTGTACCGGCACTGGCAACGAACGCGTTTGTACTCAGCTTTGGATGACTCAAAACCTCGATTTTGATATCCAGGCTGGCGTCACCTATACTCATGCCGATACGGACCTTGGCTGGACTGATGGCGATGAAAACACTATTTTGGTACCTAGCGAGTCTACTTTGACGGATCAACTTGACTACGTAAACAGCAATACAAAGGCACAGTCATTTGTTGGCACTGGTCGTTATTACTATACCTCAGGCACTAGCTCTAATGATCCATCCTATGATTTGGCGGGATGCGTAGAGAAGGGACATACCGAGTATGAATGTAGGCATTATTTTACTGGAAATTATTATAACTACTATGCCGCCGCAGCCATGGAGGCTACTAGTAACGGAGGTCCAGTCATTACGGTCAATGCTGCCGCATACTCCGAGATGCCAAACTCTGTTTGTCCAGCCGGCTGGAAACTTCCAACCGGATATACGTCAGAAGAGGATCCATCAGACTTCATTTATCTATTGTGGGAACACGGTATAACATCGGAAATACAAATGGGTACAAATACTTCTGTTGGGTATACTACGGACGGTTTTGCTAATCTTCGCACGGAACCACTTTGGTTCGTTCGTGCCGGTGGTATCGCCAAAGGGGGACTATATAATCACTACAGAAACGCATATTACTGGTCTAATACTATTGTTAATAGTAGCAAAGCTTTTGGTGGTATGTATGCTACGCCTACTTTTGTTGGCTCCGGCGGTAATGCCGACCGC
>JAEEGL013697001.1_pt1 | contig 10847 bp, 6 predicted proteins | sample 9134231 | NCBI WGS metagenome assembly JAEEGL01 (sample SAMN16246548, study PRJNA631951) | gut metagenome | biome: gut microbiome; feature: rumen; material: fiber-attached | host: Bos | place: Iran: Karaj | collected 2018-10
ACGGCAAGCCCGGCGGCGGATACGTCTATTGCACCAGCAATATTCCCTTCAGGGGCCTGCCGCTGGAGCGGTATCAGCTGGTGCTGGACGTGTGGAAAAAACATCGGAATTATGAATAATGCCGTCCGGCTTCAAATTAGAAAGTGTTCTGTCGCCCAAAGGACACTTTCAGTCAGTGAGAGAGTTGGGAGCTGAGAGTTGGGAGTTGAGATTTATTTCCTCAATCAAAGCGGGATTCGTTTGCGATACGATATCATCTCAACGCTCAGCTCATCACTCTCAGCTCTGATTTAATGTGTCCTTGAAAATAACCCGACTGAACGATTACTCAAATTCGATCATCGGCCGTTCAAGGCAAAACGCTTCCTCGCCCCGAAAGCTCCTCCTGCACGCAGAAATCGTGGCTTTTTATATTTCGATTTATTTGAAACAGTCAAAGTATTATTTGCCATTTTCTTGAATCAAAAATGAATCTCATGGTAAATAACAGACTTTTTTATCACAAATTCATCTGCCGGCCATTGCATACACGCCCGGAAAGTGGTTTAATAGTATCGGAATAATTGAAATACACGAGGAGCGCTGGCCATGAACGGTTACGGACGAGGACGCCTGCTGATTATTCTGATTGCTTTGATCCTGCTTTCAGCTTTTCCCTGCGCCGTTCACGCGGAAGAAGCGGCGGCCTCCTACGCCGTTTATTTCGATCTGCATTCAGCCTGCGTTCAGCCGTCCCGGCCCATTGTGCTTTTTGACGGGCAAATCGCTGAACTGGAGGAGGGGCGGCAATACCGCTTTTCCTTTTCCACGAACGAAGCGGTTTTCGGTTATCCTGTATTTACCTACCGCATGACGGGCAGCAACATCCTGAACAACGCCTATGCCCTGCTGCTGGACGGAAAAATCCCCTATACGGAATGCAGCGCGCTGACGCTGAACAGCCGGTGGCTGACGGAAGGAAGCTTTGTAAAGGACCGCTACGGCAACGAGGTCGTGAGCATGCCCGTAAAGGACGGCGGGGAAATAAGCTGCCGTATGCTGGGAAAAAGCGGACTGTACAGCCGCGGCATGGGGCTTTTTCTGAGCGCCGGAACGCATGAGATAACGATCCTGTGCCGGGAAGGGCCCTTTGAACTGCTGTCCGTCACGCTGGAAGCGGAACTCACGCCCCCGGCGGAGCCGGCGGAAGGAACGCTTCAGGGCAGCGAAATCATCACTTTGCAGGCGGAAAACGTGCCTGCCCGCAATAATCCCAATGTGCGCCCGGCCGCGGATTACGATATTCGCCTCACGCCGTACAGCAATCGGGAAAAGGTGATCAATTATATAGAAGACGGCTCCTATCACTATGCCGGGGATGAATTGATCTACCGGTTTACGGTAGAAAAGGAGGGCGATTACGCGCTGGCGCTGCGTATGCGTCAGGCCGAATTGGCTAATTTCCCGGTGTTCCGCACCTTCTATATCGACGGCTCGATTCCCTCTCCCGCTTTCATGGACGCGCCTTTTTCCTACTGCCTCCATTTTGAAAACCAGACCGTAAAAAACGAAAACGGCGAAGCCGCTCTTTTGCACCTGACGAAAGGCCCGCATACGCTGACCATTCAAACGTCCCTGGACCCGGTGCGCCCGGCTATCATGGCGCTGAACCGCATCTCCGATGAAATGGCCGCTCTGGCCCTGGATATTACCAAGATCACCGGGGGGAACACCGATTTCTTCCGGGATTTCAGCCTGGAGGATTTTGATTTTCATATTGCCGAAGATTTGTCAAAATGGCTTGACGGGCTTGAGGAAGTAAAGGCTTTTCTGACCCGCGCCGCGGGCGTGGAAGGCCGGATCGGCGCGGTCAGCAGCCTGGATTTAGCGATGGAAACCCTGCGGCAGCTATCCGAAAAGCCGGATGATCTGCCCAAGAAGCTGGGACAGTTCAGCCAGGGGGCGTCCTCCGCCCGCTCTTTCCTTGTAAACATGACGGAAACCCTGCAAACCAGCGGCATGGGTCTGGACAGCATACATTTTTATACGGACGCTTCTCTGCTTCCCCAGCCTGCCCGCCTGAGCGAGCAGGCCCTGGCCGCGGCGCAGCGCTTCGGCGCATCCTTCGGCGATCAGGGCTACGCGGCGGGCAACAGCCCGGAAGAGGGCGCGCTGCAGGTGTGGGTGAACCGCCCGCGGCAGTACCTGGAGATCCTGCAGCGCATGGCGGACACCACCTTTACCCCGCGGACCGGCGTAAAGGTGGACTTTTCCATCATGCCGGATGAAAGCAAGCTGGTGCTGGCCAACGCTTCCGGCAGCGCCCCGGACGTGGCGCTGGGCGTATCCTCCGGCCGCACGTATGATTTAGCGGTGCGCGGCGCGCTGAAAAACCTGCGGGACTACGACGGCCTGAGAGAGGCGGGCCGCTGGTTCCCCGCCGGGCTTTTGATCCCCGGGGTGTGCGACGGGGGGCTGTACGCCCTGCCGGAAACCTTCAATTTCTATGTGCTGTTTTACCGCAGGGACATCCTGGAGAATATCGGCGTTTCCGTGCCGGACAGTTACGAGGATGTGCTGGCCATGCTGCCCGCTCTGCACCGGTTCGGCTTGAATTACAACAATTTTGTCGCCAACGCGATCGGCTACAAGAGCTTTTCCATCACCACCCCCTTCATCTTTCAGGCGGGGGGAAGGCTGTACGAAAACGGGAATATCCATATCCTGCTGGATGAGCCGGAGGCCATCCGGGGCCTGCAGACCCTGACCGACAGCTTCATCATCTACGATATGGATTATGAAATCAACTCCTTCTATCAATCCTTTCGGGATGGCACCCTGCCCATCGGCACGGCCAATTACGCCATGTATAACCTGCTCATGAACGCCGCGCCGGAGCTTTCGGACCGCTGGGGCATCGCGCTTTATCCGGGCATAACGGATGAAAACGGCACAGTGCAGCGCTGGACCAGCGGCGCGGAGCAAAGCTGCTTCATCTTTTCCTCCACAAAAATGGAGCAGGAGGCCTGGCAGTTCCTTACCTGGTGGATGAGCGAAGAGATCCAAACGGAATTTGCCTTTACGCTGCAATCCACCCTGGGCAACGAATATCTGTGGAACAGCGCCAACACGGCGGCTTTCCTTCATTCCCCCTGGCCCACGGAGCATAAAAAAATCATCGCGGAACAGATGCAGTGGATCTATGAAGCGCCTCGGGTGCCGGGCAGCTATATGGTGGAGCGGGAAATCTCAAACGCCGTCAACGCCGTGGCGCTGGAGGGCAAAAACCTGCGCGAAGCGCTGGATGAAGCCGTCAAGCGCATCGACCGGGAAGTGGAACGCAAGCTGGAGGAGTTTGGCCGGATGGAAAACGGCCGCCTGACAGCGCCTTTTCCGGCGCCTGATATCGACATGATAAAGGAGTGGCTGCAATGATGAGAAAGGCTCAAACGACCGCTCCCCAAAGAAAACCGCGCAGCATCCGGGCCGCTTACCTGTTCATCGCGCCCTACGCGCTGCTGTTTTCTCTTTTCATCGTCGTTCCCGTCGCCATTGCCATCGGCCTGTCCTTTACCAATTTCAACACCATCCAAATGCCCTCCTTCGTCGGGTTCATGAACTATGTGAACCTGCTCACCCGGGATTCCATCTTCATGCAGTATGTGCTGCCAAACACCATCCTGTTCGCCGTGATCGTAGGCCCCGGCGGGTATGTGCTCAGCTTCTTCCTCGCCTGGTGCCTGAGCCAGATTTCCAAAGGGCCCCGGACCGTGCTGGCCCTGCTTTTATACAGTCCCTCCATGACCAGCGGCGTAGCCATGACGGTGGTATGGCGCATCCTGTTCAGCGGCGACGAACGCGGCTATCTGAACGCGCTGCTGCTGAACTTAGGCTGGATCAGCGAACCCATCGCTTTCCTGCAGTCTTCCGAATACCTGATGCCGGTCATGATCGTGGTGGCCCTGTGGAGCAGCATGGGCGTGGGCTTCCTGGCGATGCTGGCGGGCATGATGAACATCGACGAAAGCATGTATGAGGCGGGCTCCATCGACGGCATCCGAAACCGGATGCAGGAGGTGTTCTACATCACCATTCCGCTGATGAAGCCCCAGATGCTTTTCGGCATGGTGATGGCGGTGGTAAATACCTTCCAGGTGGGCTACATCGGCGTATCCCTGTCCGGAGCCAACCCCACGCCCCAGTACGCGGGCCAGCTGATCGTGAACCTGATCGAGGATTACGGCTTTATCCGCTATGAAATGGGCTACGCCTCCGCCGCGTCGGTGGTGCTGCTGATTCTGATTTATGTGATCACCAGGCAGTCCGGCAAGATTTTCAGGGAAGACTGAGAAAGGAGAAGGCCGAATGAATAAAAACCGCGTATTCGGGGCGATCCTCATCTGCCTTCTCTTATGGCCCTTCCAGGCGCTGGCGGATGAAGCGCCGTATTTCACGCTGACGGAAACCTACGACGGACAGCGGGTCTATTCCCAAAATGGCTATCTGCCCGAAAAGACCTATTACGTTTTTGACGGGAAAGCGCTCAAGCGCCCGGCGGACCTGTTCGTGGACGGGGATACCCTGTACATTTCCGATGAAGGCAATAAGCGGGTGATCCAGTGCACCCTGGACGGCGAATTGATCCGCGTGATCGGGGATAAAAAGCAGTTTTCCACCCCCGCGGGCGTGTATGCCCGGAACGGGAAGCTGTACGTGTGCGACAGCAAGGAGGACGCGGTTTTCGTGTTTGACGCGGAGACCGGGAATCCCCTGTTTACCCTGACCCACCCCGGCACGGCGCTGTACGGCCTCAAAAACACATTCCGGCCGCTGAAAATCGCGGTGGACGAGGCCGGCGGCATGTATGTGATCAGCAAGGGCAACACCAACGGCATCGCCCAGTTCAGCGCGGACGGCGTTTTCCTGGGATATTTCGGGGCCAACAGCACCGAGATTTCCCTGGAGGAAAAACTCAAGCGCCTGACCTACACCCAGGAGCAGCTGAATATGCTCAAAAAGAACGTGCCCTCCACGCCCACTTCTCTTGCGATGGACGCGCGCGGCCTTGTATACACCGTCACCACCGGCAGCGAAACGGTGAAGCGGCTGAGCATGAGCGGCCTGAACATCATGCCGCCCGTTTCCTGGGGCTTTCAGAACGCCGCCGACGTGGCGGTGGGCAGGGAAGAAACCGTTTTCGTGGTGAACGAATTGGGCTACATCATGGAATACACCCGGGACGGGCGGGTGCTGTTCTATTTCGGCGGCGAGGATCTGGACCGCACCCGCGTGGGCCTGTTCGTTTCCACTGTGGCCATTGACGTGGACGGCGAGGGACGGCTTTATGTGCTGGACCGGGACAAAGCCCTGGTGCAGCGCTTTGAAATCACGGAATACGCTTCCCTGGTGCATGAAGCCCTGTCCCTGTATCAGGAAGGGCTGTACGCGCCCAGCCAGGAGCCTTGGGAAAAGGTGGCCCGGCTGAACAGCATGTTCGATTACGCGCAGATGGGCCTGGGCAAAGCCTATTACAAGCTGGAGCGTTACGGCGACGCTTTGAAGGCCTTCCGCCTGGGCGGCGACAAGGCGGGATACAGCGACGCTTACTGGGAGGTGCGCAACGCCTGGGCCCAGAAAAACATTCTGTGGCTGATCTTCGGCTTAACGGCGGCGATCCTGCTTCGAAAGCTGTGGAAGCATCTGAAGGCCAAATGGCGGCCCGCCGCCCGTCTTTCCCAGGCCGTCGCCAGGGCGGCGGACCGCAAACTGATTCGGGAGATCCGGTTCATGGGCTATTTCCCCCGGAACCCGGCCGACGCCTTTTACGGCGTGCGGTTTGAAAACAAGGTGTCGGTGCTGTCGGCTTCCATCCTGTATATCGTCCTGTTTGCCGTTTATTTGTTGAATAAGTACGCCTGCGGCTTTCTGTTCAAAAGCGTGCAGGACGGGCATTATGAGATCATGAACGACATGCTGCTGGTGATCGGCGGCCTGCTGCTGTTTCTGGCGGCCTGCAACCTGATCTGCTCCATCCGGGACGGGGAAGGCACCTTCCGGCAAATGTACTGCGGGCTGGCCTATGCCCTCACGCCCTATATCGTGCTCACGCCCATCGCTTTCGGGCTGTCGTTCGTGCTGACGTACAACGAAGCGTTCATCATCACGCTGCTGAACGCCGTTTCCCTGACCGGCTGTCTGGTGCTGATCGTGATGATGGTGAAAACGCTGCAGAACTATACCTTCCGGGAAACCATCGCGGCGCTGCTTTTATCCCTTTTCACCATGCTCATGATCCTGATCGCGCTGGTGATTTCCGCGGCGCTGATCGCGCAGCTGTGGGAATTCCTTTCCGGCGTTTTGAAGGAGGCGAGATTCTACTATGAAAGCTAAGGGATTTTGCCTGCTGCTCCTGCTCCTGGCGCTGACGCCCTTTTGGGGCGCGGCGGAAACCTTCACCGTGGAAAACGACGGATTCGCGCTTGCGGTAAGCGTCGAAAACATGTCCTTTGCCCTCACGGATAAGCAAAGCGGAAAAATCTATCTGAGCGGGGCCGATCCGGACAGCGTTTCCGGCAACGCCGCCTGGAAGGGTTTCCTTTCTTCCGTGCTCAGCGTCGAATATGTGTCCGGCACGAGCACGTCGGCTCAGCGGGCGGACGTGAGCGCCGCCGAAACGCGGATCGGCATGGAAAAAAAGGAAAACGGCGCGGACTTCACCGTGGATTTTCCGGCGCTGGGCCAGAAAATGAAGGTGGAGCTCCGTCTGGAGGAGGACGGCCTTTCCGTTTTCGTTCCGGGGGATTCCATCGAGGAATACGGCGACACGCAGCTCTGCGGCCTGTATCTGCTGCCCTGCTTCGGCAGCACCCGCCTGAAAGAAAAGGCGGGCTATATGCTGATCCCGGAAGCGGCCGGGGCGCTCATCGCCTTTTCGGATGGCAGCGGCGTGGGCAACACGCCGTATACCAAGCGTATTTACGGCGGCAACGCGGGGGTGGACAGAAGCGTATCCGCCCGGCTGAACCGGCCCGCGGAGGAAATCACCCTGCCTGTGTACGGCATGGCCTACACCGATGAAGGCGCGGCTTTTCTGGCGGTTGCGGAGGCGGGGGAGGAAGCGGCGGAAATGCTGGCCTATCCCGGCGGCGTGATCACGGAATATAACTGGGCCGCCGTCCGCTTCATCCTGCGGGAATCCTATATCCGCCAGACCACCCGCACCATGGGCCTTCCCGCCAGGGAAACCAATGCTTACTGCCGGGATATGAAGGTCCGCTTCTATTTCCTGGCGGGCGAAGAAGCCAATTACGCCGGGATGGCCCGGAAATACCGGCAGGTGCTGGAGGGGCGGAACGCGCTCAGGACAGCGGACGCATCCTACCGCCCGAGGCTGGATTTCTTAGGCGCGGAAACGGAGAAATTTCTCCTGTGGGATCAGCTGGTGCCCATGACCACGGTGAACCAGGCGCGCGCGATCCTGAAAGACGCTTTGAGCCGCGGCCTGACGCCGCCGCTGGTCAATTACCGGGGCTGGCAAAGCGGCGGACTGTCCAAGGGCTACGGCAGCGGGGCCGTGGGCCTGGAAAGCAAGCTGGGCAGCGCAAAGGACTTAGCGGCGCTGCGGGCTGAAACCGAAGCGGCGGGGGGGCTTTTCTTCCTGGAAACCGATCCCGTGCTGGCCAATCCGGGCCGCATGTACAATATGCGGCTGGACATCGTGCGCTCCATCGGCCAGACTGTGGCGGAAATCCCCACGGGGAAAGACCTGTACCCTTCCATGTATTACCTGACGCCCCGCCGCACGGCGGAAATTCTGGCGGCTTACAAAAAAGCGTATCAGAACAGCTTTCCCGGCTTAACGCTTTCGACATTGCCGAACACCCTGTTTTCCTACTATTCCGCGGGGCAGAATCACAGCCGGGGAGACACGCTGGAAAGCTACAGGGAAGCGCTGAGCGGATTTTCGGATATGGCGCTGGCCCTTAAAAACCCGCTGGCGGCGTATTTTCCCTTCATGACGGCCTGCCTGGATATGCCGCTGAACTGCACCAGCTATTCCTTCATCACCGCCGAAGTGCCCTTCCTGCCCCTTGTATTGAGCGGCCACGTTCCCTACTGGGGCAGCTACAACAATTTCGATTCCAATCAGCGCCGGCAAATGCTGAAGCTGATCGAATACGGCGCGTATCCTTCCTTCCTGATCACGGCGGAGGAAGTGCAGAAGCTGATGAACACCAATTCTTCCGACGTATTCACCGCGGCCTGGGACGTGATGGCCGATACCGTGCTGGCGGCGGACGCGGAGATCCGTTCCCTCCGCACGGCAATCGGCGGCCGGCAAATGACGGATCACCGGCTGCTGCGGGACGGCGTGGCCCTGATCCGGTACGGAGGCGATTTATCCGTGCTGGTGAATTACGGCGATCAGCCGTATTCCCTGGGCGATGTGGACGTGGGGCCCCTGAGCTACGCTTTCTGGAAAGGGGGCGGAATGGAATGAAAAAGAAGCGGTTCGGCCTGGTGGCCCGCCGGGAAATGAAGGGCTATTTCTTCCTGCTGCCCTGGCTGATCGGTTTCGTGTGCTTTTTCGCGGTGCCGCTGGCGCAGTCCTTCATTTACAGCCTGAGCAATGTGAAAATGACGGCGGCGGGCCGGAAAATGAGCTATGTGGGCTTTGATAATTATCAATACCTGTTCAACGAAGATACGGTGTTTACCGGGCTGCTTTCCGGGTTTTATCAGGAAGCCATCCTGCGCCTGGCGGTGATCCTGGTATTTTCCCTGATCATCGCCATGATGCTGAACCACGATATCCGGGGAAAAGGGCTGTACCGCACCATCTTTTTCCTGCCCATCATCGTGGTATCCGGCCCGGTGCTGCAGCGGCTGATGGATGAAGGGGCCACCACGGTGCCCCTGATCGAAAGCTACGGGGTATCGGGCATCATCACCGAACTGCTGCCCGCGGCGCTGGCCAATCCGCTCAACGGCCTGTTTACCCAACTGATCCTGGTGCTTTGGTATTCCGGCGTGCCCATTCTGATCTATATGGCCGGGCTGCAGAAAATCGACAGGGCGGTGTATGAAGCGGCGCTGATCGACGGGGCGGGCGGCTGGGTGGCTTTCTGGAAAATCACGCTGCCCGCCATTCAGCCCATGATCCTGATCAACGGCGTTTATACCCTGGTTTTCCTGGCCACCAGCGGGCTGAACAATGTGATTTCGGAAATCAATTCCCGCATGTTCAACACCTCCTTCGGCGGCGGCTACGGCGTGGCCTCCGCCATGGCGTGGGTGTATACCCTCACATTGGCCGTGGGACTCCTGGTCATTTATCTGGTCACTAAGCCCCGGAAGGCCACCGTCGTTGAAGTGAGCAAGACGAGAGAGCAGATCAGGGTGGAGAGGCTGCACGCCCAGCGCGCCGCCGCCCGGAAAGGAGGCGCGGCATGAACGTTCAAAGCGTCAGAAAAGCCATCGTGGGCGCCAACGGGAAAACGGGCCTGGGCATGAAAACCTTTCTTTACGTCATGCTCACGTCTCTGGGTTTTGTGTACATATACCCCATTCTGCACATGGCGGTCACAAGCCTGAAATCGCTGACCGATCTGCTGGACCCCTCCGTACAGTGGCTGCCCCATCAGCTGAGCCTGGATAATTACCAGAAAGCGCTGGATGTCATGGGCTTCAGGGAGCATCTGATGGATACGCTGCTGGTATCCTTCCTGCCCAGCCTGTTCCAGACCTTTTCCTGCGCCCTGGCGGGCTACGCCTTCGCCCGGTTCCGCTTCCGGGGAAAGAATTTCTGGATGGCCTGCGTGCTGCTCACCTTCATTGTGCCCTTCCCCGTGCTCATGGTGCCCACCTACACCCTGTATTCCGATTACGGCATTTTGGGCTCCATCCTCACCATGATCCTGCCCGCCGTTACGGGCCAGGGCCTGCGCAGCGCTATCTTTATCCTGATTTACAAGGCGTTTTACGAGCAGACCCCCGCTTCCCTGGACGAAGCGGCCCGGGTGGACGGCGCGTCGGAAAAGCGCGTCTTCTTCACCATCGGCGTGCCCCTGGGCCTGCCCGCCATGCTGACCACCTTCCTGTTCTCCTTCGTGTGGTACTGGAATGAAACCTACACCACCAGCCTGTATATGGGCAACGCCGCCCTGGGCGATACCCGCAGCGTATCCACGCTGCTGATGGAGCTGAGCAAATTTGAGGACAGCTACAAGGCTTACCTGGAAAAGGTGAGCGGGTGGGCCGCCAAAATGGGCGGGGCCACCAACATTCAGAATGAAGCCGTCACCATGGCCGGCACCATTCTCACCATCCTGCCGCTGCTGATCATCTACTTCTGTCTGCAAAGGTACTTTACCGAGGCCATCGACAGAAGCGGGATTACGGGCGAATAGGGACGGACTTCTTAAGAAAATGAACGGGAGAACAGAGTACAGAGTGCAGAGTACAGATTGAATAGTCTGAAAAATCGCCTCCGTTCAATTGTAATCACTATATTATCTGAACTCTGTACTCTAAAACGCCGCGAAAAAGCTTCTTGATTGCCTTACCCAAACGCTTCTGCGCATCCATCTGATATCTTTGCGGAAAAAGGCGGTGCGTTGCCTTTCGTTCCGTGTCAGATATACAATAAAAAGGAGGTTTTCCCATGAAAAAGCTGCTTTCCATGCTGCTGATCCTGGCCCTGGCGCTGTCCATGATGCCGCTGGCCCTGGCCGAAGGATTGGAACCCCTGACCACGGATGAAATCACCCTTCGCTACGCCTGCTGGGGCCAGGCGGAAGCAGGCGAGCCCGAAGTGCTGCAGGCGCTGATCGCTCAGTTTGAAGAAGCGCATCCCAACATCCACGTGG
>JAEEGL013717315.1_pt1 | contig 10847 bp, 13 predicted proteins | sample 9134231 | NCBI WGS metagenome assembly JAEEGL01 (sample SAMN16246548, study PRJNA631951) | gut metagenome | biome: gut microbiome; feature: rumen; material: fiber-attached | host: Bos | place: Iran: Karaj | collected 2018-10
ATCTTTTATGATACAATTATATGGAAGTGTGGTGAATATTATGAATGAAAAACAAAATAAGAAAATAACTTCTAGAGATGTGGATTTTGCTAAATGGTATACAGATGTTGTAATGGCTGCTAAATTAGCTAGTTATACCAATGTTAAAGGATGTATAGCTATAGAACCTAATGGATATGCCATTTGGGAAAATATTCAAAGTATTATGGATAAGAAATTTAAAGAATTAGGACATGTTAATGTTCAAATGCCATTACTTATTCCAGAAAGTTTATTTAATCAAGAAAAAGAATTAATTGAAGGATTTGCTCCAGAATTAATCTGGGTAACTGAAGCAGGAGATAAGAAACTGGAAGAACGCATGGCTATTAGATCTACATCAGAAACATTATTTTGTGATTACTATAAAAAACATATTACGTCATATAAAGACTTGCCAAAATTATATAATCAATGGTGTAATGTCTTTAGATATGAAAAAGAAACAAGACCATTCTTAAGAAGCAGAGAATTCTTATGGCAAGAAGGTCATACTGTACATGCTACCAAGGAAGAAGCTATCGAAGAAACTTTAAGAATGATGGAGGTATATAAATGGTTTAATCATGAAATACTAGCTATACCATCTATAACTGGTAAAAAGACAGAAAAAGAAAAATTTGCTGGAGCTGAATTTACTTTAACTAATGAAGATTTAATGTATAACGGAGTATGCTTACAAGATGGAACATCTCATTACTTTGGACAAAAATTTAGTAAGGCATATGATGTTAAATTTACTAATAAAGATAATAAAGAAGATTATGTTTATTATACAACATGGGGAAAAGCAACTCGTGCCATAGCAGCTCTTATTATGGTGCATGCTGATGACTATGGATTAGTATTACCACCAAGAATAGCCCCTAAACAAGTTGTTATTATCCCAATTGGAACTGATGAGAATGTTATAGATTTATGTAATGAATATAAAGAAAAATTAACTAAAGAAAATATTGCATGTTATATAGATGATTCTGAAAAAAGTCCAGGATTTAAATTTGCCGAAGCTGAAGTTAATGGCATTCCAGTAAGAATTGAAGTTGGTACGCGTGATTTAGAAAAAAATATAATAACTATAGCAAGAAGAGACACCAGAGAAAAAATTAATGTGGAAAAAGATATAGATATCGTATCTTATACAAAAAAATTATTAGAAACGATTCAACACGATATGTATGAGAGAGCCTTAGAAAGAAGAAATAAGTTAACTTTTGAAGCACATAATTTAAAAGATATCGAAAAAATATTAAACACACAACCAGGATTTATTCATGCTGACTGGTGTGGTGATGAAGAATGCGAAAATAGAATTAAAGAAATAAAAGGCTGCAAATCAAGATGTATTTTAGAAGATGAACCATTAATAGATGGTAAATGTGTATGTTGTGGAAAAGAAGCAAAACATCATGTACTATGGGGTATACAATATTAGTTGTATTTTAATATCATCTATGATATAATATCAAATTGGAAAGAGAGGAAACTATGGAAACTATCGTTTTAATAGTATCAGTTTTATTAATATTAATCGTTTTATTACAAAGTGGAAAAGCAGAAGCTGCTAATATAATTCAAGGATCATCATCTGATTTATTTGCTAATCGTAAAGAAAGAGGAATAGAACTATTTATAAGTAGATTAACATTTTTCTTGGGATTATGTTTCTTTGTATTATGTGTATTTATTTCATTAACATAATGCTTAAATTTAAAACATTTAGATAAAATTGTTACCAAAAAGAAGGAATATCCTTCTTTTTTTTCTAATTATATAATTGAAGGATCAAGAAAAGGAGATGATATGAAAAAAATAATTTTAACTTTGATTATATTCTTGTTTATACCAATAGTTAATGCAGAAGAATTAACAGAACTAAATAATTATGAGATAAAATATAAGTTTTATAAAGAAAAAGTAGATTTCAAATATTATCCAAAAGGAGAGTATCTAGAAGGTTATATCGAAGATGAATCTAATAGTAAATATAGTGAATATAGTGAATGGCAAGATAATTGTGAAGTTGATGATAACATAGAAATAGAATATAAGAAAAAGTATACCTACAAAGAAATAAAAAAAGTAGGCAGTATAAAAATTCATAATTTTTCTGGTGAAAGAGATCAAACAGGTATTATAGTTTATAATGGTAATAAAAAAATAAACTATAAGGATGTGTCTCTGTCATGGAAAGATATATATATTCAATTAGATGATTATTATAATCCTAGTGATTTATTAATATATCCCTTCTTTAAAAATAACGTAGATTTCACTATAACAATGTTTAGTGATTTTAATTTTCAAGATCTAATATTGGAAAGAAGAGTTACAAGAAGTTATTTTATAAATATAGTAATAGATTCTAATTTTTATGTATTACCAAATGCCTATATAGAAAAAACTTATGACATAGAATTAGAAGATAACTTTTTTAGAAGTAAAATAAGAGAAGATACTAAATGTAGATATAGAAATATATTAACTTATCGATATAAAATAGATAAAGAGTACTACGATAATAATTATCATACAAATGTAGAAGGATACAAAAAAGATTATGATAATTTCAAAATATATTATCAAAAAGATATAGAGTATATCGAGGTATTGAAAACAGAAAAGGAGTATATTAAAGTACCAGAATATCAATATTTTGAAATACCAATATATGAATATATTGAAGTACCTAAGTATGAATATATTGAGGTAGAAAAAGAAGTTCCTACAAAAATAGAACCTATTCAAATAATAAAAAAAGAATATATTAAAGAAGAAATAACAAACAAAAATAAAGATTATAAAATATATATCTTTATTATAATAATTTTAGTTTTATTATTTGTTATTTATAAACTATTCAAAAAATGTCGAACGAATTAATTGAAATCAATTGTCGAAACACTTTAAAAAAATATTTAATATGTTAAATTTATACATGAAAGGAAGATACTTATGTTAAAAATAAAATATGAATATAGAAAGGGAATATTTTTTATTAGATTAATTGGAGACTTAGACAAGAAAAACTATTATAAGCAAGAAAAGTATCTATATGATTTGATTAATTATAATGGTTTTAAAAATATTGTTCTAAATACTAACATGGTAAGAAATGTAGATTTATATGGAATAAACTATATAGCATGCTTCTATGATATTTTAAAAGAAAATAATCAAAATCTAATTCTATGTGATAAAAGTAATTTATGGAATAGTATATTTGGTAATAGTATAAATAGTATTTCATCAGAATTGGAGGCATTTAATGTTTAACGATTATGAATCTAGTTTAATTAAAGAAAATGAATGGTTAATATATAAAATAATTAATAAATATAAAGGCTATATTGAATTAGATGATCTTTATCAAGTAGCATCTATTGGAATAATTAAAGCAGCTAGAAATTATAAGCATAATTTGAATACTAAATTTAGTACATATGCTTATACTTATGTTTTAGGAGAAGTCATTAAATATGTTAATGACTATAAAAGTGTTAAAGTTAGTAAAGAAGCATCTATTTTATATAGAGAGATATTAAAGTGTAAAGATATTTTAACTCAAAGATTAATGCATGAACCTAATACTTATGAATTATCTTTATTTATGGGATTAGATGAAAATATCATTATTGAAGTAATTAATGCCAATCAAGAAGTAGATAGTTTGGATAGAATCATAGAATCTGATGATAAAGAAATAAAATTATATGAAATGATAGGTTTTGATGCTATTAATATAGATTCCATATTACTAAAAAATGAATTATCTAAACTAGATGAAAAAGAAAGAAGAATATTGTATGCTAAGTATTATTTAGGTAATAATCAAGAAGAAATAGGCAAATGTTATGGTATGCATCAGGTTGAAGTATCTAGACAAATGACTAAAACATTAAAGAAAATAAGAAGTAAAATGGTACAATAATGAGAAAAAGAAGTATATATGAATTAGTATCTAAGAATATTAAGAAATATCGTAAATTAAAAGGAATTAGTACTAAAGAATTAGCACTAAAAACAGGGTATTCTCATGCTTATATTAGAAGACTAGAAAGTAATAGTAAGAAAACATTTTCTATTTTAACTATTGCTGTTATAGCTAATGCCTTGGATATAGATATAAAGTGTCTATTTGATGAAGTAGACATATAATAAATATATGAAAGTATTAAATAGATTAAATGAATATTTAGAAGACAATGAATTTAGAATAACTATCTATGAAGATAAAAAAGTAGATATTATTAACTATGATAAGATAATTGATTTTAGTTTAAATACAGTAATTATTGAAGTAAGTAAAAAGAAAGTAATTATTGATGGATTAAATCTAACTATTAATAAGATGTTAGATAATGAAGTATTAATTACTGGATTAATATCTAGTGTAAGAATAAATTAATATGTCATAGAATATAATTTCATGAGGATATTATGCATAATTTAATAAAAGTAAAAGTAGAAGGAAAGAATGTTAATAATTATCTAAAATGGCTTATTAAAAATAAAATATCTATCTATAAGTTAAATATTAAAGGTAGTAGTATTCTATATTTATTAATTAGTAATAAAGATTATGATATCTTATCAACATATTCTAAAAGTTATAAAATAACTATTATAAAGTATTATGGAATAAAGAAATACTTACATTTTATTTATAAAAATATAATTATTTTTATATCTCTGTTTATATCAATAATCCTTCTTTTTATATTATCTAAAATGATTTTTTCTATAGATATTATTTATAACGATAGAGAAATGATATCTTTAGTACAAAATGAACTTAATAAACATGAAATAAAAAGATTTAGATTTAAAAAAAACTATAAAGAATTATTTAAAATAAAAAAAGAAATATTAGATAATAACAAAGATAAATTAGAATGGATAGAAATAATAGAATCGGGTACTAAATATATTGTTAAATTAGTAGAAAGAACTAAAGAAACAGAAGAAAAATCATTTGCATATCAGTCGGTAGTAGCTTCTAAAAACGCTATTATTACAAGTATTAAAGCATATAACGGAGAAAAAGTTAAAGAAGTAAATGATTATGTTAAAAAAGGAGAAATAATTATCAGTGGTACCTTAACGGAACCTTCTGGAGAAATTATTTATAAAAAAGCTAAAGGAATAGTTTTGGGAGAAGTATGGTACAAATTAGAAGTAGATTATCCATTCTATTACAAAGAAGAAAAATTAACTGGTAAAAAAAAGGAAGGTTATGTAATTAATTTTCTAAATAAAAGAATTCCCTTACTAGGTTATTCTAGCTACCATACTTATGAAAAAGATACTAATGCTATTTTTGAAGATAACATTTTCCCCTTTAGTTTTATAAAAGAAAAACAATATGAAACAATAGTAAAAGAAGAAATATATACTCCTGAAGAAGTAGTTAATCATGCTATAGAATATGCTAAAGATAAATTGCTTAAGAATAATAATAAAATTATTGAAATAAAAAAAGTACAAGTCTTAAATAAGAAGACAAATAGTTCCAATATAAGTATAGAATTCTTTGTTTCAGTTATTGAAGATATTACAAAAATAGAGGAAATAAATATTTACAATTAATTTTCTTTAATATATAATTTAAGTAGTAAGGAAGTGATTGATATGAATATGCTTCAAACACAAACAGTAGATATTGATCATGTCATAAAAGTATTACAGAGTTGTCCTAATTATGATAAAATTGTTAATTATGAATTTCCTTATGGAGACATATTATCAGAAAAATTAATTGATTGGTATCGTGAAATGGTCTTTTCTGCTAATGGTAAAGATGAAAATCAATTAAGAATAATTAATGCTATAGATAAAAGTATGTACTTATATGTATCTGATAATAAATATAAGAAAGGATTAAAAAAAATACTTTCTCCTGAGGAAGTAACTCTTAAAGATAAGGAATTGATTAGAACAGTATTGATGAAATTAATTAATTATACTAATCAGTATGAAAAGAATCAAGTATTAGAAATTGATACAAGTAAATGGATCTAGAATATTCTAGGTCTTCTTTTTTATTGACTTTAAATATTGAATGTTCTATAATAATCACCAATTGGAGGTTTTAATTATGACAAATTATAATGTGAAATTCTTTCCAGTAATGCAGGGGATTGTCTTTCAATATAATAATGATTTATATGAGGTTAGTGAACAAAACTTAATGAAATTAAAAAATGAATTGGCAACACCGTATAAAATATATTTTATTGGATGTAGCAGGGCAGAAGTTTGCAGAATTATAACAGGCTTAGGTTATGAAAATGATTCAGTTCTTTTTCTAATTAAAGAGATTAAAAATAAAGAAAAAGGACCAATCCGCTTTATAGTTGAATGTCATAAAAACAAAGATACAACAAATGAATCGGAATTTTATCCAGGTGATGATTTCTACGGACAAGAAAAAAAATATGTGAAAAGTAGAAGAAATAGATCTAGAACATTCTAGGTCTTTTATTTTTCCATAATTTGTTATATAATAAGAACTAGGTGATTTAAATGGGAAGAGAATTAAGAAGAAAACAAGCAAAAAGAGAAGGAAAAAATTTAAAGAATGAAGAGGTAGTGGAAGAATATAAGACTTCTAATATTATAAAATTATGTGTGATAGTATTATTATCTTTAGGAGTAGTATATTTATTATCAGCATTATTCTTAACAAAAGAATTAGATTGGTTTAGTAAAAAAGAAGATACTACTGAAACAGATGTAGTTAATAATTCAATATTAGCTAAATCAGCATTTAATCAATCAGAAGAAGAATACTATGTATATTTCTATTCATTTAAAGATGAAGACTCTGATATAGCAAGTATTGTATCATCTAAATTATCAGGTTCTAAAGTATATAGAGTAAATACAGCATCTGCTATGAATTCTAACTATGTATCTGAAACTTCTAATAAAAATGCTAAGACTTTAGATGATTTAAAAGTAGTACCAAATACGATTGTGAAAATATCTAATGGTACTATCATAGAATATTATGAAAAAGATGAAATTAAAAATAATTTATAGTAGGTGGTAAAATGAAAATTCAAAATAATATTTCTAAATTGTTTATGATAAATTTAATCATTATCAGTTATTTAGAATTTACTTTGAAATTAGCAACATTTAATAATCTATTATCTATTAATTCATTATATATTTTATTGTTTAATATAATGGTATCCAGTGTGTTAACTATTATATTTAAATTATCTTCAGAAAAAAATAATAAATTAGTTTTTAAAATAGTATATGTTATATTAACTATTCTATATCTAACAGAATTAGTTTATTATAAATTCTATGATGGAATAATAGGTATCAGTGGACTTGGTTATACAGGACAAGTAGCAGAATTTTATGATGCTATTATAAGAACAATAGTTAATAATATTCATTATTTTATAATAATGTTAGTACCTATCATATTAATATTTATCTTTAGTAAAAAGATAGAAATAACAAAATTAACTAAAAAGAGCTTTATGAAATTATTATATATTGTATTATTAGCTTTCATATTAGAACTAACTATTGTCTTAACTAATAGTGATATTAAAAGATTATATCTAGATACTAATAATATAACATTAACTACTGATAAAATAGGATTTATGAATGGTTTAAAACTAGATATTATTAAAACAATATTACCATTTGAAGAAAAGCTAAATAAATATAATACTAATAATGAAAAATATTCTAATTTAGAATATAATATCAGAGAATTAAAATTAGAAAGTAGTACTAATAAGAATATTAATACTATAAATGATTATATCTTAAATAGTATTCCTAGTAAGAAAAATGAATATACAGGAATATTTAAAGATATGAATTTAATCTTTATCGTCGCAGAAAGTTTTTATCCTATGGCTATTGATAAAGAACTGACTCCTACATTATATAAACTAACTAATGAAGGATTTAGTTTTAATAATTATTATGTACCAATATATAACTGTAGTACATCTGATGGAGAACTTCAAACATTATATTCTCTATTACCAGGATTAACAACTTGTTCTATGACACAAACATATAATAATTATTATCCATATTCCTTAGGTAATATATTTAAAGATATGGATTATAAAACTTATGCTTTTCATGGAGGAAGAACTGACTTCTATAACAGAAATAAAGTTATGCCTAATCTAGGATATACTTTCCATGCATGTGAAGATGGACTAAATGTTCCTTGTAATCCATGGCCAGCAAGTGATTTAGAAGTAACAAAAGATAGTTTAAGATATTATATCAATGAAGATAAATTCTTAACTTATTATATGACTATAAGTGGACACCTAGAATATAGTTTCAGTAAGAATCATATAGCAAAGAAAAATGAGGATAAAGTAGATTCATTAGAGGCTTCAAATCAAATTAAAGCTTATATGGCTACTCAAATAGAATTAGATAAATCTATGGAATATCTTCTTAAGTCTTTAGAAGACTCTAATAAATTAGATAATACAGTTATAGTATTAACTGCTGATCATTATCCATATGGATTAAAAACAAAAGATATAAAAAATAATTCAAACTATTCTATAGATGATTATTTTGATTTATATAAAAATACTTTAATTATCTATAAAAAAGGAATGAATAAAGTAGAAGTTAATAAGTATTCATCTAACTTAGATATCTTACCAACAGTATTAAATCTTTTTGGTGTAGATTATGATTCTAGACTATTAATAGGTAGAGATATCTTATCTGATAGTGAAGGAATAATTATGTTTAGTAATCATTCTTGGATAACAGATCAAGGTAAATATAATTATATTCAAAATGAATATGAAGCATTTAATAGTACTAGTGATAACTATATATCTAATATCAATAAAGAAGTAGATAATAAATTTATCATAAGTAAATTAATACTTAAAGAAAACTATTATGATTCCGTATTTAAAGATAGGTAATACCTATCTTTTTACATGTATTAATGTTATAATTTAATTAAAGAGGAGATTAGTATGATAGATAGAATATTAATGGAATTATATGATGAATATGAAAAAGATAATATAGAACCATTAATTACTTTTGCAAGAAGAACTTTTCCAACTAAAGAAACAGTTAATTTATTTATTGGATGCACATTGATTATGTTTTCTAAGACTGGTTTCTTTAAACCTAGATATGACTCTACCAGAGAAAAGTTGTTATCCATCGTTTTATCTAGTAAAGAAAAAATAGGAAATACTAATTTATTAGCTTTCTATATTGATAGAGTTAATAAACACAAGGGCATCAACAAGTATCTGAATCAAATAGTAAAAGATGATAAATTAGATGAATATGCAGATGTAATCATAAATTATTTAGAACAATTTAAACCAAAGTTTTCACAGAATTTAAAGAGAGATTATACTGATAAAATAGAAGATTACATCAATCCCAGAAATAAAGGGGACAAACACATCAAAAAACAATTTGAAAATGATAGTTTTATTCTGTATGCTCCAGATAGCTTAAATTATGTAACTAAAGATATGGAAGAAATTCTAGATAAATCACTAGAATTATATAAGAAAATATTTAATGTAAATAATTTTAGAAAAGTACAAATAAACTATTTTGATGATATAAAAGAATTTAGAAATTATATCTATACTTTAAGAGGAGAATCTAATTCATTACCAGAATATGCTAAAGGGACATTTGATAATGGAATGATCAATGCTTATATAGAGTCTAATATTGTAGATAAAGATTTATATAATAAAAGAAAATATAATGCTTCTCATGAATTATTTCATATTATGTATAATGAATTAATATTAAATAAGAATAATGTACCAAGAATTATCTGGTTTGATGAAGGAATGGCCCAATTATTTTCAGGTGAATATACTCAAGAATTAAAACATTTTAATAGTTTCGTTAAAAAAGTCCTATCTGAAACAAAAACTGTTCCTAATTTAAATAAATTATCTCATGGTAGTAGTTTTATAACAAATGATTATAATGGATATAACTTAAGTTTAATTGCTATTAAATATTTATATGATAATTTAGGATTAGATGAATTTAAAAAATTATTATATGATAATGATAAAATAATTAAATATGGTGAAACTATTTTAGAAACTGTTATTAATTATTACAACGGAGTATGATTATGAAAGAAATAGAAGTTTTAGTAGAAATATTTGATGATATAAATGCTATAAAAGAAAAATTCAAAAAGTTTAAATATGTAGGATTAAAAAGAGTAATAGATGAATATTATTATGATCCTAAAAGAGAAGAATTAAAACCTGACAAAAATGGAGAACTTAATCATTGCCTAAGACTAAGAACCAAAAATAATGAATATAGCATTACATATAAGGATGATGTATTTGAAAAAGGTAAATGGTTATATTCTAATGAATATGAAACTAACATAGAAAATATTGATATGCTACATAGTATCTTTGATAGGTTAGGATTAGTTAAATTCATAGAAATAGATAACAAAAAAGAAACATATACATATCAAGATTATGAAATAGTAATTGAAGATGTTAAGGATTTAGGATTATTTATGGAAGTAGAGTATTGTACCAATGATGATGTTGATATAAAAGAAACAAAAAGAGAAATTCAGGACTTTATTGATAGCCTTCAACTAAATGTATCTACTGAATTAAATATGGGAAAACCTGAAATGTATATGAGAAAACATAATATAAAAATAGGCAATGATTGATAGGTAATACCTATCTTTTTCCTTATTCTTGAATAAAATACTAGTTTGTGGTACTATTTATATGTGATATATTATGAAAAAAAAG
>JAEEGL014454386.1_pt1 | contig 10847 bp, 12 predicted proteins | sample 9134231 | NCBI WGS metagenome assembly JAEEGL01 (sample SAMN16246548, study PRJNA631951) | gut metagenome | biome: gut microbiome; feature: rumen; material: fiber-attached | host: Bos | place: Iran: Karaj | collected 2018-10
CTCGGTAGCTCAGTCGGTAGAGCAAAGGACTGAAAATCCTTGTGTCGGCAGTTCGATCCTGCCCTGAGGCACCATTTTTAATACTTTCAAACCTTTCTTATATTTGGCTTAGAATAAAATTCTAAGTCTTTTTTTATTTTTCAAATTTTAATTGATAAAAATATAGTGTATAATATACTATAGGTGATGTTTATATGAATCATGTTTATGAAGTAATAAATGAATTTATGAATAACAATATATGGCTTAGAATCTTAGTAGATGGCTATTTAACTTTATTATTATTAAGCTTTGTATTGTTTGTATGCTTTAAATATCGTAAAGCTTTTAATTTGTTAGTTTTAGGTGTAATTATTAATTTAGTTTATTTCTTTTTAATAGATAAATTAGATTTAAGAATCTCACATGACTTATATTATCCTTTTGTTACAGGATATTTAATTATTTGTGTTGTTTTACTTGCTCCTGAATTAAGAAAATTATTAGAATTTACAAGAAAAAATGATACAAAATCAGATATGATTGTATCATCTACTCAAGCAACAAAAGAAGCAATCGTTGATGCAGTATTCCATATGTCATCAATGAAGGTTGGTGCTTTAATAACTATTGAACAACATAACTCTTTAGATCAATATGCTGAAAAGGCTATTCAATTAAACTCAGATATCTCAAGAGAATTATTAGAACAAATTTTTATTAAAGATTCACCTCTTCATGATGGTGGTGTAATTATTCGTGGTAATAGAATTGTCTGTGCTGGTGCATATTATGTATTAACACAAGATGAATCATTAGATAAAACAATTGGTTCACGTCATAGAGCAGCTGTAGGTATTTCAGAAATTACAGATTCATTAACTATTGTTGTTTCTGAAGAAACAGGTGCCATCCATGTTGCAAACGCAGGCTTCATGAAAAACATGGATAATAAGAATGAATTATTAGAATATCTAAATTTATTCTTAGGAAGATAGGAGGGGCAATTATGAATAAGTTTTTACATGCTTTACAAATATTTTTTGAAGTACTTGTTGCTCCATTTAATGTAATTATTAAATCTAATGGCTTTGGACTTGAATCACCAAGATGGTTAAAGCCATGGGTTATATTTTTAGTTGCTATAGTTACAATCGTTTTAATCGTATTATTTTATTATAGAGAATATATTTTTAAATAGTGCTTTTTAAGGAGTTATTATGTTTTCTTTTCAACAACATCCACTAATTGCATTAATATTTAGTGTGATAACATTAATCTTAATAATTCAACAATCTATAACAAAGCATCATTTCTTTAAATTAAAATTAATCTTTTCAATTGCTGTTACATTCGCTATAACAGCTATTCTTATTATGTATAATGAAATAGGAGTGGCTGAATGGTTAAAGAATGTTCAAAAGGAATTAATTGATTGGGTTTTATTTGGCTTTGATATAATAATTGGTATTCTTTTGTTTTCAACAATTGATTTATCATTTACTGCTATTTATTTCCAAGAAGAATTAAATAAAACAATAGATGAAAATAAATATTATGTTGTATTAGATAAAAAGGATAGAATTAAAAATATTTCATCATTATTATTAAATGATTTAAATGCTCATTCAAATGATGTATATGGAAAGAACTTTTTTGATTCATTAGAAATAAAATATAGAATCATTGGCTTAAATGGTGAAGATTTATATAAGGATGATATCAAAAAGTTTTATCAAAACTATTCTAAAACAGTTAAAAAAGATACTCATGCTAAATTAGAAATATTACTTCAAAATGAAGTAGGAGTAGAGCTAGCTTTATATTTAATTGAAACACCACTGTTTAATGGTGAAAAATATGAAGGAAGAATTTTAATTGGTGAGAAAAAATCTGAAGATAATTTAGTTGGAATGGAATCAGATTTAAAAGAAGCAAGTGAAGAGCTTGATATTTTAAGATCTAGATTTATTACAATTCTAGAAAAAACAAATGAAGGTATCTATTTTGCTAATTTAGAAGAAGGCTACATTTGGTTTAATGATGTATTAGTTAAAAGATTATCACTTTCAGGAAATAATATTTCATTAGATGATTTTTATAAAAATATTCATCCTGAGGATATTAATTTATATAAAGAAAGAATTATATCATCATCTTCTGAATATGATTTAAAATATCGTTTTAATACAGGTTCTTCATATATATATGTAGAAGAAAGAGGAAGAAAGATAACATCAGGAAAATCAAAAGAATTATGTGGTATCATAATGCCTATTGATGATTATGGCTTTGGTAAAACTCAAACAATGCTTGATGAAATTAAGCTCGAGCCTGAAATGTTTGCTAGATTAAAGCAATTAGAATCTACAGATAAAATATTCCAAGTTGTTGTATTTAAAATAGCATCAGTACCTGAAATAAATGAAAAATTTGGTAGAGCTATTGGTAATTTACAGCTTGCTCAATATGTAAATTTCTTTAGAAATACATTTGTTACAGATAATCAAATATATAGAACTGGTGGCTTAGAATTTGTTGCCTTCATAACTGATTATAGAAAAATGGATGTATTAAAAAATAATTTATATAATGGAGAAAAGATTTTACATTCTAAATCTAACTATGCATCAGAAGAATTAGATTGTGAAGTCTATATGGGTATTGCATCTATAGATGATGAATTAGGACATAAGAATTCACTTCAAAATGCTTATAAAGCTTTAAAATTTGCTACTAATCCACAATTTAAATCTAATTTTGCTTATTATAAGGATGTAAAATAATGGATAAATTGCAAGCTAGAGCTTACGCACTAGGAATGAGAAAAAATGAAAATATAATTATAGCCTCAAATAATGTTATTGAGGCTTTAATTAAATCTAATATACTAAATGATTATAAAAAAATAGGCATATATTATCCTATAGGAAATGAAATAAATATAATGCCTTTAGTAGATTATTATAAAGATAAAGAATTTTATTTACCAAAAACAAATGATGTTTTATCATTTATTAAATATGATGGTAATTTAATTGATGGACCATTTAAAACAAAAGAACCAATTGGAATACCTACAAAAAGAGATTTAATAGAATGCTTTATAATTCCTTGTGTTGCTATATCAAATGATTTAAAAAGAATTGGATATGGCAAAGGATATTATGATAGATATTTAAATGATTATAAAGGATTAAAAATAGGTATATGCTATACTAGTGCATCTAATCTAGAGATTGATATGGATTCTTTTGATTTAAAACTAGATAAAATATTTTTAGGATGATTAATATGATTAGTGTTGTTTTATTAATGGCTGGTAAAGGCCAAAGAATGAAGAAAAATGTCAATAAAACACTTTTGAATGTTTTAGATGAACCAATATTTACTTATCCATTAAAAACATTTCAAAGCTTCAATTTTGAGGTTATTTTAGTTGTTTCTAAAGAAAATTATGAGTTAATAAAAGAAATGAATTTAAAAAATGTTAAATTAACATTAGGTGGAGCTACTCGCCAAGAATCAGTTTATAATGGATTAAATGCTGCAACAGGTGATTATGTATTAATTCATGATGCAGCAAGAGCTTTTATAGATAAAGAAACAATTAATAAAATTATTGAAAATAAAAATAATGATGAAGCTATTTTAACTTATTTAAATGTTAAAGATACAATTAAAATTAAAAAAGATGATAAATATATTACTTTAAAAAGAGATGATTTAATTGCAGCTTCAACACCTCAATGTGCATCACTTAAAATCTTTAAAGAGGTTTATGAAAAAGCCAAAATTGATAATTATGAAGCAACAGATGATATTTCATTAATAGAAAAATATCGACCTGATGTTAAAATTAATTATATTTTAGCAAATGATGAATCATTTAAAATAACAACACCAATCGATTATGAGCTTGCTAAAATAGTAGGAAGGAATTTCAAATGATTAGAATAGGACATGCTTGGGATACACACAAGCTTCAAGAAGGAAGAAAATTATTTTTAGGTGGAATAGAATTTGAATCTAAAGTAGGACTTTTAGGCCATAGTGATGCTGATGTTGTCTTACATGCTGTTGCTGAAAGCCTACTTGGTGCTTTAGCATTAGGTGATTTAGGTAAATTCTATCCTGATAATTCAGATGATACTTTAAATATGGATTCTAAAATAATTTTAAAAGGATGCTATAAAAAGGTATTGGATTTAGGATATAAGATTAACAACTTAGATTTAACTATTTATGCAGAATATGTAAAAATTTCTCCAATTAGAGAACAAATTAGAGAAAGTATTGCTAAATTATTAAATTTAGAAATTAATCAAGTATCAGTTAAGGCAACTACTTGGGAAAAAATGGGTTTCATAGGAAGAGGAGAAGCAATGGCATGTGAATGTGTATGCCTTGTTTCAAATGATTAAAAATGATTAAAGTATTATTTATTTGCCATGGTAACATTTGTAGAAGCCCCATGGCAGAATTTTTATTTAAAGATTATGTTAAAAATAAAGGTAAAGAAAAATTATTTTTAATAGAATCAGCAGCAACATCAACAGAAGAAATAGGTAATGGTGTTCATTATGGTACTAAAAGAATACTAAATTCATTAGGAATAGATTGTTCAAATAAAAGGGCAAGACAAATAACAAAATCAGATTATGATAATTTTGATTATTTAATTGGTATGGATGAATGGAATATAAATAATATCTTAAGAATAGTTGGAAAAGATATTAATAATAAAGTTTATAAATTATTAGATTTTACAAATTTAAAAAGAGATATTAAAGATCCATGGTATACAGGTAACTTTACTGAAACATATGAAGATATAATGATTGGGATAGAAGGATTTTATAATTACTTAAATAAAAATTTGATTTTGTAAAATCGAATTTTTATAGTATAATAAAACACGGTGATTAATATGGTTATTAAAAACGAAAAAGGTACATATTTTTTAGAAAGAAATTTTAGAGATGCTTATAACGAACAAGCATTTATAGAAAAATATATAGAAGAATGTTATGATAAATATCCATATCTTGTAGGTGATATTTCATCTGGTATTTTAAGATTAAAAGGATTTAATGATGATCCTAAAGGACCAGAATATATCGGTACATTAGATGATTATTTAGAAACATCTTGCGCATTAGGATGTGCTTATTATTTATTAAAAAGAATAAAAGATGATGAATGCGATAAATATATTAATAAAGAAACACAAACAGTATCAAGTATCTATATTACACCAATTCAAAAGGTATCTTTTGATAAAGAAAATTTAGTATTAGAATCTAATCCTAAAAAAACTCCTAATATTGTTTTAGATATTGAAAGAGTTAATTCAATTAAAAAGCCTCATGTATCTTCTGATATATTAGAATTTATAAAAGAAGATAAAATACAGACAGCAAACCAAAATAACTATAGGAAGAATGATTATAAGCAAGAAGAGCCAAAAGAAGAAAATGTTACTACATACGTTTCTGGTTCAGCAGATTTTGATCCTTCTAAGAAAAAAGATTTTGGAAGAAATAATTTTAATAATAAAAACAATTTCAATAATAAGAATAAAAATAATAAAAACAATAATAGGAATAAAAATTTTAACAACAATAAGTAGGTAGTAAAAATGGAAGATAATGAATTAGTAATAGCTGAAATCAAAAGAGTTTTAGATAAAATTCGTCCATATCTAAATTCTGAGGGTGGAGATTTAGAATTTATTGATTTCAAAGATGGTATAGTATACATTAGACTATTAGGTGCATGTGAAGGCTGTATGTCTATGGATTATACATTAAAAGATGGTATAGAAGCATTATTAGTTGAAAATATACCTGAAGTATTAGAAGTAAAAAATGTAACTGAACAAGAATTAAACGGAAATGAGTTTTAAACTCATTTTTATTTTTATATTTATATAGAAATATATATTGTGGTATAATTCATTCAGGTGATTAAAGTGTTTTGTGAGAATTGTGGAAAAAAGAATGAAGATACTGCAAAATTTTGTGTTAATTGCGGTTATAAATTAGAAAAAAAGGATATATTTTCTTTTGATAATGATGAATTTAAAATTGATCCAAGTGATTATGAAGAATTAAAGGATTATAGAACATCAAAAGAGGATAATAAAACTGAAAATAAAGAAATAAAAGAAAGTTTTGAAAAAGAAGAAAAGAAAGAATTTGAAGAAAAAAATAACTCAAATAGTTATTCTAATTTAAATAGAAGTATTAATAATTCTTCTAATAGAAATACTTTTCCAATTGGACCTAATAAGCATTTTGTAGATTTAATAGGTGTTGGTAAAGTTGAACTTGGAATATTTGCTTTAGTGTTTTTTGTAGCTTTAGTTATATTTACTACAAGCTTTTCTGTTTTGATATCAGATGGTGATTTAGTATTATTTCCAATTATTTTAATATTTGTGTTTATGCTTGCTATGGGATTTTTTATAGTTGGTGCTATGATTAAGTCTTCATTTGATACAAAAAAGGCTAAAATTGCTTTAAAAAATGGAAAGAATATGCAAGCTGAAATAATAAATACATATAATCAACGAAATAGAAATTCCAATTCTTATTATATTGTTTATAAATATAAAATTAATGATACTCTTCATCAAACAACACAACGTGTGAGTGTGAAAACATATAACAATATAAAAATTGGAGATATTATAAATATTAAGGTTTCTCAATCAATTGGTGTTTATAACGAAAATAATCAAATAATTTAATTAAGTAAGCGTTCTTAATCGTTATAGATATAATAGATTTTTAAGTTTTTTAATGATATAATTAGAGTGTCAAAAAACTAGGAGGAATTTTAATAATGGGAAATTATATTAAGCTTGATGTTACTCAAACAGCTAAGTTTATTGATGCTAAGCTTTATGAGGATGTTAAAAAAGAAGTAATAGCTGCACATGATTTACTTCGTAGTAAAAAGGGAGAAGGTAATGATTTCTTAGGATGGTTAGATTTACCTGTTTCTTACGATACTAGAGAATTTTCAAGAATTCAACAAGCAGCAGACAAAATTAAAAAGCAATCAGATGTATTAGTTGCTATAGGTATTGGAGGATCTTATCTAGGTGCTAAATCTGCAATTGAAATGTTAAAAAGATATTTCAATCAAGATGGTGTTGAAGTAATTTTCGTTGGTAACCAAATTTCATCAACATATACAAAGCAATTATTAGGCTATTTAAAGGATAAAGATTTTTCAATCAACGTTATTTCTAAATCAGGTACAACTACAGAACCTGCAATCGCATTTAGAATTTTTAAAGAATATCTAGAACAAAGATATGGAAAAGAAGAAGCAAAAAATAGAATTTATGCTACAACAGATAAAGCAAGAGGTGCTTTAAAGACTTTAGCAACAGCTGAAGGATATGAAACATTTGTAGTACCTGATGATGTAGGTGGAAGATTTTCTGTATTAACACCAGTTGGCTTACTTCCAATTGCTGCATCAGGTGTTGATATTGAAGAAATGATGAAGGGTGCTAAGGATGCATATTTATATTACATGGAAAAGGATGTTGATAAAAATGATGCATTAAAGTATGCTTTAGTTAGAAATGCTTTATATAGAAGCGGTAAAAAGATTGAAATGCTTGTTAACTATGAACCTAAATTAAATTATTTAGCTGAATGGTGGAAGCAATTATTTGGTGAATCAGAAGGTAAGGATGGTAAAGGTATTTGGATTACATCTGCATCATTCTCAACAGATCTACATTCATTAGGTCAAATGATTCAACAAGGTGAAAGAACATTATTCGAAACAGTATTAAATATTGAAAATCCTGAAGAGGATATCGTTATTCAATCAGATAAAGATAATCTAGATGGTCTAAACTTCTTAAGTGGTAAGACTATGGATTATGTAAATAAGATGGCTATGGAAGGAACACTTGTTGCTCACGTTGATGGTGGTGTACCTAATATTAGAGTAACATTCCCTAATGTATCAGCCTATACATATGGCTATTTAGTTTATTTCTTTGAATTTGCATGTGGTGTATCAGCATATACATTAGGTGTTAATCCATTTAATCAACCTGGTGTTGAAAGCTATAAGAAGAACATGTTTGCTTTACTAGGTAAGCCTGGTTATGAAGCAATGCGTGAAGAAATAATGGCTAAGCTTAAATAGAACATTATAAATGTCATATTAATTATAAAAGTGGCTTAAATAAGCCACTTTTTGTTTCTTTATAAATTAAATTTATAGGTTAATAAAGAATTTTATAATTAAAAATACAAAAATATATATTTTGTTTTACTTCAAAATACAAAAGATAAGTCAATATGAAAAATGCTTACAAATCGATAAAATAAATTTATGGAAACATTTGAAAATATTAAAAAGAATAAATCTATATATGTTTAATTGAAAGGCAAATATTTTAATGATAGAATATCTTTAAATTATGGCAACAATAAGAGAAGAGGGTGTATGTTTATGGAAACTATTGATAACGTTGTTATCATTAAAAAGGATGGTACATTAGAACCATTTAAACCAGAAAAAATTAAAAAAGCTGTTTCTAAATCTGCTGCTAGAGTTATGATAAAATTCAGCGATAATGATCTACAAGAGATTGTTGCTACTGTTGTAGATGGTATTAAAACAAGAAATTTAAAAGAAATTAGAATTCCTGAAATGCATAATTTAGTAGAAGGATCACTTGAATTACATTTCCCTACTGTTGCTAAATCTTATAGAGATTACAGAAACTATAAGCAAGATTTCGTTCATATGCTTGATGAAGTTTATATGAAGAGTCAATCTATTATGTATATTGGAGATAAGGAAAATTCTAATACTGATAGTGCTTTAGTATCAACAAAGAGAAGCTTAATTTATAATCAATTAAATAAAGAATTATATAAAAAGTTCTTTTTAAATGTTGAAGAAATCCAAGCTATTAATGATGGATATATTTATGTTCATGATATGTCTGCAAGACGTGATACAATGAACTGCTGCTTATTTGATGTTGGAAGAGTGTTAAAGGGCGGCTTTGAAATGGGAAACATTTGGTATAACGAACCAAAATCATTAGATGTTGCCTTTGATGTTATTGGTGATATAGTTTTATCAACTGCAGCACAACAATATGGTGGATTTACTGTTCCTCAAATTGATTTAATATTAGATGAATATGCAGAAAAATCTTTCCAACGCCAATATCATAAATATGTTGGCTTAGGTCTTGATAGAGCTAAAGCTAATGACCAATCATTAGAAGATGTAAGAACTGAATTTAAGCAAGGCTGGCAAGGTCTTGAATATAAATTTAATACTGTAGGATCTTCACGTGGTGATTATCCATTTATTACAGTTACTTTAGGTACAGGTACAACACGCTTTGAAAAGATGTGTACTATTGAATGCTTAAAGGTTAGACGTGGAGGTCAAGGTAAGCCAGGAAGAAAGCGTCCTGTTTTATTCCCTAAGATTGTATTCTTATATGATAAGGATTTACATGGACCTGGATGTATAAATGAAGATTTATTTGAAGAAGGATTATTAACTTCATCAAAAACAATGTATCCAGATTGGTTAAGCTTAACAGGAGAAGGATATGTGCCTTCTATGTATAAAAAATATGGTGCAGTAATTTCTCCTATGGGATGTAGAGCATTCTTATCTCCATATTATGAGCGTGGTGGTTTTGAACCAGCTGATGAAGATGATAAGCCTGTATTTGTTGGAAGATTTAATATTGGTGCTATATCACTTCATTTACCTATGATTTTAGCTAAAGCAAGAAAAGAATCAAAGGACTTCTATGAAGTTTTAGATTATTATTTAGAAATGATTAGACAAATTCATTGTAGAACATATGATTATTTAGGTGAAATGCGTGCATCAACTAATCCACTTGCTTATTGCCAAGGTGGATTCTATGGTGGTAATTTAGCTCCATCTGATAAGATTAAGCCTTTATTAAAGGCTGCAACAGCATCATTTGGATTTACAGCCTTAAATGAATTACAAGAATTATATAATGGTAAATCTATTGCTGAAGATGGCGAGTTTGCATTAGAGGTAATGGAGCATATTAATAAAAAGATTTTAGAATATAAGCATGAAGATAACCATCTATATGCTATATATGGAACACCTGCTGAAAGCTTATGTGGTACTCAAATAACTCAATTTAGAAAAAAATATGGTATTGTTGAAAATGTATCAGATAGACCATATGTTTCTAATTCATTCCACTGCCATGTAACAGAAGAAATCTCACCTATTCAAAAGCAAGATAAGGAAAAGAGATTCTGGAATTTAGCAAATGGTGGAAAGATTCAATACGTTAAATATCCAATTGATTATAATATAGATGCTATAAGAGCATTAATTAGAAGAGCAATGGATTTAGGATTCTATGAGGGTGTAAACTTAAGCTTAGCATATTGTGAGGATTGTGGACACCAAGAATTAGCAATGGATGTATGTCCTAAATGTGGTAGTAGAAATTTAACTAAGATTGAAAGAATGAATGGATATTTATCTTATTCAAGAGTAAATGGTGATACTCGTCTTAATGCTGCAAAAATGGCTGAAATTGCAGAAAGGAAGAGTATGTAGATGCGTTACCATAATATTACTAAGGATGATATGCTAAATGGTTCAGGCCTTCGTGTAGTTTTATGGGTTGCTGGCTGTGGACATCATTGCCCATATTGCCAAAATCCTATAACACATGATGTTAATGGAGGCTTAGAATTTGATGAGGCTGCAAAAGAAGAAATCTTTGCAGAATTAAAAAAAGATTATGTATCTGGAATAACATTTTCAGGAGGAGACCCACTTCATCCTGTAAATGTTAA
>JAEEGL015973724.1_pt1 | contig 10847 bp, 7 predicted proteins | sample 9134231 | NCBI WGS metagenome assembly JAEEGL01 (sample SAMN16246548, study PRJNA631951) | gut metagenome | biome: gut microbiome; feature: rumen; material: fiber-attached | host: Bos | place: Iran: Karaj | collected 2018-10
TAAAAAAGACAAAGTGTTAATAATCCGCAAGCGTAACCTTGCGGCGCTTTGTCCGGCAGAACGAAGATACATTTGAGGGGTGTCGGTATGGATAAAAACGCAGTTATTTCTTTTTCCGTGTTTTTACTGCTTTGCAGTACAAGTCTGGACTCCTTTGCGGCGGTCAAGACGGATCGCCAGAATACAAATATGCAGATGATGCCGAGGGAAGTTTATACGGCTATGCAAAGGCTTGCAGATGAGGGAATTGAGAGATTGCCGGCCGGTTGCCGCAATGTGCGGGATGCAAATTTCGACAGACATGAAATGGCGCTTCTGACGTTACAGGCCATGAAACGGATCAGGATGGATGAAAACGGGCTGGTGGCCGGAGAAGATAAAGAAAACTTGACCGGGTATGCAGACACTTTATATCTTAAAGAAGCATTGACGCTGGATCTAACGAATCTGGGTATGAATCAGGAACATCTCATGAAAGATCTTTCTCCATCATCAGAGGCTGGTGAAGCAAAAGTTAACGAAAGAAGAAAATTCGCAATACACGGAGAGATACGGTACAACTACCAACGAAATTCAGGTAATAAAAGATGGGACTGGAATGACAGCCGGTTGCGCGCACGGGTCTTTCTGGAAGCGCGCATCAATGATAACTGGCATGCGTTTGGTATGCTGGAAGCTAACAAGCATTTTTTAAGTCAGCATGGGAAAGATGACTGGCTTGAAAACCGGCGGTTTTACGTCCGCGGTCTTACTGGGGATGTATTGTGGACGGCCGGGTGGTACGGTTATATGTTGGGCGAAGGCAATATATTTGATTCTACCGTTACGGGGGTCACGGCAAATTTTGGCAGTCCCGTTAATTATGAACTCACGGCAGGAAGGACAAAAGCGCACGGAAAGATATTTAGCGCGAACGCAAAATTGCTTTCGGAACCTGCTTGGTATGGTGGGGGGATTCACCATTTTACGAAAGATGATTGGGATAACGAAAAGAGAACCATATGGCATGCGTTTTATGATTATAAAATATCTAGAGACAATTGGCTCGGTCTGATGTATCTTGGCTCGGATTTAAAGGATAAAGATGGCAGACAACATGGGTTTGTTGCTACTGCATCCTTTGGAAAAGTCCGTATTTGGAAACCGAAGACGCAAATGCTGCAGTTTAAATACTATTACCAGCCAAGAGGCACCTATATGGCACATACTATGTCGGGTCTTGCGGGGTATATGAGAGGAGGATTTCAGGGACCGGCTGTATTTTATCAGAGAACGATATTTCCGAATGTAGTATTTAACATGGAATACTATATGTTGCGGGAATTAACAACCAAGGACAAGGCGAATACCTGGTGGACCGATGTGACCTATTATTTCTGATAAACAGCTTGCTTTCAATAGCGCAACTTGCGGAACGAATTGTAGTGAGAAAGTAGATATACAGAAAGTTTTAAAACTATAAAGAAAAAGAGTGATCCTGATGAAAACATTGGAAACAATTCGAAAGCAGAATAAAAAAGTTGCAGTAGTGGGGTTAGGGTATGTAGGTTTGCCTCTGGCACTGGAGTTTGCAAAACAAGTTCCCACGATAGGATTTGATATCAACAAAGAAAAACTGGCTCTTTACAGGAAGGGAATTGATCCGACGAAAGAAGCTGGAGATGAAGCGGTAAAAAACACGACCCTACATTTTACGGATAATCCTGCGGAGTTAAAAGACGCTGCGTTTGTCATCGTAGCAGTACCTACTCCGGTAACGGAAGACAATATGCCGGATTTAAGCCCGGTAACCGGCGCCAGTGAACTGGTAGGCAAAAATATCAGCAGGGACACGATTGTATGCTATGAGTCCACGGTGTATCCCGGGGTAACAGAAAACATTTGTGCTCCCATTCTCGAACGGGAATCCGGGCTGGTATGCGGGAAAGAGTTTAAAGTAGCCTATTCGCCCGAACGGATCAATCCGGGGGATAAAGAACATCGTGTCTTCAACATTTGCAAAATTGTATCGGGCATGGATGAAGAAACATTGGAGAATGTGGCGGAAATTTATGAACTGGTGATAGAAGCCGGAGTTTACAGAGCAGAGTCCATTAAAGTTGCCGAAGCTGCCAAGCTGGTGGAAAATGCCCAACGGGATATTAATATAGCATTCATGAATGAACTGTCTCTGGCGTTCCATCAGATGAATATTGATACCAATGAGGTTATCAATGCCATGAATACAAAATGGAATGCACTGGGCTTTCGGCCGGGACTGGTAGGTGGTCATTGCATTGGCGTGGATCCGTATTATTTTTTATATGAGGCCCAACGGGCAGGATATACGTCGGAAATTATTCGTGCCGGGCGCCGTATCAATAATGTAATGGCCAAATATGTGACGCGGTCTGTTGTGAAATCCATGATCGCTGCCGATCTGAAGGTGAAGAATGCGAGACTGTATCTGTTCGGTATCACTTTTAAAGAAAACTGTCCGGATGTCCGTAATTCCAAAGCATTGGACGTATGCAAAGGGCTTTTGAGCTATGGAATTAATGTAAAGCTGGTAGATCCTTGCGCTGATTTGACAGGGCTGCCGGAGCAGTACAAAAAGAGAATCGTTTCCTTGGAAGAGGTTCACGATGCAGATGCCCTTGTGTTTGTCGTTGGCCACGATGAATTTAAACAGTACGATGCAGCGATGCTTGCTTCGAAATATAAAGAAGGGAATCCTGTAAAAGTACTGGCGGATGTGAAAGGAATCTTTGAAAAGAAAGCGTTGGAGAAAGCAGGATTCTTGTACTGGAGTTTATAATCATGCATCTGAAAAAACATCTGTTTTTTATTGCTGCAATTCTTTGTGCTTTGGGCGCTATTTATTTTTATTCTCTTTCCGATATGTTTCATCCCAAGCAGATTGCTAGTTATGAAAACTTTACAGAAATGAGCGAAGAGTTTGATGCGTCAAAAGAGATTGCAGAAGCCCGCAAAGCATTTGCGGCTACGAAATCTCCTGCCGGAATCATTCAGGGGAATCAGAACGTTGAGGGTAATTTTATAGCGCTGACCTTTGACGGCATGGAAAGCCGCGGTAATACGGAAGCCATTCTAAAGATTATTACCGATCAAGGCTGGCACGCTTCCTTTTTTGTAGAAGGTGTCAATGCTGCAAGGAATACAGCCGTGATTCAAAGCCTGATACAGGCAGAACAACTCGTTGGGAATTATAGCTTTGTTGGGATTAGCAAAGCAGAACAGATGACGTCGGACGCGTTGTTCGAACAGTTTTGCCGCACGCAGAAGATTTTAAAACTGATAACCGGAAGTGAACCTAAATTCTTTAAATTGCCGAATACCCGGTATACAGATGAGATGCTGCTTGTGGCAAAAGCCTGCGGTTTGGAAAATGCAGTACAATGTGATATCTCGGCTCCGGTAAGCGGTTTAAACGACGAGGAGGCTATGAGTCAGTTCGTAAGCAATATCCGTCCGGGTATGATTGTGTCGTTAGAGATGGGGCATCCGGTTCCGGTTCAGTATATCCGAAAGAAGGCCTCGGGTACTCCTGCGATTGATAAGCAACCGACCATTCAGGATAAGGACGTACCTGAGGTCAAGGACGTTCCCACGGTTGTGGTTGTAAAAAATCTTTGCCGTTTGCTGCAGGTCAAAGGCTTTCAAGTTGTAACGGTGAATGCATTGGTAGAAACCAATAAACCAAATCAGAATTGAGAGTGCTTTTTAGATAATGGATAATACGAATTGAAAAGTGGTGAAACTGGGATGCAAAAACTCTTAAAACGAAGCGTACTTTTAAGTATGCTGCTGGCAGTGTTGCCGTTATCTGCTGATATTAATTGGGAAACCGGAGCAAGCTGTTTTGCGGAGAATTCTTACCGACAAGCCGATCAGGAAGATTCTTTGGCGGCGACAGCAGTAGAAAAAGATCACTTTGCTGCTGCGCAGCAGGAGTTCATGAAACAAGGGATAAAAGGACCTTCGGCAAATGATAACGCCATCACGGTCCGGAATACTAACGGGATCGGGGAAAAAACGGCTGAAGAAAACAGCGTGCGTCACGTGCAGCCCGTGAAGAAAACAGCGGACCCTGCCGAACCTCTTATGCACAAAGAAGAAAAGAGGATAACGTCGGTTGTAAATGCGCCGGTTACCAAAGGAAGGAAAATAAAGCTTCCCAAAGGGTATTCGCTGGCAGATATTAAAGCGTTACAGGAACGGAACAACGGCCTGATGGCGGTCGAAGAAAAGATGATTTATACAACCGACCCGTCCGTTATGTTTACGTTTACAGGGATGGCAAATAAAAAGTCGGTTGAGGCTGTGCTTTCCGCACTTGACCAGATTCAGGGAAAAGGGACTTTTTTTGTTACGGAAAGAGAACTGCGGCGTAATGCGGATGTAATAAAAGAAGTCGTGGCTCGCGGGCAGGAAATTGGCATTTGTATTTATCCTAGGCCGGAAGAGGGATTTGAAGACATCTGCGCTGAAATTTTGCGCATAAAGCATCTACTTAAGCAGGGATATGGGATTGAAACAAATTTACTGAAACAGTTTTCCGGAATTGTCCGGGATGATACAAAAGAAGCGGTATCCACGATGGGCTGCCGATTAATCGGCACAAGCATTAACGCGGTGCAGAATCGGCATAAAGACTATGAAACGGCAGGGCAGATTTTACCTGAGATTTTGGGACCGGCCATCTATTCTTTGGGAAGAGGGTGGATAGTCAATATTCGCATGGATTTTTACAAAAAGCCGGAACTGGCCGCGGATCTGATGCTGTATCTGAAACGCAAAAAAATAGATAATATTGCGTATAGCTCGTTTGATGATGTTTCCGGGATTACGGAAGGGAATGATTCTGCATATCGGATTAAATCCGTGGGCGAAGTGTTGGCGGTCAAAGATAAATTGTGGACATATCCGGTACCGGAAGACGCATATGTACCCGGCATTAAACGGAAATCGATTATTCCTCCAAACGCTACCCATGAACAGTTGGTGGAAGAGTTAAGCAAACGATACTTTGGGGAAGAATCGATTAGCGCAAGAAACAGGACACTGGGCTTTTCTGACGGGGATTTTGCAAAATTGGATATGACAGGAACGGTGAAAACAGACGATAATGTTGTTTTCCTGACGTTTGATGACTGGGCGCATGATTCTTCGGTAAATCCCATACTGTATGTGCTAAAAAAACACAAGGTTCCTGGAAATTTCTTCATATTAACCAACAATGTGGCGAATAATCCCAACCTTCTGCGCGTAATCGCCGAAGAAGGGCATGATATTGCCAGCCATACAAACATGCATGTGCCCATGGTCATTAAAGATAAAGATGGAAAAATGCTGCCGACGGTGGGATATGAAGAGTATTATCATGATCTGAATACTTCGTATAAAATTTTGGCGAGCGTGATCGGCGATATAAAAAGAAGTGACGGGCGACCGGTTTTGACCAAATTTATGCGCCCGCCTACCTTGGCAATCAGTTCTATGGGAACCAGAGCGATTTTTGAAAACGGCTTCGAGTTTATTATTAATGGAAGCACCAGCACGGACGATTTTGCCGCGAAAAGCCTGGAATCAGAAATTAAAACCATTCGGGACGGGTTGTATTATCGAGATCAGGTTCGCAAAGGCGCAATTTTTGTCATGCACATGACAGCGGCTGCGAAATATACCGCGCATGCAGTGGATTTGATCTTAACTGCCAATGAAAAGAAGGCGGATAACGATCCAACCAAGTTTAAGGTTGGACTGCTGTCGGATTATTTGACCGAAAACTATTCCCAGGCAAAGTCGCCTAAGGAAATGTCCCATACTAAAAGAAGAATTACGTGGTGGTAACGTTGTTATTTGATACTTTTTTTGGAAAAAAGCCAACAAAAGAAAATACCGTTGAAGATATTTTAATGAAACAGTCGCCGGATCGCCGTCTGCTGCCGCATATGCCTGGCGAACACAGAAGCGGTAGAAGTCGCCGGGCAATTGATGACGAGGAGGTTAAAAAGTATCCGTATCTGAAATTCTTCAATGGGGAAGATGCAAATGTCCGGTATGACGTTCGGTACCCTGTTAAAATTTCAACAGGGCAAAGCAAGATTCCGCACGTAGGCTATGTGTCAGATATTTCGATTTCCGGCATGAGACTTCATACTTCCGCGAAAGTAGCGGAAGAGATTTCCCAATGCAACAGGGTGACACTTTCGTTTGAGATTCAACCGGGCACGTTGCCTGAAGGCTTGGAAATGCAGGTTAAAACCGATGCACATGCTGCCTGGCCTCCGAAGGAAGTGCTTCTTCAGAAGCTGGCGGATGTTAAGTCCGGTAAATTGTCCGCCGATACGGAATTTGCGTTTGGCGTGCAATTTGAGCATAATTTATTAGAGTATTCCAACAAACACCATGCCCGTTATGAATTAATGACGGCAAGTTTTCTTTTGTTTGGAATATGCCTTTGTGTTTTGCTGATGCGGACAGAAAGCGTCGTGTATTTTAAGTTTAATAAATATCTGTATTTGTACAGTATCATTGCCAGCACATTTTTGCTGACCAAGTATGCGTTTTCTTTTTTCTACAAAGCAGACAGTGCAGACGAGAATTATACGCCGGGCGTAACCATCATTGTTCCGTGCTTTAATGAAGAAACCTGGATCCGGCAAACCATTATAAATGCAATGGATCAGTACTATCCGCAGGAAAAACTTGAAGTGATTGTGGTAGACGATTGTTCCACCGATCACTCGGCCGATGTAATCAAGCAGACAATCGAGGACATTGGCTCACAGGAAGGTCCGGGTGTTGCGTCGCGTATTCGCTATCTTGTGCAACCGGTCAATAAAGGAAAGCGGGATGCGCTGGCGTTGGGGGCCAAACAGGCCAAACATGAACTTCTTGTGTTTGTGGATTCAGACAGTTTTCTGAATCCGTATGCGATTATCAATCTGGTCCAGCCCTTTAAAGATGAAAAAATGGGCGGTGTGGCCGGGCGTACGGATGTGGCCAACACGTATACGAATTCCCTTACCAAGATGCAGTCAGTACGGTACTATATCGCGTTTCGCGTTATGAAGGCAGCGGAAGGCATTTTTGATGCGGTCACCTGTTTGTCCGGCCCGTTGTCATGTTATCGAAAAGATTTGGTGTTACAGTATGCCGATGAATGGCTGAACCAGACATTTTTGGGGCAGAAGGCGACATTCGGCGATGACCGCGCCATGACGAATCTGATACTGCGGCATCACCGGACAGGATATCAGGATACGGCTATCTGCTATACTATTGTACCAAATGATTATGATGTGTTTCTGAAACAACAGATGCGGTGGAAACGCAGCTGGCTGCGGGAATCGTTGATTGCAGCGGGTTTTATGTGGAAGAAAGAGCCCTTTGCGGCCTTAAGTTTTTACATGGGGCTTTTGGTTCCGATTATTGCTCCGTTTATCGTGTGTTATAATTTGATTTACATACCGATGACACATCGGGTTTTCCCAACCACGTTCCTTTTGGGTATGGTTTCCATGGCTGTACTGATGAGCGCATGCCAGTCGCTTTTAAGACGTAGCACGACCTGGCTTTACGGGATCTGGTTTTGTATCTACTATGAGATGGTTTTACTATGGCAGATGCCCATAGCCTGGTTCACCTTTTGGAAATCAACCTGGGGAACGAGGATGACCCCGGCAGATGTTAAAGAGAAGGAACGTAAAAAGAAAAAAGAAGAAGCACAGGAATCCGAAGTTCCGGAAGAAATACCATCAGATGACAAGACCGAATAGTGTTGTTTATCTGTAAAGCATACAGGGAGATAAGAAGCCATGGCGTTGGCAGACAAAGAGTTTTCAGCGAAAAAAAATCGAAATAAACGAATTCGCTCCTTAATTGAAGCGGTTGTATTGGCTTCATTGTTATATATTATTGTTAATGCATTATTCGTTTTTGCGAAATATCAGCCGTATACGCTGCAGAATGCAGAATTTGGCAGTGATGAGGGATTTGTTGCCATTTCGTATTTCGGCGTTGACCGTGCAGGAACCAACAGCTTGATTGGCGTAGAACAGTTGGAACATCATTTGGAAGTATTGAAAAAAAACGGATTCGTAACGATAACGGGAAAAGATGTCCAGGAGTATTACAGTAAGGGAAAAGCACTTCCTAGACATTCGTTGTATTTAAATTTTGAAGACGGAAGACGTGACACGGCGGTTTTTGCAGAAAAATTATTGGAAAAATTTAATTATCATGCAACGATTTCCACCTATGCGGAAAACTTACGGAATAATGATGAAAAGTTTTTAAAATCAGAAGAATTAAAGAATTTTGAAAAGAATGGCTTTTGGGAAATGGGATCCAACGGTTATAGATTGTATTATATCAATGTGTTTGACCGCTGGGATCGGTACTTGGGCAATATGAATCCTTTGGTATATTCTCATCTGACCGGTGTTTTGGGACGCAGTTATAATCATTATTTAATGGATTACATCCGCGATGAGAATGATTTTCCTGTTGAAAGCTACCAAGCCCTGAAAGAGCGTATTGCCAATGACTATACCATGTTGCGGGACATTTATTCCGCAGATATCGGATATGTTCCGGAAACCTATACGCTGATGCACGCGAATACAGGCCGGTTTGGGAACAATCGTGATGTCAGCGATCTTAATGAACAATGGATGCGTAAGTTGTTCAAAATGAATTTCAACCGCGAGGGGGACTGTCATAACTTGCGCAACAGCAGCATATATGATCTGACCCGGATGGAACCTAGGGCGTATTGGCCTGCAAACCATTTGCTGATGCGGATTAAATATGATAATGTTCCGGATATTCAATTTGAGCCTGGCGACACAGAGCAGTATAGTGAATGGGACGTTTCGGAAGGGGCTGCCGAGTTCAAAAATGAGTCTATTATTTTAACAACCTTGCCCAAGCGCGACGGATTGATGCAATTAAAAAATCGTGATGACTTTTACAATGTTCGTATCACGACCGAATTGAAAGGAAACCAGTTTGGAACGCAGCAGATTTTTGTCCGGGCGGATGAAAAACGAAAGAATGCGGTTCGGGTTGCCTTTGAAAACAATCACTTAATTGTAGGGGAAACGATCAACGGCATTTACGGAAAACTGGCAGATATAGATTTGCAACAATTTGACGGGGAGGAATACCGCTCTGTGGAAGAAGACCAGAAGGAAGTGGCGCTGCACGAGCGGGAAGTGTTTACGAGGTATGCGCAGAATACTGCCATGGCTCAGAAACAAATCCGCGCGTTGGAAAAGGAACGGGATAGGGAAACCCGTTCCGTAAGACAAGGCGCGGAGGCCTATGTTCCGCCGATTAGTTACCATGCAAGGCTGGACCGGAAGCTGGAAATTCTTCTGAAAGACAATCGGCTGCAGGTACTGATTAACGGTACGCCTGCGGTAACCGATGTAACCGTTCAGAAAGGTAGGCCGGGCCGGTTGTTTTTGGGAGCAGGTTGGCAGGGCTACGGCTACAGTCAGATAAACCTGGCGGACGATGTATATGACGCAGTATTTTCCGAGTTTAAGGTGGAACAGTTAACTAATGAAGAAAAGAGCAGTCTCCCGGTAATGTATGATGTTCATTATACCGGTACAAAAAAAATTAAGCAGATAATGAAACGCAAATGGGAAGCGGTTTTGGACTGGGCGTTACAAGTAATTTAGGATCATGGTTTAGGAGGCTTCATGGGAACGTTCTTGAAAACAGGCACTTTTGCAGCGGTGGTGGTTGCTGTTTTACTGATTGCAGGTAGTCTGCCTCTCGGCCTGTCAGCCGATGCGGCGCGTCGTGGACCGCTGACGTTTGATGGGAACGCCTGGGTTACGTACTGGGATTTTGAACAGGGGATGAAGGAAGCGACCGCCATCCAGTCCCAGTTAAATTCGGTCAGTTATTTTGCGGCGGTGTTGGATGGTGATGGCAAGGCAATGGTCATGGGGCACTCCCATAAGTTTACAGGACAGAAGTTTACCCGCTATCGGACGCCTGTTAAAAAGTATCTGACTGTGGTGAACGATGTTTATAAAGACGTCCATAATCCCAAAGGAGAAACCGTTGCCAAAGATAATCAGATATTGCTTAAACTATTTGAATCGTCTGAGACAGTCAATGCACATATTGCAGATTTGTTTGCCATTGTAAAAAAGCATCGGTTTGACGGATTGGAAATTGATTACGAGAACATCTGGAAGGATCCTGAAATAGCGCGGCGGTATGTACAGTTTTTAGAAATTCTTGTGCCTCTGGCGGAAAAAGAAGAGATACCGCTTCGTGTAATTCTCGAGCCGGGCTTTTTCGAATTTGGTGATCCTGTCACGTCGTTAGCTACGTTAATTGAAGACTTTAATGTACCGGAAGGACCGGAATATGTTGTAATGTGCTACAATCTGTTTGGTCCTCACAGCAAAACGGCCGGTGCCAAAGCTGACACCCGTTTCCTGGAAAAAATTCTCTTCAAACTCAGGTTTCTGCCGCGACCTTCTTCCGTGGCACTGGCTACGGGCGGCTGTGTATGGCAGGAAGGTAAAGCGCCGTATTATGTAACGGAAAGAGAAGCACTTAAATTGCAAAAGAGTTTAAATGCTACGGTGCAACGTGACGAAGGCAGTCAGGCAATGTTTTTTAAAGGAAAGAACCCTTCAGGTAAATCTGTGGAATGCTGGTTCGCCGATGCAAAGACTATCATTGCGTGGAAACGCCAGGCGCTGGACTACGGCGTAGATGGAATATCCCTTTGGCGGTTGGGCGGTAATCATAAGATACAGGAATACTATCCGGGTATTATGAATAAAAAATAACAATGAATAATTAAA
>JAEEGL016051627.1_pt1 | contig 10847 bp, 9 predicted proteins | sample 9134231 | NCBI WGS metagenome assembly JAEEGL01 (sample SAMN16246548, study PRJNA631951) | gut metagenome | biome: gut microbiome; feature: rumen; material: fiber-attached | host: Bos | place: Iran: Karaj | collected 2018-10
TAGGAGAGTCGAACTCCTCTTTAGAGAATGAAAATCTCTCGTCCTAACCGATAGACGAAGGGACCAAACCTTCGGCGTTTAGCCAGTGCTTTCGAGGTGGTGTCCTCAATTGCGGTTGCAAAGGTAGGTCTTTTTCGTTGACTGACAAAATATTTTTGAAGAAAAATGTATTTTGTTGTGTAAAAATTGGCTGATTTACCCAAATTCTTCATTATTTTTGTTAACTTTACCATAAAATATGAGATAATTGAGTATGTTAGAGCGGACGATAGGTATTGTGTTGCACCAGTTAAGATTCAATGATGAAAGTGTTATCGTGAACATCTATACTCAGCAACACGGAAATTTGGGTTTCTTGGTTAAAATGCCTAAGCAGAAACGCAGTAATGTTAAGACGTCGCTGCTTCGACCGTTGAACATTCTGGAGCTGGATTTTGATTTCAGGTCAAATCAGAACTTACAGCGAATACGTGATATGAAATTGCACATTTCGTATGAATCATTACCTTATGACTATATCAAGGGAACAGTTTCTCTTTTCCTTTCTGAGTTTCTGTTCTATGCCTTAAAGCATGAGATGGAAAATCAGTCTCTTTTCCATTATTTATATAATAGCCTGCAATGGTTTGACCGATCGGAGAAGGGGGTGGCGAATTTTCACCTTGTGTTCTTGATTCGCCTGACTCGCTTTCTGGGTTTCTGGCCTAATGTCCTGGATTATCTTCAAGGAATGGTGTTTGACATGAGGGAATCGGCTATGGTTAGTGTGATTCCCTCGCATGGGCAGTATCTGGAAGCAGACGAATCCTCTTTCCTGCCTTTTCTGTTAAGGATGAACTACCCGACGATGCATCTTTTTCGCTTTAACCGGCAGCAAAGAGCAAGGGTGCTGGATGTATTGGTTGATTACTATCGCTTGCACATCCCGGAATTTCCTGAGATGAAATCCCTGGATGTGCTGCGAACGGTATTTTCTTAATGTGGCTCTTCCTTATTAGAAATTGAATGTTAGAATACCGTCTGGTTCTTCTGTCTCTGGTGTTGTCTCCACATTTGTGGGGGCAGGTTTTGCTGAAGAGAGTTTATTAAGGTCTTCTTTAGAACGTCGGTAGGTTGGTAATGTCTCAATCATAGAGATGATGTCGTCATTGTCCAGTTCCTCGTCCCTGAAGATATGAATACAACGGCGGCGGCGGGGTGATGAATTCTCGCTACCGTAGTATTGTTCTATTCTGTCGCTTTCCTTCTGCCTCTTCTCTGTTTCGTATGCTTCCTTCTCACGGGATTGCTGCACGGTTAATTCGGGCATCCCGGGTACATTCTGCAATCCGAAACCGGTAGCAAGCAGGGTAATTTTTACCTTGTTGCCTAAAGAGCTGTCTGTTGCCAGGCCCCATTTTGTCTCCACATCTTCGCGGAATTTACTCATGAAGTCATGAACCTCGTTGATTTCCTCCATCATCAGGTTCTCATTCTCGTTATCGCTGGAGAAGTTTATATTCAGGAGAACCTTCTTGGAATTGAAGATGTCGTTGTTATTTAATAGCGGGCTGTTCAGTGCTTCGTTGATTGCCTTTGTGACACGGTTTTCACCTTCGCCGTATCCTGTACTCATAATAGCTACACCGCCGTCTTTCAGAACGGTTGTTACATCCTGAAAGTCGAGGTTCATAATACCGTGCATGGTGATAATCTCTGCAATGCTTTTTGCTGCGATGCTAAGTGTATCATCGGCTTTTGCAAATGCTGTCAGTACGGTCAGCTCAGGATAGATTTCGCGTAATCGTTCGTTGTTAATTACCAACAAGGCATCCACATGCTTGGATATTTCTTCAACGCCATCCAATGCCTGATTGATTTTCTTGTTACCTTCGAACTTGAAGGGTATGGTAACAATTCCAACTGTAAGTATGCCTGCGTCTTTAGCACATTGCGCAATGATAGGAGCCGCACCAGTTCCGGTACCGCCTCCCATTCCTGCTGTGATAAATACCATACGGGTACCGTCGTTGAGCATTTCCTTAATCTCGTCCATGCTTTCCAAAGCAGCCTGTCTTGCCTTTTCAGGGCGGTTCCCTGCTCCAAGACCGTCCTTGCCTAATTGCAGATGGTTGGGTATGGGAGAGTCGCTTAACGCCTTTTTATCGGTATTACACAGTACATAGGTAACATCGTGGATACCTTCACGATACATGTGATTAACGGCATTACCGCCGCCACCACCAACACCAATAACCTTGATGATGCTTTGTGAGGCTTTTGATTCGAAATTAAACGAAATGCCTCCTTGGTTGAAATTCATATTGTCTGCCATAATACATCCTTCTTTTACAGTTATTTTTTGTCAGTTATCTCTTCCTCTTCCTCCTCAGGATCGGTCAGCATCTTTTTGATTACGGAAAATACGTTGTTTATCTTTTTCTTCATGCCACCCTTGTTCTTCGGCTCATCTTTCTTGGCACCTGTTTCTTCTGCATTCCCTTCAGCGCCTTCCTGTGTTACCGGCTCTTCCTTTACAGGCTCATTTCCTGCAGGCTTCTCTATTACCGATTCAGCGGCAGTGGGGATAGCCTCAGCAATGGTGGGAGTTTCACCGACACAGTTCTGGTCGCCTTTCAGCAATAACGCCATAAGGGTGTACATGTTGTTGTCTTCGGGGATGTGTACATTGTGGGCCAAACTGATATTAAGTGGCAGTCCTTTGGTTATACGGACTTGCTTGTCAGTCTGTGTGTATTCGGTAACAGCCTTTGCGAGATTTTTTGCCTTACTTGCTCCGCCAGTCAGTAGGATGCCGGAAAGCAGTTTGTCATTATAGGGCTTGATATGTGCTCCTACATTAACGATGATTTCTTCGTATCTGGCCTCTGTAATGTTGGTAAGTTCGTCTTCTGTGATGGAACGGTCGTAGCTTATCTGAATCTTATTCTTGCTGGGCTCATCCTCATTCTCGTGCCAGGCTGTACCATATTTCAGTTTTAGCTGTTCAGCCTCTCCTTGTTCGATGCTCTTTGTGGTAATATCTGTGGTAACATTGTTTCCACCCAGGGGTATGACAACCAGATGGCGTAAGATATTGGAATAATAGACAGATATGGTGGTGGTGTCTGCCCCCATGTCCACCAAAGCGCAGCCGGAACGTTTTTCGTTAGCAGAAAGCAGGCTGTCGGCCAAACATATTGGTGAGATCAGAAGCTCGGCTATATCGAGGCCTGCATTCTTAACGCATCTTTCTATGTTATCGCTGACGCCGGCACGTGCAACTACATTGATGAAGCGTGCCTCGATATGTTCACATTGCATACCTACAGGATCCTGAACATAGCGGTTGCCTATCTTGTATTCCTGAGGTATGACATCGTGGATTTTAGCCTGAGGATACACGACTCCATTGTTAATTTCTTTGAGTTGGTCAATCAAATCATTGGTGATGATTGTCTTTTCTGCAAACTGATAGGGGATTTTGTTCTCCATGGTTCTCAGGGATTGACCGGACAAACCTACATAAATCCGAGTAGTATGAATACCCAGTTCATCATTGATTTTCTTTACTACATGTGATATTGCCTGTGTGGTTTTGTCGATGTTATCGACCAAGCCTTTCCTGATGGAATCGTTGGTTTCTTCCTGAGAAATAGCCAAGACTCGCATAGTACCGTCGGGCTCCCTTTTACCAGCAATTCCCCTAATAGCGGTGGAACCTAGTTCCACGGCAACGATAATGTCCTTTTCTGCTCCCATAGTCTATATTGTTTTTGCGTTATTCTTCTTGGTACATACAATCTGCCCATTATACGACAGATTAATAATGGAGTATTTGTTCCATCCTGTTTTGCTAAGTCCGTTTCTGTAGAATTTCATCAGATTCTCGAATTTCTTCCTGAAATTCTCTGGTGTCCCTAAGATTATTATATGCTCACCAACTCTTGGGTATAACTCTATTTCGTGATTACCATTCACATGAATCTGTTCTATTTGCTTATCCCAGAAATCATCTTCATAGATGAATCTTGCCAGCTCCATTAGGTTCTTCTTGGCGTAGCTTTTTGTGATGTTGCCTGTTGCAATACAAAGGTCGATGTTCATGTTTTCTACAGGCATAATGGCACCGCTTCCGTCCAGGTAATAGTTGTCTCCATTGTTTTGTATGATGTGGAGAATGGGATGCTGAGCTATAACCTGTACGCACAAATGACTTGCAGCAGAGCAGTAGCATCTGGCACTGTCTATATAGGGGTCTTTCTGAAGGATTTCCTCCAGTCCCTGTATGTCTATGGTGCTTAGTTTCTGCCCTTCAGCAAATATCTTATTTTTCGTCAGAATGTTATGCACGTAATCGGTAGTTACGAATCCACCTTCCAGACTGTCTGTTATCTCTATGTCTATAGCCTCGCAGATTCGCTCCTCTGTTCGTTGGGAGAACTGAACGATTGCGAATACCAGATAGCCTGCAACCAATAGTAGAAGTATTATTTTGAGTGCAATCTTCATGATAGTGGTTTTAGTATTTCTGTTATTTGACTTGCATAATTCTCGATATCTCCTGCTCCCAATGTGATTAGTACGTCAAATCCTCCCTGACGAACGACATTGCATATCTCCTCTTTTTTGCACATCTGTTTTTTTACCCCGGAACGCAAGTTGTCATAGATAAGTGCGCTGGTTACTCCAGGGATAGGTGCTTCTCTTGCTGGATAGATGTCAACTATGGTTACATCATCCAGCAAAGAGAGCGCATCTGCAAACTCGCGATAGAAGTCTCTTGTTCTTGTGTACAAATGAGGTTGAAATATTACTTTTATTTTTTTTCCTTCATAAAGTTGCCTGATGCTTAGCAGGCTCTGCCGAATCTCTTCCGGATGGTGGGCATAATCGCTTAGATATACCATTTTGCCTGTTTTCAGTCGAAAATCAAATCTTCGGTCCACGCCACCGAAGGTTTCCATTCCTTTGCGGATTTCTTCTTCGTTTGCACCTGCAATCTGCGCAAGTGCCATAGCAGCTATTCCGTTTTCGATATTCACACTTACGGGTACACCTAATTTGATGTCTTTGATATTCCCAAAAGGTGATATCAAGTCGAAGGAGATTTCTCCATTGCCAATCGTTACATTCTCGGCATGGAAGTCGCCTTCTTCACGGCTATAGGTATAGGTGGTAACTCCCTCTTGTGTACGGGGGATCATCTTTAATCCTGTGTGTAGAATCAGGAACCCGCCTGGTTGGATGAGGCTGCTGTATTTGCTGAAACTTTCCAGATAGGCCTCTTCTGTTCCATAGATATCTAAATGGTCTGCATCTGTGGCAGTGATAACACTGGCAAAGGGGGTGAGCCAATGGAAACTGCGGTCGAACTCATCTGCCTCTATCACTACGTAAGGACTCTCTTTGCTGATGATGTAGTTAGTACCGTAGTTCTTGGTAATTCCGCCCAGGAAAGCGTTGCAGTCCACATGGCTCTGATGTAGCAGATGTGCTGCCATACTACTGGTGGTAGTCTTACCATGAGTGCCTGCGACACAGAGTCCTTTCAGCGAACGGGTAAGTGTACCCAGAACCTGAGCGCGTTTCTGTATCTCGAATCCGTTCTTGCGGAAGAATACCAGTTCCTTGTGCTCGGCTGGTATAGCTGGTGTATAGATAACAAGAGTTGAGTCAGCGTTCTTGCATTCTGCAGGTATCTGCTCTACATCTTCTGTGTAGTGAATATTGGCGCCTTCTTCCTGTAGCTTTTTGGTCAGGTCGCTGGGTGTCTTGTCGTATCCACCGACGGTCATGCCTTTATGCAGGAAATATCTGGCAATGGCGCTCATTCCTATACCGCCTATGCCTACAAAATATACTGATTTTATATCGTTCAGATTCATATCTTTATTTCTTTGTTAATTTCAAAACCTCTTCTGCAATGACGCGTGCAGAATCCTTGTATGCCATTTTGTAAGCATTACTTCCCAGCATTTTCAACTTGTCAGCATCCACTACGGTTGTCAGAGCAAGCGGGATGAGCTCAGTTACAGCGTCTGCATCTTTGACGTACAAAGCAGCCTGTTTGTTTACCAATGCCATAGCGTTATGTGTCTGGTGATCTTCTGCTACATTCGGGCTGGGAACCAGAATACTGGGTTTTCCTAATAGGCAGAGTTCGCTGATACTGCTGGCTCCAGCCCTGCTTATCACAAGGTCGGCCAGTCGGTATGCCATATCCATTCTGCTGATAAAGTCTGTTATATACAGATTGTCGGGCACATTCTTGCCTTTCAGTTCGTTAGCGATGGTTTCTTTGTAGTAGCCTCCTGTCTGCCAGATAAACTGAACAGGAGCTTGTGCTATCTTATCAAGATTCCGGAGAACGCTCTCATTCAAAGTCCGAGCACCCAGACTTCCTCCTACAAGGAGTATGGTAGGCAGGTTGGCCTCAAGGTTAAAGGCATTAGCAGCTTCTTCTTTTGTGATGTTGTTGTTTACCAGATTTTGCCGTACAGGATTTCCCGTGAGCATAATTTTATCTTTGGGGAAGAAACGTTCCATTCCTTCGTATGCGACGCAAATCTTGCTGGCTTTCTTAGCCAATGTCTTGTTGGTCAGTCCGGCAAAGCTGTTCTGCTCCTGAATCAGGCATGGAATGCCTAATTCGTACGCGGCATTCAGTGTGGCTGAACTGGCATATCCTCCTACTCCTACTGCTACATGTGGTTTAAATTGACGTATGGTCTTTTTGATTGCCTTTTTGCTTCTTAGGAAATCCCACAGCACGCCTATGTTGCCTGGCTTCCATAGTGGTCGTAATAGCCCCCTGACGGGTAAGCCTATAATTTTATAGCCGGCAGCAGGGACCTTTTGCATTTCCATTCTACCCTCTGCCCCAACGAAGAGTATTTCTGCATTGGGACGCAACTCTTTCAGTGCATTGGCTATACTTACTGCAGGAAAGATATGCCCTCCAGTTCCGCCACCGCTTATTATGACTCTCAAATCTTCCATATACCTTATTATATATTATATAGAATGCTATTCCTTTCTTTTGGCTGTTCTGCTTACACTTAGAATCATACCGAAATAGGCACAGTTCACAAACGTACTGGTTCCACCCCTGCTGATTAAGGGTAGCGGTTGTCCTGTAACAGGGAAGGCTCCCGTTGCAACAGCCATGTTTACCATAGCCTGAATCACTATCATTAGTGCCAGTCCCATAACCAGATACGACGGGAACCTCGACTTGCACCTGCTGGCAATCTTCATCGACTGCCACATCAGCAGTAAGTACAGGAACATAACGCCAAACAAGCCAAAGACTCCGGTCTCTTCTATGATGATGGCATAAATAAAGTCGGAATAGGCCTGAGGCAGATAGTCACGCTGTACGGAATTGCCAGGTCCTTTGCCAATGATGCCGCATGTGGCTATGGCAATGTTGGCATGGGTTACTTGTATATTTTCTGTCAGAAGATATTTATTGGGATCCTCAGGGATGGTATTGTTCGTAGTCAGTCGGTGAACCCATGTGGGGATGCGATGCAAGGGACCCTGGGACATCTTCTCCATCATAGTCTCAGACTTCGACAGGGTATAGACTGCTGTGCCTCCCAGGATAAGTACAGCCATTCCCAAGCCAACGATGACTGCCAGGTATTTCTTGGGTGCCTGTGCATAGAACAGTATGCCGAATATAGTGGCGCCTATGATGATAGCAGTAGAGAGGTTCTCCGTTGCTATAAGGAGTAAAACGAATCCGGTAATACCCATCACCCATCTGGTACCTATCTTGGAGGCTCCCTTCTCATCCCTGGAGGTAGAAAGTACGAATGCGGTGAAACCTATTAGGCCCATCTTGGCCAATTCGGAAGGTTGAAAAGATATTCTTCCTATCTCAAGCCAACGTGCGCCGCCATTTATTTTGGTTGTAAACAATACGACAATCAGCAACAGAATGGAAATTGCCAGCACAACAAGCGATGCCAGTTTAAACCAATTGCACGATACCTGTGTTATGAGCCAGGCAAAGATTATTCCAATTCCCAGAAATGCACTATGACGTAATACCGGGTCCCAGTAGTGCCCGTTTGAATAAGTCATAGTACTTGTTGCACTGTAAACTTCAATTACGGAAATCATGCACAGAATTAGGAATACCATCCATATTACCGTATCGCCTTGCATCCAGCTTTTTTCTTTAAGATTGCTCAGTGTCATATATTGTCACTTTAAACTTTAAACTCTCAACTCACCACTCTCAACTCACCACTCTCAACTCACAACTCACAACGCCCTTACCAGTTCTTTGAATTGTTCGCCCCGGTCTTCCATATTCTTGAAGAGGTCAAAGCTGGCGCAGCAGGGACTCAATAGTACAGTATAACCCGGTTTTGCCATTTTTACACATTCTGCCACGCAGTCCTTCATGCTGTGTGTGTCAGCAATGGGTATTCCCATATTGTCGAAGAAGTTGTGTAACTTCGTGTTGTCGGCGCCCAGGAAGACCAATCCGGCACATTTTTTCTTCACCAGATCCTTGATGGCATTATAGTCGTTTCCTTTGTCTTTTCCGCCTATAATAAGTATGGTAGGAGTTGTCATACTCTCCAGGGCATACCAGCAGGCATCTACATTTGTCGCTTTTGAATCGTTTATGTACTGTACACCGCCGACACGAGCCACTTTCTCCAGCCTGTGCTCTACACCTTCAAAGTCTCCCAAACTCTGTCTCAATGTTTCGTCTTTGATACCGCTCAGGTGAGCTGCAATTCCGGCAGCCAGGCTGTTGTACATGTTGTGTTTACCATGCAGACTCAGACTTTCCTGTTCCATATTGAATGGGGTGGGGCGCTCGATTACATAATGGCCGTCGTTAATATAGCCGATCATGCCGTTTTTCTTTAGGATGCTGAAGGGACACAACTGTGACTTTATACCGTATTTTTTCAGTTCCTTTGCAATGATTGGGTCATCGGCCCAGTACACGAAAGCATCATCCTCGGTCTGGTTCTGCAGAATACGCATCTTGGCATTTGTGTATTCCTGCATGCTGTTGTTATATCGATCCAGATGGTCTGGGGTGATGTTCAGCAGAACTGCAATGTTAGCGCGGAACTTATACATGTTGTCGAGTTGGAAGCTGCTCAACTCTATAATATAGTAATCATATTCTTTGCCTTCAGCAATCTGGAGTGCCAAACTTCTTCCTATGTTGCCTGCCAGCCCTACGTTGTAACCGGCATTCTTAAAGATGTGATAGATGAGGCTTGTGGTTGTGGTTTTGCCGTTAGAGCCAGTAATACAAATCATCTTGGCATGGGTGTATCTTCCGGCAAACTCTATCTCGTTGATAATGGGAATTCCTGCTTCTCTGGCTTTAACAATCATGGGAGCATTCTCGGGTATGCCCGGACTCTTGATAATTTCCTTTGCATTCAGGATTTTTTCTTCTGTATGATGTCCTTCTTCCCATTCGATAGCGTATTGCTCCAGCATACTCTTGTATTCTGGCTTTATGGTCCCCATGTCGCTGACAAAGACATCAAAACCTTTCTTCTGCGCCAAAACAGCTGCGCCTACACCACTCTCGGCTGCACCTAAAACAACGATTCTCTCTTTCATCCTGCTTTAATATCTTATATTATCACACTTCTCTAATCTCTAATCCCTAATCTCTAATCCCTAATCTCTAACCCCTAATCCTTTTTATCTGATTTTCAGCGTCACTATGGTAAGTGCTGCAAGTATAATGGTTACAATCCAGAATCGGACTGTTATCTTCGACTCTAACCAACATCCTTTTGGCCAGTTGATGAGCACCTTGAAGTCGGCAGGAAGTTGGCCGGGAGCCACTCTGAATGTATCGTGTATGGGTGCCCGTTTGAAGACACGCCATTTCTGCCCTTTCTTATTACCCATTTTTGCATAGTTGGTCTGAAGCAAAACGCTGACACTTTCCATAAAGAATATGAAGCAAAGCAGGGGAATAAGCAATTCTTTGTGAATAATGATTGCTGCAACTGCAATAATACCGCCTATGGCCAGGCTGCCGGTATCACCCATGAATATCTGGGCTGGATAGGCGTTATACCACAAGAAGCCTATTAATGCTCCTACGAATGCTAACAGGAAGATTACCATCTCTTCGCTGCCTGGAATAAACATGATGTTCAGATAACCAGCCATCACAATATGGCTGCTTACGTATGCCAGAATGGCCAATGCTACGCCAATAATTGCAGAATTGCCGGCACACATACCGTCCATGCCATCGTTAAGATTACATCCGTTGCTTACTGCCATTACCACAAAGGTTGTCATGAATACGAAGAATATCCATCCTGCAGCTGTACGGTATCTGCCCAGGAAACGGAACATATCGCTATAGCGGAGATTGTTATTCTTGACAAACGGGATGGTTGTTATGGTGCTTTTTACAGCTTCTTTCTTGTATGTAACCTCTTCTGTGGGATTCTGGACTTCAGCTTTCACATTCTCGCGTATAACAGCATCGGGACTGAGCCATAAGGTCAGGCCGATTACAAGTCCCAATAATGCTTGTCCGAATAGTTTGTACAAAGGGCGTAAGCCGTCTTTTGTGACTTTCATCTTGATGTAGTCGTCAGCAAAACCGATTGCTCCTAACCATACGGTTGTTAAAATCATCAGCAGCATGTATATGTTACGTAATCTGCCCAATAATAGACAGGGTACAACTGTTGCGATGATGATAATCAAACCACCCATAGTAGGAACGCCCCTTTTCTCTACTCCGTATGGGTCGATGTTTGCGCTGCGCTGTGCCTCATTGATTCCGTGCCTCTTCATCCATTTGATAAAATACTCTCCGAACCATACCGAAATGATTAACGAGA